>JACKQG010001397.1_pt1 | contig 18959 bp, 16 predicted proteins | sample 8237621 | NCBI WGS metagenome assembly JACKQG01 (sample SAMN15677084, study PRJNA649215) | marine metagenome | biome: marine; feature: Black Sea; material: saline water; isolation source: suspended particulate matter (SPM) from the Black Sea western gyre | collected 2013-06-09/2013-06-10 | depth... | reverse complement strand
CGCCCTACCGTACGTTGTACGTCGATTCTTATTTCCCCCCCGATGCTTAGACAGGCAGTAAGGGGGTCTATGCCTATGTGCCCTGCATCCTGCATGGCAGGGTTTTTACGGCGGTTGGATTGGGCTACAGTTCGATCGCGGCGGTGATTCCCCAGGATCAGCAGGAGCGGGCATTGATTTCGTCGATGCGTATGTTTTTTGCCGTGGTTGTGGCGATGAGTCTGGTCGGCATCGGGACCCGCCCCTTTGTGGCACTCTTTGAGAGCGAGGCGAGTGGCTTCTTCTGGTTGGCAGTGCTGTATGCCGTCGGCTCCAGTGCCTTGCTGATTTTTGCCGGGGTCAAATCCAAGGAACGGGTGGAAGAGCCGCCTCAAAAATACCACCTCAAGGATATGATTGGTATTGTGCTAAAAAACGATGCGCTGCTCGTGCTGTCGTTGGCGATGTTTTGTAATACCTGTGTGTGGGTGGTAAGCAATGCGGTGGGCTTGTATTATTTCAAATACGTGCTCGGGGATGCGGATTTGCAGTCTGTGTTTTTCCGATGGATGCTGCCGGCCAATTTAATCGGGATTGTGCTGACGCCAATACTGACGGCTCGTTTCGGTAAACGCCCCATCTTTATGTTAGGGAGCTTGATCGTCGTGTTTGTTAGTGTGATCCGTCACTTTGTGCCAGTGGATGCATTTGGCCTGTTTGTTGGCCTGTCGATGGTGGCCTCTTCGGCGATGATGTTTTGCTCGGTCTGTCAGTGGGGCATGGTGCCCGATACGGTCGAGTATGGACACTGGAAGAATGGCGTCCGATCGGATGCGGTGCCCTTTGCCTTCTTCACCTTTACCATGAAGTGCGGTATGGCTCTGGGAGGCGCGATGGCGGCGATGGTCATGTCGTTGACCGGCTACGTCGCGAATACGGAACTATCTGAGTCTGCTTACACGGCGATTACCTGTCTGTTTAATATCGTGCCAGCTGGGTTCTCGCTCGCCTGTTTTTTCTCACTGATTTTCTACAAGCTGACTCGGGAGAAATTTACCCAAATCGTCACTGAACTGCAAGCGAGGGAGTCGTGATTTGGTATGCAAGTAAGTTCGCAACGCATCGGGAAGCGTCAGGTTCATCTGGACTTCCACACATCGGAACACCTGCCTGGCGTTGGAACCCGCTTTTCGAAGCAGCAATTTCAACAGGCACTTCGCTTGGGTCGTTTGGATGCGATCAATCTCTTTGCCAAGGGGCATCATAGTTGGAGCTACTATCCAACTAAGATTGGGCAGATGCATCCAAATCTCGATTTTGATTTGTTGGGTGCTCAGATTGAGGCTTGTCACGAGATCGGAGTTTTAGCGCCGATCTACTATACCTTTGGCTGGTCTTCGAATGATGTCGAAACGCACCCTGATTGGTGTGTGCGTCATCGGGACGGGACTCCCGTGACTAGTGAGCCGTGGCCTGCAGATGTGACGGCAGAGACACCTAAGCCTGGGTTTCAGTGGAAGTTCCTGTGTGCGAACACAGGGTATCACGACCATATCATGGCGCAAGTTGAGGAGCTCTGCCAAAACTACCCGGTGGATGGGTTCTGGTTTGATATTTATCAGGTGCATCGGCTCTGTTTTTGCGAGGCTTGCCGTCAGGAAATGGTGTCGCGCGGCGTGGATTTGGCGGATGATGAAGCAGTCGGTGCCTTTAATGCACAGGTCATGAAGCGGCATTGCCAGGATCTGCGTGAACTGATCGCAAAGTTCCATCCGCACGCCACTGTCTTTTTCAACGGCACCACCGCCATTGAGCATGGCTTGAATTTTCGCCATGAGATGTATGCGCATAATACGGTGCAGGACCTGGAAGACCTCCCGACCGTTTGGGGTGGTTACGATAAATTACCCTTACAATCGAAGCATTTCCTCAGGGCGGGCTATCCGATCACTGCGATGAGTGGCAAATTTCACACCGCGTGGGGAGAGTTCGGAGGCTTTAAGCATCCGAATGCGCTGCGTTACGAAGCCGCGTCGATGATTGCCTGGGGAGCTAATTGTAACTTCGGCGATCAATTGCACCCTTGCGGAGAGATGGATGTCGCGACCTACAAGAACATTGGCGAGGCCTATGCCTATGTGGCGAAAGTCGAGGACTATGGTGTCGGGGGCATCCCCGTGGCACGGGTGGGGCTCTGGCGCAGTCTGAATGAAACGCACGATGAAGGCATGGCCAAAATGCTGCTCGAAGCACATGTCAATTTCGATGTGGCCAACTGTTCGAAGGACTTTGCGGAGTTTGAGGTCGTGCTGATACCGTCAGTCGCCTGCCTGACGGAAGCCGACGCGGAACGTCTCAATACATTTGCTAAAAACGGCGGTAGCCTCGTGGTGATGGGGGCGGGGGCTTTAAACCGGGAACGCACCCGGATGCTGTTGGACGTGGGCGCCGACTACCTCGGTGAGGCGACGTATGATGTCGACTATTCGTTGGTGGACGCGTCGTTGGCCGAGGCCTTAGTTGAAACTCCTTTTCTGAATTTCAAGGCAGCCCTTCGGGTGACGCCGCATGAAGATAGCGAAGTGCTGGCCCGTATTCGAGAACCATACTTTAGCCGCAGCTATGAGAAGTATACTTCGCATCAAAATACACCTTACCAGTTGGAAGATGCACCGCACCCGGCAATCATTCGGAAGGGGCGTGTCATCTATATCGCCCACGAGTTGGACGAAATGTATTATAAGCACGGTGCACGCCTACATCGCGATTTGTTTGTGAATGTGCTAAAGCTGGTAAATCATCATCCGATGGTAACGACTAAGTTGCCAAGTGCCGGGCGGATTAGTTTGCTGCATCAACCTCAGAGCCAACGCTATGTTGCGCATTTACTGTATGGGCCACCAATTCAGCGGGGCGAGTGCGAGGTGATCGAAGATTTGCCTGAGTTGAGGGAAGTGCCGCTGACTGTCGATTTCCCCGAAGCGATACAGCGCGTGTTTCTGCTGCCGGATGAGGTCGAGTTGCCCTTGAATGATGTGGATGGTAAACTCGCCGTTACGATCCCCGCCTTTTCATGCCACTGTGCAGTCGTGTTTGAATATTAATTGAGGAATGTGACTATGGCTTCTTATACAATAGGTTTGGATTATGGCACCAATTCGGTGCGGGCGATTGTCGTTGATACGACGGATGGAAGGGTTTGCGGATCGCAAGTATATGCCTATGCGCATGGCGACATGGGGGTGATTGGCGATGTGAAAGATCCGAATGTCGCTCGCCAACATCCGGCGGATTACCTCGAAGGTTTAGAGCTGACCGTGCGAGGTGCGCTATCAGAGGCAGGTGTTGAGGCGGCTCAGGTGGTTGGCATCGGTGTGGATGCGACCGCAAGCACACCACTGCCAGTGGATGCGCAGGGCCAAGCGCTGGCGTTGACGGATGCCTTTAAGGAAGCCCCCAATGCCATGGCTTGGCTATGGAAGGATCACAGTTCGCTTGCCGAGGCCAATGAAATCACTGCCAAGGCCACGGCGCTGCGTCCGGAGTATTTAGCCAAGTGCGGGGGCACGTATTCCTCTGAGTGGTATTGGTCCAAAATTCTGCACTGTGCCCGCGTCGCCCCAGAGGTGTTTGCGGCCGCTCACGATTGGATCGAGCTACCCGATTGGATTCCCTTTGTATTAACCGGTCAACTGAACCGCTGCCTCTGTGCTGCAGGGCACAAGGGGCTCTACAGTCCTGAGTGGAACGGCTATGCGGATGCGGAGTTTCTCGCAGCGGTCGACCCTTGTTTGGTGCGTATTCGCGAAGCGCTGCCAGATCAGGCACACCATATCGGCCACGCGGCTGGTGGGCTCAATGCAGAGTGGGCGAACAAGCTCGGCTTAGCTGAGGGAATCCCTGTCGCGGTGGGAATTATCGACGCGCACGCCGGTGCAGTTGGATCAGGCGTCAAGCCCGGCACCATGGTGAAAATTATGGGCACCTCGACTTGCGATATCGCGGTGGCTTCGCTCGAAGAACAGTTGCCGGATATTCCAGGTATTTGCGGCGTGGCGCATGAATCGGTCTTGCCGGGTTGTTATGGCCTCGAAGCCGGTCAAGCTGCGGTCGGCGACATTTTTAATTGGTTGGTCCATAAGATTGAACCGGGGCGCGGCATGTCACATCAAGACTTGGGTGATCGAGCTGCGATGCTTCAGCCCGGAGAATCTGGCCTGCTGGCACTGGACTGGAACAATGGCAATCGCTCGACACTCACCGATCCCGAACTGACGGGGATGATCCTCGGGCTGACCTTGCATACCACGCCAGCGGAAATGTTTCGTGCCTTGGTGGAAGCGACGGCCTTTGGCGCACGGGTGGTTATCGAGCGCTATAAGGAGTATGGCGTGCCGATTGAACGGGTCGTTAATTGCGGAGGCATTTCAATTAAGAGTCCGATGACGATGCAAATTTATGCCGACGTGCTGGGCTGTCCGATGGAAGTCTCTGCGAATGAGCAAAGCTGTGCGCTTGGAGCTGCGATGGCCGGTGCAGTGGTGGCAGGTGTCTATCCAGACTTTGGAGCAGCCGCGCAGGCAATGACGTCTGTGTCGGATACCGTTTATGAACCGATTCCGGCGAATCGGGATATCTATGAGCGCTTGTTTCAACTGTATCGGCGTTTACATGATTTGTTTGGCACTCAGGACTATGCCGAAAATCAGTTCGATTTAATGAAGGAACTCATCGCAATTCGAGACGAGACGCGTCGTCAGGTGCATTGATTCAGCGTGAACCCGACGTGAGCACGTTCTGCGCAAATTCAAAAAACCGTTTTATTAATTCATAAATCCAGATTGTCGATCCACCCGTCACATTCTATACTGCTCAATTATAATGCCTAAAAGTGTATTACTACCCCTAGTCACTGCGTTGTGTTTAAACGTGACTTCAGCTGATCACCTTCCGTGGACTCTTGATGGCGCTCAGCAACGCATTGAAGCGGTCCGTCAAGGCGACTGTCAGTTGCGCCTCGTGCTGCCGGATGGTCAAATTGTTCCAGAGGAATCGGTCTATTCATTGAGCCAAACACGGCATGCATTTAATTTCGGTGGATCATTAGCCGCCGATTGGGAGGTGCCGAACCGCGATTGGTATCCCGAGTTTAAAGACCGCTTTGCCAATCTTTTTAACTACGCGACAATCGACTTTTACTGGGCGGTGCACTCCAATCAACAGGGGAACTGGAACTACCGTGCCGATTCGAGGGAAAAGCTGGAGTGGGCGAAACAGCAGGGGATGCGCTTGCGCGGACATCCGTTAATGTGGCACGAAGTCGTTCCTGAGTGGATTGCTTCGCCCAAGCGCCCAGTGGAGGATTTGGATCAGGATATCATGGCGCACGTCCGTATGCTGGTGGAGGACTTTCCGGAAATCGATGAGTGGGATCTATACAATGAAACTCCTGGCATCCGGTTGAAGGCACCCGATATGGGCGCACGTCGTTGGGTGGAATCACAAGGTGGTCCGGGACCGGCGACTGAAGTGATTGTGGATGCTGTTCGAGGAATCCAGCCGGATGGTCGTTTTATTGTGAATCACTTTGCTGAGAATGACCCAGAGTATCACAAGCAGATTGAATACTGTCTGTCGAATGAAGTGTCTTTCGATGCCATTGGCATACAGACACACATGCACCATCAGGGCGATGCATTCTCGGAGGAACGCTTGTGGAACGCGCTGGAGCGCTATTCAAAATACGGTAAGCCGCTGCAGCTTTCGGAGATCAGCATTTTAAGTTGTGAGATCTTTCCAGATTGGGAAACGCAATGCGTTTGGGAGGAGGAGATTGCCGCTGCGAGTAAGGCTGGAAAGCCCGCTCCATGCAAGCCGAGCACGCCTGAGTGGGAGCGTTACCAAGCCGATTTAGCACGTGATTTCTACACGCTGGCTTTTAGTCATCCCGCAGTGGAATCCATCATCTGGTGGACGATTACCGACTTAAAGCCGTGGCGCGGCATGCCAGCTGGCTTGCTGGATGCGAAAGGGCAGCCGAAGCCTGCCTACCATGCACTGGATCAGTTGATTAACCACGAGTGGAACACTCAAATGCAGGGGAATACGGGCGCCAATGGCGCCGCGCAGTTCCGGGGCTTTTACGGCTCGTATGCAATTACTGTTGAACACCGCGGCAAAACATTTGTCGGACAATTTGACCTACAGCGCGATCAACGCGAAGTGCAGACTGTTGCGCTGCGATCGGTTCGTAAGCGCATGTCGCTTCGATAAAATACCCTCCCTATAAAAACTGTTACTATGAAAAATATGAAACAACTCATTAGCCTGATTTGCTTGACTGCGATGTCGGCGGTTTCGCTCGAAGCTGAATCCACATCCGCGGAAACACCACCGAATTTCCTCATCATCATGGTGGATGATCTTAGCCCGGAACAGTTCGGCTGCTACGGCAATCAGGTGAACCATACGCCGAATCTGGATGCGCTTGCAGCAGGTGGCGTGAAATTCAACACCGCATGGGCCACGCCGATGTGCTCGCCAACGCGTGCGCTGTTGGTGACTGGGCGCTATCCGAGTCGCACCGGCGTCTGGCACAATGACTTACGCCTCAATTGCATCAAGCAGACGCGCTGGAACTGGGTGAGCAAGCACCTGACATTCCCGCGGGTTTTGCGTGAGCATGGTTACCGCACGGCGATTGTCGGTAATCCAATGGCACTGGGCGGCTCCATTTATTCGAAGGGTGTTGGCTTTGACGAGCAATGTGTCCGCGCGCTGACCCTACAAGATGTGCCGGAAGGCTCCACCTTTACCGGGAAGTTTGAAGGCAAATATAATTTCCCAGGTGCCAAGCCCGTGCCGGCTCGTTACTGGCACCCCTGCGTAATTCGTAACGGCGAGTTGATGGAGACGACCGCCGAAGACTTTGGGCCAGATCTTTACGCCGGATTTTTAATCGATTTCATCAAGCGCAATCAGGACCAGCCATTCCTCGCCTATTATCCGATGAACCTAGTGCATGACATGGCTGGCGGCGGGATCCCCACGACGCCGATCGATGGAATCCCCGGCAGTAACAAGGGCGGCAGCCTCCAGGGCTTGGTTGAGTATATCGACATCCTTGTCGGGCGTTTGATGGATGGCTTGGAGGCCGCAGGCCTGCGCGATAATACCATCGTCATCTTTACCTGTGACAACGGCGATTCACATGGCAAGAAAATGCATGCCAATGAAGACGGGCCGCGGGTGCCCTTTATTGTCAATTGCCCCGACTTGATTCAGCAACGCGGGGCGACTGATGAATTGATGGAGTTTTCCGATATTTTCCCGACACTAATGGAGTTTTCCGGAGCGAGTGTGCCGGAGGGCTACGAGCTCGATGGCCAGAGCATGGTGCCGTTCTTGACAGGTGCCAGTGATACGCACCGTGAGTGGATCACCAGCTATATTGCGACCGCACGTATGGTGCGCACCAAGCGCTGGCTGCTTGAAGATGTGGACCCAGTGTATGGCGATCCCAAAGGCCGTCTCTTTGATTGTGGTGACGCCCACCTGCGCAGCGAATACAAAGATGTCACTGGTTCGCCCGAAGTGTTACCAATTCGAAAAAAGTTGGAAAAACTACTTGAGAATAATCCGTGGCCGGACTTGTCAGATCCTGACGTCGCTGCCGAGGTCAACAGTTACGACACGATGCCTTACAAGCATTTCGTCAATGGCGAGTTGGTGAAGAAACAAAACGCCCGAAAGTAGGAGACCGTTCACTATGAAGATCATTCAAATCACATTGACCGTGCTCTTGCTTAGTGCAGTCCTCATCCAAGCCGCCGGAGACGGACGCTTTCAACTCGGCAAAGCAAATGGGCGTGATTGCCTTATCGACTCCGATGGTAAGCCGTTTCTAACTCTAGGGGTGAACCATATCCAAAACGTCTTCCAGGGAGAGGGCGCTGTGGTCGGAGATCGCCAGCAGGCCTGCGAAGAGATCTTAGAACAGCTGACATCCTGGGGCTATAATACCGGAGGTTACGGCACGCCGGAACCCTTGTGCCGGATGCTGCCCAGCTTCGCTCCGATGTATTTGACTCAGAATGCCAACTACATGTCGGATGCGCAGTTTGAATATTGTGATGTCTTCGATCCGATTGTTCAGCAAAAGATGCGCGAAGTCATCCAATATGAAATCGGTCGGCAAGCGGACAATCCTAACCTGATCGGTTATTATTGGACTGACACACCGCAATGGGATTTACAACGTGCACGCAAAAAACGTGGAACGGACTGGGTTTCCATGATCCGTGAGTTACCTGCAGGGGCGCCTGGAAAACAGCGCTATGAGCAGTTCTTGGCTGATGGTGGTCAGTCGGATGAGGCCTTCCTACGCTTGATCGCACGTGAGCTTTACAAGGTCATTGGCGAAGAGACGCGCCGTCTGGCACCAGATGCCCTAATTTTCGGAGAGCGTTATTTGGCACACGATCATCCCGATGCTGTGATTGAGGAGGCCTTGCCGTATATTGATGTCCTTTCTATTCAGCCGGGAGGTGTGCGATTCGATGCAGACTATTTCGACAGCATGTATGAGCGGTTCAACAAGCCGATTTTGATTTGCGACCACCAGAATAGTTTTCCCACCCCGCAGTATCCCAGGACAATGTGGCAACAACTCGAAAGCGAAGAGGCCGTGGGGCTGGCTTATGATCAATACCTGAAAGATGCGTTTGAAAAGCCCTACATACTCGGGTATCAGCGTTGTCAATACATCGACCGCTATGTCAAGGGGGCGGGGATGTTGAAGCAAGGCGTCGTCCGCGAGGATGGCACCGCATACAAAATTTTGACGCAGGCAGTCCGCCAAGCTAATCTGGAAGCGCTCGAACGCTTCCGCCAACATTGTGAAAACTAATAAGAGAATTTAGACCATTATGAAAAAACGAACCATATCTCTGTTCGGTGCGGTTGCGCTGGGCGCACTAGCCACAGCCGCTGAGCGGCCGAACATTCTGTTTATTTCGGTGGATGACTTGCGCCCGGAGTTGGGCTGCTATGGTCATCCCACGATTCAGTCGCCCAACATCGACCGATTGGCTGAGAGTGGCATTGTATTTGAGGAGGCGTATTGCCAAGTGCCGGTCTGCGGAGCCGCACGTGCCAGCCTGATGACGGGACTCTATCCTACGGAGAATCGTTTTGTGACGTACTATACCACTGCTCAGACAGACGCTGCCGGCATTCCGGACATCCCTTCCTGGCTCAAGGGTTTTGGCTATACCACGATTTCCAACGGTAAAATCTATCACGACCGCAGCGATAATAGTGACTCATGGGATGATGTGTTCCGCAGCAAGGATTTTAAAATCTATCACAAGCCGGAAAACATCGACTTGCCCAGCAGTGAGCAGCCAGCCTTCGAGGACGCTGATGTAAGTGATATGGATTATGCGGGTGGCCCGGTCATGCAAAAGACGATCGAAGATCTGCGGCGCGCGAAGGAAGCTGGCACGCCTTTCTTCATTGCAGCCGGATTTACCAAGCCGCACCTGCCGTTCAATGCCCCCAAGAAATATTGGGACTTGTATGACCGCGAGTCGTTAGAATTGGCCGATAATCCGCTGCCACCCGAGGGCGCACCGAAGGAAGCGATTCACCAGTGGGGGGAATTGCGCAATATGTATGGCGGCGTACCGGAGCAGGGCGCCGTGTCGGATGATTATGCGCGCACTCTGATTCACGGTTACTATGCCTGTGTCTCCTACACGGATGCAATGGTGGGGGAATTACTCGATGAGTTGGATCGCCTCGGGATGCGCGAGGATACCATCGTCATCCTGTGGGGAGACCATGGCTGGCAACTGGGCGAGCATTCGCTTTGGTGCAAGCATGCGCTCTTCAAAACCTCGCTCAATGCGCCTTTGATCATCAGTGCGCCCGGCTACGAGGCGGGACGGCGTTCCACCTCTCTGGTTGAATTCGTGGACATCTACCCGACCTTATGTGAACTCGTCGGAGCCGAACTGCCGTCGCACCTTCAGGGGACGAGTCTCGTTCCGATTTTGGAAGACGACTCGGCCACGGTTAAGGATGCGGTGTTCAGCCGCTATCACTCAGGAGACGCGGTTAAAATGGGGCGTTATCACTACGCCGAGTGGAGCAACGGTGCGCATATGTTATATGACCATTCGCGCGACCCGGATGAGAATGTGAACGTCGCGACCAACCCTGAATATGCCGAAATCATCGAAAAAATGTCAGGCCGCTTACAGCAGCACCGCGAAGAAATTCTGGCGCTTGAGCCGGCGATTCGTGCGGCGGCAGGCGTGCTTGGTGATAACAGCCCGCCAAAGTGGCAGAACCGCACCTTTCAGGAGAACGTCGTGGTGGGGCAGGCGCAACAGATCTACGTGAACTGGCGTGCGTCGGATGCCGACCGTGATCGGTTGATGTATTCCAAGGTGTCTGGGCCGGACTGGATTGTGTTGGCCAATAAGGAGTATGGCCGTTTTGACGGCACCCCGTCCACCGATGATTTGGGAGAAAACGTAGTGATCGTTAGTGTGTCCGATGGTTTCAACCCTCCGGTGCAAGCACGTATGGAGCTGAATGTTAAGCCCGCGACACAACCTTAACTCACTGCTAGGATGCCTGCCCGTATGAATCTGATTCTGGCGCTCTGTGGCTTGGCTTGCGGCACGTCTGTCGCCAACGAACAGCTGCCCAATGTCATCCTGATCATGGCCGATGACTTGGGGCAGGAATGTATCGAAAACTATGGAGGCGAATCCTACCATACGCCGCGCCTGAGCCAACTGGCGCAAGAGGGCGTATGGTTTTCCAACGCGCATTCCCAGCCGATTTGCACGCCCTCCCGCGTGCAGATCATGACGGGCAAGTATAATGTCCGTAACTATATCCGCTTCGCGACCCTTGATCGCAGTCAGGATACTTTTGGTCATGCGTTTCGAAATGCCGGCTACCGCACCGCGATCGTCGGCAAGTGGCAACTGGGCGGCACCTCGGAAACCATTCATGCGTTCGGATTTGATGAGCATTGCCTGTGGAATATTCGCGGTGCGCAGAACGAGCGCTATGTCAGCCCGACACTCTTGACCAATGGCCAGTCGAAGGATTTTCGCGGGCAATACGGCCCCGACCTGCAGCAGGCATTCGCCAAGGATTTCATCAGTCGTCATAAGCAGGAGCCGTTCTTTCTCTACTATCCGGTGACCTTGCCGCATTACCCCTTCCAGCCGACCCCGGACTCGCCGGACTGGGATCCCGATCGTGATCCATGGTTCAACGATACCCGCTACTTCGGTGAGATGGTCACCTATCTCGACAAACTCGTCGGCGAACTGGTTGATTTTGTCGCGGACGAAGGTCTGGCCGAAAACACCTTAGTCATCTTTACTTCGGATAACGGCACCGATCACCGGATTGTCAGTTTGCAAGGCGGTGTTTCTGTGAAGGGAGCCAAGGGCAAGATGACGGTCGATGCGACGCATGTGCCATTCTTCGCCATCTGGCCGGGTACTGTGCCTGCCGGACTCCGCCAGGAAGGCTTGATCGATTTTAGTGATGTGTATGCCACTCTGATCGATTTGGCGGGTATTTCGATCGACTCAAAAGAGGCTGCCGATAAAGACGGTATCAGCTTCCGGCCATTGCTCAAAGGCGAGGCGACGGCGACTCGCGACCACAGCTTCTGTTGGTATATGGAGCGCACCGACTTGACTGATATCAAAACCTTTGTTCAGGACGCGCACTATAAGCTGCATTCCGATGGACGCTTTATCCATACGGCCGAAGACCGTTTCGAAAAGCAGCCCTTGGCCGAGACCGCACTGTCCGAACAAGAACGCGCGCTCAAAGGGCGATTTTCGCAGTGGATGTCGCAGTATGATGCCCTGCGCCCCGAACGCATTCCCTACAATGATCGCGTGCCCGTTGCGATTCCCGGAAAGGTGGAAGTTGAGCGCTTCGATTACGGCTATCCTGGCGTCACTTATCACGACACGACTGTAGGCAACTCAGGGAAGGGGTTCTACCGCTCTGATGATGTGGATATTGTATCGGAAAAGGGGCGGCACCGTGTGATCGATACGGAGGCAGGGGAATGGTTGGAGTATTCGGTCGATATTCAGCAGGCTGGCAGTTGTTCGATTTCAGTGAACTATGCAGGCGCGCAGGAGGGAATCATACGTTTTGAACGCGCAGGTCAGGCGATTACTGGTTCCATCACACTCAAGTCAACGGGCGCGATAGATCGCTTTGAAACTGTGAGTGTTGCGGGCGTGCGTCTGCCAGCAGGGCGGCAGGTGCTTCGACTCCACGTTGAGCAGGGGGGCGTGCAGCTCGACCACTTTGCAATCAAAGCGGATTAGTGGATTTAATGATATTTTGAGTTTCATTTTCTTCGATTTTATACTCATAAGTCGCGATGGACGAACGAAGAGGGGTAAGGTAATTTCTATGCATACGCTGGAACTGCCAATCTTAGTTCAATGTCTACCAATTACATGACACGCTGCCCCTTAGTCTCTAAAAATGATAATGTTACAAAAGAAAAAAATAATTAGAGCGCTGATAATGCTTGCCTGGGGAGGTTCGACGCTTCCCGCATTTGCCAGCGACAGCACTGCTTTGCATGAAGCCTATGCGGATGATTTTCTGATCGGTACGATCATACCCGGTGGTTTGGATCCGCAAGCAACTTTCTCTGACGATCCCGTTGAACTCGGCGTCATGACACGCGAATTCAACGCATTGACAGCGGAGAATTGCATGAAGCCGATGTTCATGCAGCCGCACGAGGGCGAGTTCTTCTTTAAAGCGAGCGATTACTGCGTGGATTTTGCCGAGGCAAACTCGATGGAGCTAGTGGGGCACACGTTAGTCTGGCATGCCATGACCGCCGATTGGATTTTTCAAGGCGGGGAGGGTCAGGCTGCGAGTCGGGAGCAACTCATTGAGCGTATGCGCACACATATCCATACAGTGATGAGTCGGTATAAAGGCCGGATCAAATATTGGGATGTGTTGAATGAAGCGGTGGTGATGCAGGGCGAGCACAGACCTGCAAAGTTGCGTCCTTCACCTTGGCTCAAAATCATCGGTGTGGACTACATTGAGATGGCGTTTCGATTTGCGCATGAGGCGGATCCGGAAGCCAAACTCTACTACAATGACTATAACATGACCAAGCGGCCAAAAGTGGATTTTGTCCTTGCGATGGTGCAAGACTTGCGAGCCAAGGGTGTGCCAATTCATGGAGTGGGTCTCCAGGGGCATTGGAGTCTGGATTGGCCGTCGATATCTGAGATCGAATACACGCTACAGGCATTTGCTGAGGCTGGCATCCCCGTTAGTATCACAGAACTCGACATTTCCGTATTGCCCGTGGCTGAGTCGCACAGCGGCGCGGATGTGGAGGACAATATTGAGTTTGCGGAAAAGTATAATCCCTATGCCGATTCCATCCCCTGTGCTGTGCTCGACGCGCAAGCAACTCGCTACGCCGAGATCTTCGAGCTCTTTCTAAAATACCGTGAGCATATCGAGCGGGTCAGCTTCTGGGGCACTTCTGATGTGCAGTCCTGGAAAAATGAATATCCGATGAAGGGGCGTACCGATTACCCTTTGCTCTTCGATCGCAGCTATCAGGCCAAGCCTGCCTACGACGCAATTATCCAATTACCCAATAATGAAGGTTAAGCTCCAGTTCAAAGCACTCCGTGGCTTACTGATCGTCTGCGTGGCCTCTGCGCTCGCCGCGACCAGTTTGCGTGGCGAAGCGCCAGCGACGCCGAATATCGTGATCATTATATGCGACGATTTGAATGATTCCATTGCCGGGATGGGCGGGCACCCGCAAGCCAAGACGCCCCATATCGACCGCTTGATGGCGCGCGGCGTCACCTTTATGAATGCCGCCGCGAATGTCCCATTGTGCGGCCCCTCGCGTGCGAGCATGTGGAGCGGACTGTTGCCGACGACAACGGGTTTCTATGGCTACAATCAACAAGTGAATCATTGGAACCGAAATCCAGTCCTAGCTAAATCCACATCCTTATTCGAGCTGTTCACACGGAATGGCTATAGGAATTTTGCCACCGGGAAAATTCATCACAATGGCCATGAAGTCATGAAGATATTCGAGAATCCTGACGGTTATCCGGGCTTTGGCAGCCATCCGAATTTCGGCCCCATTCCAAATGATGGAAAACCTGAAAACACGAAGCATGGGGTGCTGCCGCCATGGATGCCAGACGGTGTCCGAGCGCATGCTGGCTGGGGAGACGGTTTTGGCGCGATTCAAGATTTGAAACAATATGGCGAAGAGTATGAATGGACGATGTTTCACTCCGGAGAGCCGTGGGAGTATCGGGAGGGACATAATCGGGACTTAATGCCGGATGAAGTTTGCACGCAGGACGCTGTGCGATTCTTGGAAGATACGCATGATAAGCCATTTCTGCTCACGGTTGGTTTCAGCCGTCCCCATTCACCCTGGTATGCCCCACAAGAGTTCTTTGATCTGTTTCCTTTGGACTCGCTGGAGCTGACTCCGATTCTCGATGGAGACACCGACGACGTGTCCAAGATTCTCTCTGTGGAGCAGGACATCGCGCAACCATGGGGATGGTCAAAATATCAGAAAATCATGAACAATGGCGGGGACGCTCAGCTGCTGAAGTGGACGCAGGCTTATCTCGCTTGTGTAGCATTCGTGGATTACCAAGTCGGGGAGGTTTTGGGCGCTCTTGAAACTAGTGACTATGCAGAAAATACCATTGTTATATTTACTGGTGATCACGGATATCACATGGGCGAGAAAGATTATTTATTTAAATACTCTCCATGGGAAGAAAGCGTACGCGTGCCACTTATTATTGCGGGCCCGAATGTCGCCGAGGGGGCGGTTAATACAACTCCGGTCTCGCTCGTCGATTTATACCCGACATGCATTGATTTTGCCGCGATAGAACCGCCCCATGTTTTAGACGGACACAGCTTGCGTGGATTACTTAATGATCCGCTTGCAGGCGTCTGGGATGGGCCAGACTTTAGCCTTAGTGCATGCGCCTCAAAGGTGCAGGTAGAAAAAAATGAGCCAGCCAATGCGGTGGATCAGCATTTTAGTATTCGGACCGAAAGGTATCGCTACATCCACTGTCGCAATGGCGAAGAGGAGTTATATGACCATTTGCAAGATCCTAACGAATGGAAGAACCAAGCAAAAAATCCTGAGTATACCTCTGAAATGCGTGCAATGAGGGAGCGCCTTAGCAGCGCAGCGGGGCTTACAGTTAACTCAGCGGCTACGAAATATGGCCATGATTAATAACTAAAATTAAAAACTACCTGAAACGAATGAGAATAATTTCTATAATATACAAATTATTGGTTCTGTCTCTTTTTGCGACAACTAGTTTGATCGCCGCAGACGCGGTAGATTTTAATGCGAATGCGGTCACGAAGGCACTTTACCGGGGTGTGACTTTTCATTTCGTCGATGCAATTCCTACTATAACCTCGAGCACCGGCCAAGGTTACATGGGACAACCTGTTTATTGCGCATTTCAGTCAACAGGTGAGAGTTTACTAGCTGTCTGTGGGCCTGACGATGCCGGCTTGAAGATTCGTTGGAATGCCAATACGGGCACTCCTGGCGATCACGCCTCTGGATTGTTTTTGTTTAAACATAAAGATTTCCTGAACGGATTAAATAGCGGTCCAGTTGCCCTGATGGATGGGCATGAAACAGTGATTATACGATTTGGTTACATGAATCCCGGGAAGTTGGGGCCGAACCAGCCAGTAGCAGTAGCTAGCCTGCGCTTGGTGATCAAGGATGATCGCGGATACCACATATCAAAGGATTACCCCGTTGAATCAGGGGGTGAACTAACCCTAAAAGCTACCAAACAAGTTTACTTTAAATATGATCCTGTGACTCCTTCAATGAATGAAGCGGGGACGAGGGGCGAAGCCTCCGTTCCATCATTCAGAAATGTTGAATTTTTGGGGTTCCGGGTGGATGCAGTTCGCGGTAGCCAAACTACTGCAGGTTCTAATGTTGGGGTCGTAGAGTTTTCTGTGGGTGCGACTCGTATGCACTGATCGTCAGCATGACTATTGCTGAGTTGCGCATAATTGATTTTATTCATGCTTAAAAAGGACAAAACTTCACTTCGGAATTACGATTCTCTAGGATTTACACTCATTGAATTGCTGACGGTCATTGCGATCGTTGCTGTGCTGGCAGCGATACTCATACCAGCGGTCTCGGGGGCGCGCTTGAAAGCGAGGGAGACAGTTAAGAGCTCGACTTACAGGCAATACTATGTTGCAAATATGCTGTATTCTCAGGAGCATAACGGTATGAGCTGTCCTGCTCGGGATAAGAGTGACAACGCACAAGATTGGAGGTTCTTCCTGAAGCCTTACCTGACGGATGCGAGTAAAACGAAGTATCAAGCCAGAAACAATGAGGTGTATATCGATCCTTTTTTCGAGGAGTATGATCCCTCCAGGCCATGGGTTACTGGTGTCGGTATGAATAATCAATTGCGCAGGCCGGACACGATACAATATCCTAACGAAATTAGTAGTGATCCAGACACTGAAAGTAATGGAGGGCTAACGCTTCTTTCAGCAATTACCTACCCGCAATACCGTATACTCATCGGTGACGTGACTGCAGGCGATGCCCGGATTTTTAATGATGGTCGCCTCGATACGACCCGCCATGATAACAAGGGAATGTTCGTCCGCTTTGATGGAACAGTGGTTTTCTATGATCAAGAAGAAGCAGTGCTCGCTTTTAATGATCCGGCGGCTTTGAAATCTAGAAATTAGAGCTTGTCCCAGATGGCGCGCTTTTAGGAATTGTCTACGCTAGAGGCAGTTAGATAGGCTAGGGCGGCGGTCAACCTTATGTCCTGATCACACGCATCGCTCAATGGCAGGCTGAACTTGTTTAGCGTCACTGGTCTTTTCTTTCTCCAGAAGGTAATCGACGATAAAGCCATCGGCGTTTTCACCCAGCCAAAGGTTTTTACCAAACTCGACCTCACCATTGCTTTTGCCACGCTGGATCACTTGCACGTCTGGATCATACAGGCTCAGTATCTTGTCTTTATTAGCAAGCTTGCGCCCGTCAATGATACGCTCGTGGGCTTGTTTAATAATCGCAGTCACTTGGCCAATGATGTTTTCCATCTGATTGATTAAGTGTTGGATTTGCCCGGGGTGTAAGCGGGTGTTTTCGCCGAGTTCTTTGAGTAGGTTCAAGTGTCTTTGCGCATGCTCTTCGACACGCCTGAGCAATTTTTTCATTTCTCGAAAAACCTTTTTACGCTGCTTCTTCCCTTCTGTGGTTCGGTTCTTGGCCGTCATTGCCATGCACAAGGAGTTCATCTCACTTAAAAACGCCAAGGGTGCTTTTGGCAAAAGTGCTCACTCCTTCGACTCGCCCTATCTGAAGAAACCATTGTAGCAAGGAGCTATCGGCCAAGCGCGTGCAGAAGTCTCGATGATCTAAGCCAGTAATCATTCGCGCAATGTTACTGCGAAAGGCAAGCGTGCTGTTCTGAAGTATCGCTCCAACTTCCGCCGCGCTGTGCGCTTTCAAATCGACCTTACGATGAGCCACGCTCAAAGCGAAGAACTCGTGCTCGAGTCCACTTTGACTGAACAGTTCGTCCAATCGGATAAACAGCGCACGTTGTTCGCGGTATTCTTTTGGGCCATCGACTAAAGGAAGTTCTGGACGTAGGTCAGGTTGGAAGCATAGAGTCGTCATCGTTCGTGTCTGGGATGCGACCAGTGACAGCCCGAATCCGCGTGGTAAACAGCTGCGTAATCCCGGAGGTATCTGGTATACACCGGTCACCGGTATTTGGCAGACCCTATGGCTGGAGCCCGTGCCGAAGCAATCTATTGAGCGCCTGCAATGCGTGCCTGACATTGATGCAGAGACGCTGACATTGACTGTGCACACTTCCGATGAGAACGGTTCGGTCGTTTGGGCGCGTGCGCTGGAGGGCGATAAAGAGGTAGCGAAGGTCAAAGGCATTGCTGGCCAGCCGATCATCTTGCCGATCGAAAACCCCAAGCTCTGGGCACCGGGCTCGCCCTTTCTCTATGATTTGGAAGTGGCGCTCGAAGGAGGCGACCGAGTGTCGAGCTACTTCGGCATGCGCAAGATTTCGATGACCAAAGATGCCAACGGCATTCCACGCATCGCGCTGAACAACGAAGCGATTTTTCAATACGGTCCCTTGGATCAAGGCTGGTGGCCGGATGGGCTCTACACGCCTGCCAACGAAGCAGCACTGCTCTACGACCTCGAAATCACTCAAGACCTCGGCATGAATCTCGTGCGCAAGCATGTGAAGGTCGAGCTCGAGCGTTTTTATGCTGAGTCCAGTGAAGCAGGTCGGTGCTCGTGGCATGGCCCCAGGTTTGATTGCCCATGCTCTTCTTCATAGGGTTGTGCTGCCAGAAGTAGTGCCACGTGCCGTCGTGATAGACCATGCCGTTCGGGTCGTTATTGAAGCCGGTCTTCTGAGTGAAGTGAAACTTTGGACGAAAGGCCTCTTTGTGAAACTGCTCTTCGCCGGGGATGTGGTCAGATTGCTTGAGCAGCGCGAAGGCTTCTTCGGTGGCTCGCCATGCGCGGACGGTTACTTCTTGGCCTTGAAACTCTTCGAGGCTGCCTTTGACTTCCAGCCAGTCCTTGCGATCTCGGAACCCTCGTTCTGTGACTTCGGGGAGATTATGAATCGGGATGACTAGGTGCTCCTTGCTGACGGTGAAGGTTCGCTCGTGTTGATCCCATGCGGGGAAATCAGGCCGAGTGTTGGTCAACTGAAAGTCATCCGCGATGATGTGTCCCCAGGGCGCTTCGACTTCGTCGACGATGCGGATCTGTGCGGATTGGCCACGCCATTGTCTGAGGTCGAAATAGTTCGGTT
>JACKQG010002591.1_pt2 | contig 18968 bp, 14 predicted proteins | sample 8237621 | NCBI WGS metagenome assembly JACKQG01 (sample SAMN15677084, study PRJNA649215) | marine metagenome | biome: marine; feature: Black Sea; material: saline water; isolation source: suspended particulate matter (SPM) from the Black Sea western gyre | collected 2013-06-09/2013-06-10 | depth... | reverse complement strand
ATTTCTAAAATCAGTATTATCTTCAAGGATTAATATTCTATATTTCATTATTTAGACACAGGGGCACGAGGCATCCCGATTTCATCAAACATACAATCTATATTTGCCTTTATTTATCCTTTTTTAATAATAAAAAAAGGACGCTACTTTCATTAGGTCCTCTTCAAAGGTATCGCCATACCTATCCAGTAAGACATAAGAAAGAGCGTCCATATAGGACGCATTAGTCCTATTCTGTTCTACTGGATTAAAAAATTAGCGATTTTTTGAAGAGAACAGATAAAAAAAATGTAATAAATTTTTTACTTTTGTATTAATTTAATTAGCTAACTCATTGTTTGCTCCATTTAGATCTTTAGATAAAAAATCATTTGAAACTGATAACAGCTTTCAAATTTTTTATAAATCCTTTTTAATAAATTAAAAAGAAAAAACTTAAATTTTTTTGTCAAATTTTTTATCATTTTTTTCTAAAATTGACTATCCTTTTACAATTAATTTTTTATAAGGACACAAAAAAGATTGGAAATTTACATGGATTGATAAGGGTATTTTAAAATTGATTGAATAGTAGAACGACCTTCCAAGGTCGTTAATTGCACAGGCTTGGAAGCCTATGCTACCTAAAAGCCTGTGCTACATTTATAGTAAACAATAAAATTTATTTTTAGATTATTAATTTTTATTATTACATTTATTATTATCTTTATTTGCCAAATTTCTACTGAAGAAATTCACCTTCTTTGTGTCTCACTTACCAAAAATGATTCAGTCAAATCCCGTAAAAACTATTAAATAAAAAGTTTGACACCATTTCTCATCACTAATATTTTTAGTAATAAATAATGAGAATTTTCAAGGAGATTTAATGAAGAAATACACAATGGAAAATATACGAAATTTTGCATTAGTTGGTGCTAATGGAGCAGGAAAAACATCCATTGCAGAAGCAATGTTATTTAATGCAGGAGTAACTAATAGACTTGGAAAAGTTATAGAAGGTAATACTGTGATGGATTTTGATAAGGATGAAATTGATAAAAAGATGTCAATTAACCTTTCAGTAGCAAGTCTTGAATGGAATAAAGTTAAGTATAATATCATTGATGCACCGGGTTATAGCGATTTTAGAGGTGATTTAATCTCTTCATTGCGAGCTGTAGAAACTGCATTGATTACTATTGATGCTGTAAATGGGCTTGAGGTTATGACTGAACAAGCTATTAAATATGCTGACGCAATCAAGTGTTCTAAAGCTATTATAATTAATAAGATTGATAGAGAGAATGCAAAATTCAATGAAATAATTGAAAAACTAAACAATATTTGTGAGCAAGTTATTGTCCCTGTTTTGATACCAACTGGTTTAAGCAATAAGTTTAATGGAGTGATAAATACTATTATTCACAAAGCTTATAAACAAGGAAAAGAGATTGATATTCCAGAGGACTTGAAGGGGGAAGTTGAAAGTTGGCATGAAAAAGTTGTAGAAGCAGCAGCAGAATCCGATGATAATTTAATGGAAAAATATTTTGAAGAAGGCACCTTATCTGAAGATGAAATAAATTCAGGATTGAAAAAGTCAATTATTCAATGTGGGGCTGTTCCAGTATTTTGCTGTTCAGCAACTCAAAATATTGGTATAAAAGAAATAATGAATCTTATTAATAATTTCTTTCCGTCACCAAAGGATATTGATGAGATTTCAATCTCAAAAAATGGGAATGAGGAAGCAATTAATCTTGGAACTTACAGCAAGAAATTGGGATATGTTGTTAAGTCATTATCTGAGCCAAACTTAGGAGAGATAGCTATTATAAGAATGTATGCAAATTCGCTTTCTACTGGTGATGAAATTGAGATTGCTGAAAAGCGAGCAAAAGATAAGATTGGGCAAATATATTTTATTTGTGGTAAGAAAAGGGAAGATACTGATGAGATTCCTGCAGGTGATATTGGAGGTTTAGTAAAATTGAAGAATGCAAAAACTTCTTTATCAATTAATGAAAAAGGTGAGAACATAATTGTAAAACCATTTTCTATTCCAGAATCTGTTTATTGGAAAACAATAAAAGCATTAAGTCAAGCAGATGAAGATAAAATTGGTTCTGCATTGTCAAAGTTAAGTGATGAAGATCCTACAATAAGTTTTGGGATGAATACAGAAACAAATGAAAATATTCTTTCAGGACAAGGAGAGATTCAGATAGGTATTGTGCAAAAGCGACTAAAAGATAGATATAATATTAATGCTGAATTAACAGAGCCCAAAATTCCATATAAAGAAACTATTACAGGAAAATCTGATGTAAAATATCGTCATAAAAAACAATCAGGTGGACATGGCCAATATGGAGAGGTCTATATAAAAATATCACCAAGGGAAATCGGAACAGGATTTGAGTTTGTTAACTCCATAGTTGGTGGAGCAATTCCCAGCAAGTTTATCCCGGCTGTTGAAAAAGGACTTGTTGAGACTATGAAGGAAGGTATATTGGCTCATTATCCTGTTGTTGATATCTGTGTAGAACTTTACGATGGTACATTTCACGATGTGGATTCTTCTGAACTCTCTTTCAAACTTGCTGCTAATCATGCTCTAAAGGATGGTTTTATGAAATCAAGTCCAATTCTCCTTGAACCAATTCATAAGATACAAATTATTGTGCCAACTGAAAATATGGGTGATGTAATGGGTGATATTATCAGTAAGCGAGGTAAGATTCTTGGAATGTCACAAAAAGATAATAAGCAGGTTATTAATGCTGAAATGCCACTTTCTGAATTGTATGGATATTATACTTCTTTGAAATCCCTCACTCAAGGTAGGGGATATTTCACACAACAATTTGCATATTATCAGAAACTTCCAAATGAATTAGCTCAAAAAGTCATTAATGAAAGTAAAAAAGAGAGATAAAGATACTTATCTTATAAGGATTAAAAATGCAAACCACAGCACTTCAAAAAATTGAATTAATGAAAAAAATATCAATAATACCACAAGAGAGATTTAGAGAAGTTAAAAGTTTTATTGATTTTGTTTTAGGACAATCTCAAGTTTCTATCCCCAAACCTATAAATTTGCGAGGGATCTGGAAAAATAAAGGATTTGAAATGATTATTGATTTGGAAGCAGAACTAAAAGAAGTTAGAAAAGAAATGAATGTTTCAATCTTAAGCAAGAAATACTAAAAAATATGGAATATTTATTAGATACTATAACAATTATTCGTCATTTTACAGATATTGGAAAAATTGGTTCACAGGCAAAGGAAATTCTTGATTCAAAAGAGAATAATAGTTTTGTTATATCTGTAATCAGTCTAATGGAAATTTTATATCTTTCTGAAAAAAAGCGTATTATAATAAGTTTAAAAGAGACATTAAAAAAGATTGATTCTTCTTCAATGTATACTGTTGTTGACTTAACATCTGACATTCTAAAGATTGCTGAAACTGTTGATTTTTATGAGATGCACGATAGATTAATTCTTTCTACAGCAAAATGGCTAAAAATTCCAGTTATTTCAGGTGATAGTAAATTTAAAGAAGTAAATGATATTGAAGTGATTTGGAATTAATGTTTGTATTCTTTTCTGTAAATATGTTTTGATGAAAATTTTTTATATGGATACTATCATTATGATATTGTAATTTACCTGACAAAGTATATCCTATCACTTTTACTTAGCATTACTGATCTTTTCAATTTAAAATTTACTCTCTCAAAGGAGATAATAGCAAATAATGAAAACCTGAAAAATCAAATAACGCAGCAATATTTACCTCGTTACAAATCTATCTTTAGGCATGGTATATACAAATAGTTAAATTTCTTTGGTGTCTCTGCAGAATATAATATAAGGAGGAAATATGTCAGGTCATAATAAATGGGCTTCTATTAAGCACAAAAAAGCAAAAGAGGATGCTAAACGAGGGAAAGTTTTTACTAAAGTGATAAGGGAAATCATCGTTTCTGCTCGAGATGGTGGGGGTGACCCTGAATCAAATGCAAGTTTGAAAAATGCAATTGTGAGAGCGAACGCTGTTAATATGCCAAAGGATAATATTGAAAGGGCAATTAAAAAAGGAACAGGAGAATTAGAAGGAGTCAGATATGAAACTGTGTTTTACGAAGGATATGGTCCAGGTGGAATTGCTCTGTATATTCAAACATTAACTGATAATAAAACCCGATCGGTCGCTGCTATTCGGCATGCATTTTCTGTTCATAATGGAAGTCTTGCTGAAAAAGGTTCTGTAGCCTGGAATTTCAAAAAGACAGGTTCAATTATGATTCCGAAGAATGATTATGATGAAGACGAAATAATGATGAAAGCTTTAGATTGTGGTGCAGAAGATTTTGTTGCTCAAGATGAGTTATTTATTATTTATACTGAAGCAAAAGAACTTAATAAAGTTGTTACTTCCCTTGAAAAGGAAAATATCAAAATTGAGAGCGCTGAACTTGACTATATCCCTCAAAATACTGTTGAAGCAAATGATAATGCTTCTCAAATAGTTAAATTAGTTGAAGCTTTGGAAGATTTAGATGATGTCCAAAATGTTTATGCCAATTTTCAAATTGATGATGAAATACTGGAAAAATTAACAGGTGAATAAATTTACAATATTAGGAATCGATCCCGGAACCACTGCAACTGGTTATGCATTCCTATCTACAGATACTTCAGAAAAAAATGTTTTAATTCCAATTGAATATGGGGTTATTAAAGTAAATCCCAGATTAGCCTTACAACAAAGGGTCTCCGAAATATATAATAGAATTAAAGATCTAATTCAGAAATTCAAACCAGATGAAGCAAGCATAGAGACAATATTCCATGCAAAAAACATAAAATCAATCCTTTCTATGGGAGATGCCAGGGGAGTTATAATGCTGGCATTAGCACAAGAAAATATCCCTGTTTTTGAATACTCTCCCCGTGAAATAAAAAAAGCAGTAGTCGGAAATGGCAATGCTTCAAAAAAACAAGTTCAGTATATGGTAAAAGCAATACTGAATCTTAAAGAGGTTCCTTCTTCGTATGATGTAACTGACGCTTTAGCAATCGCTATTTGTCATTTTAATAAGAGAGAAAAAGATTTATAATCTTACTCATGTTTCACAGAAGATATTATAAAAAGTTAAATATGATTTATTCAATAATTTCAATCTTGTGAAACTTGAATAACTAATTACAAATATCTAATTTCTAATGAAATTTCAAATTACAAATGTCAAATAAAAAGGAATTCGATTTAGAGGAGAGAACTGCAAAATTTGGTGAGGATATTATCAAATTTGCTAAAAAAATCCCCCAGAATCCGATAACTCTACCTCTAATTACTCAATTAGTTAAAGCGGGTACAAGTGTTGGTGCCAATTACTCGCCCCGTTAGATAGGTATGCTTTATTTAAATGTGGAAAAGGTTTAATGATAGAAACTATTATGTAGGTAGTATATATGTAAGAAATTATCTAACGGGGTAAAAAGCAGATTGAGCAGAGTCAAAAAGAGATTTTGAACATAAAATAGGTATTTGTAAAAAGGAGTCTAAAGAAGCAAAACATTGGTCTCGTCTTGGCGAAGCAAGCCGTAGCCAGATGAGAATGATTGCAAAAGCAGTTCCACAATTATCAGCCAAAGGCTGATCTGCCTATGGCATGAAAAGATGAAGCAAAAATTTATTGGAAAGAAGCCAATGAACTTAACCCCGTTAGATATTAAGGCTATTAGATATTCTTTCTGATATATATATGAGATTATCTAACGGGGTAAATTTAATTTTCTCATCAATTATAATTAAATCAAAGCAAAAAAAATGACTTTGACATTTAAGTTTTGACATTTTATTTGTTCACCCCGTTAGATAATTTTACTGTTTGATATAGTAAAAAAATCTAAAGTGATGAATATCTAACGGGGTAAATTAGAAATTAGGATTTTGAAATTAATGTAAATCTTACTCATGTTTCGCAGAAGATATTATAAAAAGTTAAATATGATTTATTCATTGATTTTCACTCCTGCGAAACTTGAATAATGTTATTTATTTGCTACAGATTGAAAAAAATTTTTAAAAATTTAAAGAAATTAAATAAAAAATCCGTTATCATCCATTATAATCAGTGACTAATTAGTGTGATATAATGTATGACTTTATAAAAGGTAAGATAATTCAAAAAAAGACCACATTGGTCGTTATTGAAAATAATGACCTTGGTTATGTAATAAATATTCCAATAAGCACTTATGATCAACTTGGTAATGTTGGTGATTTATGTAGATTGTTTTTACATCTTTATGTAAGAGAAAATGATATGAAACTTTTTGGCTTTTATACAATAGATGAAAGGGAAGTTTTTGAATCACTAATTAAAGTTTCTAATATTGGTCCTAAAATTGCTATTTCAATCCTATCTGGAATTTCGGTAAAAAGTTTAGTAGAAGCTGTTGCTAATCAAGATGTTGAATTGCTTTCAACTGTACCAGGAATAGGCAAAAAGAGTTCTCTAAGAATTATCATAGAATTAAAGGACAGTTTTGAAAGACTTATAGAAGATAAAATAATCGGAATTGAAGCAACAAGAGAAGAAAGAAAGATTATTATGGATGCTGAAAATGCTCTAATCTCTTTAGGATATAATAGAAGTTCTGTAAAAAAAGAGATACACAAGTTTCTTTCAAAACAAAAGCCAACTTCTTCTGAAGAGATTGTGAAAACTATTATTAGACGATTATATTCATAAATGAATGAGAGTTGACATTTACAACTTTAAATTCTATGCTAATTCATAAGCGAGTAAAGAAAAAAGTCGTATGAAAATTTTTAAATTAATTATATTCTCAATTTTAAGTTTTGTTATTATTTTTCTTCTCGGTTATGTTTTAGCAAGAACTTTTATGATTTTTTATACTCGGCATCGGAATGAAGTTGTTGTGCCGGATTTAGTGAATAAAGATTATAAAAAAGCCCAACATGACCTTTATAAAGAAGGTTTATACATTGATAAAAAAGGTGAAAGAAATAGTAGTGAAATATTAGCGGGTAGTATCCTGGCTCAAGATCCTCCTGCAAATAGTATGGTTAAGAAAGGTTATACTATTGATGTTATTGTCAGTAAAGGTCCAGAGTTGGTAAAAATTCCAAGTCTTGATAATCTTTCTGTGGATGAAGCGAAAATACGATTAATGAATATCGGACTGGAGATAGGAAGTATAAATTATTCATATTCAAATGAGATTATGAGAAGAAAAGTTATATATAGCCAGCCGATTTCTGGGATGAATATCCCAAAAAATTCTAAAGTAAACCTGGTTGTAAGCCTGGGTAAAATCCCTGCTAATATTAGTGGAGAAAAAGGCATATATGATACTTTCCTGGAAGAATTAGAAAACGAGAATGAATAATAAAAAAGTGAGGATAAAATATGTCAGCAAAATATGATGCAACAAAGATTAAGGTCTTAAAAGGCTTAAGTGCAGTTCGGAAACGTCCATCAATGTATATTGGTGGAATCGGCGAAAGAGGTTTGCATCACCTGGTTTTTGAAGTGGTGGATAATAGCATTGATGAGGCAATGTCTGGTTTCTGTTCAAAAATTGATGTGATAATAAATACTGATGGTTCAATTTTAATTAAAGATAATGGACGAGGAATTCCTGTTGGAATGCACATTGAGCAAAAAGTCCCAGCTGTTCAGGTCGTAATGACAATGCTTCATGCTGGTGGGAAATTTGATGATAAGACATACAAAGTTGCGGGCGGTTTGCACGGAGTCGGTGTTTCTGTTGTTAATGCTTTATCAAAATGGCTGGAAGTCAAGGTATATAAAAAGAATAAAATCTATAGGCAATGTTATGAAAAAGGTGAAGTAAAATCAAAATTAGAAGTAATTGGTAAGACAAAAGAAACAGGAACAGATGTTACATTTATTCCTGATGATAAAATTTTTGAAACAACAGAATTCAGCTTTGATTTACTCTCACAGCGGTTGCGGGAATTATCTTTTCTTAATAAGGGTTTGGAAATTAATATTTTGGATAAGAGGACAAACAAAAAGCATAATTTTAAATATGAAGGTGGTATTACATCTTTTGTTAAGTATCTTAATGAAAGCAAAATAGCAATCTTCAAAACTCCAATATATATTGCCGGTGAAAGAGATGATATTCAGGTAGAAGCTGCAATTCAGTATACTGAATCATATCATAAAAATATATTTTCATACGCAAATAATATTAATACGATTGAAGGTGGAAGCCATCTTACTGGATTTAAACTCGCACTTACCAGAGCACTAAATAAGTATATTAAAGATTACCAGATTTTGAAAAAGGAAAAGATAACAGTTAGTGGTGATGATATAAGAGAAGGTGTAACTGCTGTTATAAGCGTGAAATTACCTAATCCTCAATTTGAAGGACAAACAAAAACAAAATTAGTCAATACTGATGTTGAAGGTATTGTCAATTCCCTTGTTGGTGAAAAGTTATCTGATTTTTTTGAAGAGAATCCAACTATTGTCCATAAGATGATTAATAAAGCATTAATTGCCGCTCGTTCCAGAGCCGCCGCCCAGAAAGCAAAAGAGATTACACGAAGGAAAGGGCTCTTAGATAGTGGAACTCTACCTCTAAAATTAGCGGACTGCTCATCAAAGGAACCTGAAATATGTGAATTATTCCTGGTAGAAGGTGACTCTGCTGGCGGTTCAGCAAAACAGGGAAGAGATAGAAGGTTTCAAGCTATCCTGCCTTTGTGGGGTAAGATGTTGAATGTAGAAAAAGCACGAATAGATAAGGTTCTCACTAATGATAAATTAGAACCCATTATTTCCGCAATTGGTGCTGGAATTTATGATGAGTTTGATGTATCAAAAACCCGTTATCATAAAATTATTATTATGGCTGATGCTGATGTAGATGGAGCTCATATCGCAACATTAATTCTGACATTCTTTTTCAGATATATGAAACCTCTTATTGAATATGGATATGTGTTTATTGCAAAACCACCATTGTATAAAATAAAAAAAGGAAAAGCTATTAAATATGCTTTCTCTGATGAAGAAAGGAATAGAGTCATTAATGAATTCGGTAATGAAGGCATTGCAATTCAAAGATATAAAGGTTTGGGTGAAATGAATCCAGACCAATTATGGGAAACCACACTTGACCCTGAAAGACGAACTCTTGTAAAAATTATGATTGAAGATGAAGTAGAAGCAGACCGCACATTTGATATTCTGATGGGTAGTCAGGTTGAAGCAAGAAGACAATTTATCGTAGAAAATGCAAAATATGTGCAAGATTTGGATGTGTAAGAATGTAGCCACGAAGAAATTGAAAGTAGCACAAGTGTCCTCACCTGTGTCGCAATCGTGGACGATTGCGTTACAGCTGATGTTTTTGAGGCATAAATTATTATGAAGTATCACAAGTGTCTTCACTTGTGTCGCAATCGGGGACGATTGCGTTACTGTGGATGTTTTTAGGCAACAATCTTTAGGAGAAAAGAATGATTGAACGAAAAGGAAAAATTGTCAAAACAGATATTGAAGATGAGATGAAGGAGTCCTATCTTAAATACTCTATGAGTGTAATCGTATCTCGAGCACTACCCGACATTAGAGACGGACTAAAACCCTCACAACGACGCATCATCTATTCTATGCATGAACTGAACCTCAAACCTGGTAAGGGTTTCAGAAAATGTGCAAAAATTGCTGGGGATACTTCTGGTAACTACCATCCGCATGGCGAACAGGTTATTTATCCTACTTTAGTTAGATTGGCTCAGGAATGGAATATGCGATATCCGTTAATAAAAGGTCAGGGTAATTTTGGCTCTATTGATGGAGACCCACCTGCAGCAATGCGTTATACTGAAGCACAGTTACAACATGCTTCTGTAAGTATGCTTGAAGAGATAAAAATGGATACTGTAGATTTTATTTCTAATTATGATGAAACCCGAAAAGAACCAGTAATCCTACCATCAAAGTTTCCAAATCTTCTTGCTAATGGAAGTAGTGGTATTGCTGTTGGTATGGCTACTAATATTCCTCCTCATAATATTGGTGAAATCGTGGATGGCTTGGTAGCAATGATTGATAATCCTGAAATCAAATGTGAAGAATTAATGGATTATATAAAAGGTCCCGACTTTCCAACTGGTGGATTTATTTGTGGAAAATTGCCTATTTATGAGTATTTTAATACAGGAAGAGGAAAGTTAACTGTTAGAGGTAAAGCGTATGTGGAAAGTGTAAAAACTGGGAAGAATAATGTTATAATCACAGAATTACCATATCAACTAAGCAAAAAATTACTGATTGAAAATATAATCTCACAAATTAAAAGTAATAATATTACAACTATCTCAAACATTCGTGATGAATCAGATAGAGATGGAATGCGACTTGTGATTGAAGTCAAAAGAAATGAGGACCCTAAAATTTTATTAAATTCTCTTTATAAATATTCTTATTTGCAAATAACTTATGGTGTTATCAATCTTGTTCTGGTTAATCAGATACCGACAGTTCTTACAATAAGGCAAACTCTGAATGAATATCTTAAATCCAGACATATTATTGTAATACGCAGAACTAAATTCAAATTAAAAAAGGCTGAAGAAAGAGCACACTTGTTAGAGGGATTGAAAATCGCATTAGATAATATTGATGAGGTAATTTCAATAATTCGTTCATCCAAGAAGGCTGAAGAAGCTAGACAACGACTTATTGTAAAATTCAATCTTACTGAAATTCAAGCTAAAGCAATATTGGATATGAAATTGGAAAAATTGACTGGATTAGAAAGGAAAAATTTAGAAACTGAATATCTAGAATTGATAAAGAACATTGCTGAATATAGAAGTATTTTAGATAATAAAGATATGCGAATGGAAATTATTAAGAGCGAACTCCAGGAGATTAGAGACAAATTTGCTGACCCAAGAAGAACTCAGATTATTGAAAGCCCGGATGAACTGAATATTGAAGACCTTATTGCTGATGAGGATATGGTTGTTACAATTTCTTATACTGGTTATATAAAAAGGTTACCTATAAATATCTATCATAGACAAGGACGAGGAGGAAAAGGATTATCTGGAGTTTCTCTAAAAGAAGATGACTTTGTAAAAAACATTTTCATTGCATCTACTCATAGTTATATTCTATTTTTTACAAATAAGGGTAAATGCTATTGGCTGAAGGTTTTTCAAATTCCAAAAGGTGGAAGGACTTCTCGAGGAAAAGCTATTGTAAATCTTTTACAATTAGAAAAAGATGAGAATGTTATGACTTATGTTGCTGTTAAAGATTTTGAAGAAGAACAATTTATTATTATGTCTACAAAAAAGGGAATCGTGAAAAAAACTAAATTAACCTCATTCAGTCATCCAAGATTAAATGGGATTATTGCTATCAAGATTGCAGACGATGATGAACTTCTTGATGCACAAATTACTTATGGTAGTAATGAAATTATTTTAGCTACCAAAATGGGTTATGCAAATAGATTTTTTGAGCAGGATGTCAGACCTCAAGGAAGGAATACTTACGGCGTGCGCGGCATTAGACTGCGAAAAGGTGATAAAGTAATAGGAATGGTTGTTGTTAAAAGACATGGAACTCTATTAGTCCTAACTGAAAATGGATATGGAAAAAGAACTGCTATCGCAGATTATCGTATTACTAAAAGAGGGAGTAAGGGAGTTATTACAATAAAAACAACTGAAAGAAATGGAGATTTGGTTAAAATAAATGAAGTTATTGATGATGATGACCTGATTATTATTACAAGTTCAGGAAAAGTAATTAGACAGCATATTGAGAAAATATCAGTAATCAGTCGCAATACTCAAGGTGTGCGTTTAATAAAACTAAATGAGGGTGACAGGGCTACTGATAGTGCCTTACTTGAACATGAAAAGATTGATAATAATGAAAGTGTTGAAATCTTAAATGAAAGTGTTAATGAGTAAATTAAATTATGAGATATATCAAAGTATTTTTCGTTTATTTTATAGCGTTTTTTGTTTTGTTAAACTCTTGTGCTCCCAATATTATCCCAATTCAATCAAAAAATGTAATAATCAAAGATAAATTTTCCTTGGTCAAAAAGAAAGAATTTGATATTGCAATTCAAGCACAAAGTTGGAATGAACAACCTGATAACCTTGAAAATTATTTTACAGTTTTTTATATTATTTTCCGCAATAATACAAGAGAACAGATAAATTTAAAGAAGGATTCATTTGTTCTTATAGATGAAAATGGCGAGCAGTATAACTTGTTTGATTGTAAGGAAGTTACAAAAATAATATATGGGGATAACCAATTTTATGATTTAAATTATATTATTGATTTTGAATCAAAAGATAAAGATGAAATAAAAGAAGAATATGAGAACCGTTTGAATGGAATGCGCAATATAATGTTAAAATCATTTAATTTCAGTGATATCAGACCACAAGCACAACAAAGCGGATATATCTTTTTTGAAAAGATAAGATTTAAGAAAAGATTATTTTTCAAAATTTATTATAATGATGTTTCTATACCGTTTCTCATAAGTAATTAACTCAAGTTTCGCACTTAAAAATTAAGCAATAAGAAATTACCGGTAACGGCTTAGAGACCATTTCAATTTGAGACTGCTGTGCCTTTAGTAGAAAAATGGTTAAAAATGATGGATATTATTGTAGGAAGTTATTTAAGGAAATAACATCCCCCTTTATCCCCCTTCAAAGGGGGAATTAGAGGGCTGTAAGTCTCCCTTTGAAGGGAGATTTAGAGGGATGTAAGTCTCCCTTTGAAGGGAGATTTAGAGGGATGTAAGTCTCCATTTGCAAGGAGATTTTGAGGGATGTAAATAAATCTTTGAGTTATAAATGCGTGGTAATAGGGAATCTATAGACGATGGATGGTCTAATAGGAAATATTTATGTTGAAGTTGAAAAAAGGATTTTTCGTTCAGTCACTAATTTGAACTCGCTATTTATCTGCACTTAATCATCTGCGAAACTTGAGTAATTAAAAATTGGAATCTGGGTTTTCAAAACCTTTTTACTACTGGGAGCATAATATTGTTTACCCAGTAGGATAACATTTTGTATCCAACGGTGTAAAATTTATTTTTAAGAATTATAGTGGAGTGCGAAAACGATCTCCGATTTATCGGAGAGAACTTTTCGCCAATACTATACGCTGAAAGTTCGTCTCCCGAATCCCCGATTGGCTCGGGGACGGGACTCCTTATTTCAGCACTCCGCTTTTACCCGGTATCATGTATTGGATACAAATGCAAACAGTTTTATGCACCCAGTAATAACTCAAAAACTATTTTCTTGAAATATGAATCCTGTTCAACTTATTATCAAAAAACGAGATAAACAGAGATTAACCAAACCAGAAATTCATTTTTTTATCACAGAATATCTTAATGGTAATATTTCAGAATATCAGATGTCTGCAATGCTGATGGCAATCCTTCTTAAAGGTATGGATTTAGAAGAGACCTATTGGTTAACACAGGAATATATTGAATCTGGTGAAGTAATAAAGTTTGAAAATACTAATAGTAGATTCATTGATAAACATAGCACTGGTGGGGTTGGGGACAAAGTATCTCTAATATTGGCTCCAATTGCTGCAGAATGTGGCATCTCAGTACCAATGATTTCTGGCAAAGGTCTTGGACATACAGGTGGAACTTTGGATAAACTTGAATCTATCCCGGGATTTCAAATTCAAACATCATTGAGTAGATTCAAGGAATTGGTTTTGAAAAACGGTCTTGCAGTAATTAGTCAATCAAAGGAGATTGTTCCTGCAGATAGAAGAATCTATGCACTGCGTGATGTAACCGGAACAGTTGAAAGCATTCCACTTATGACTGCGAGCATTATGAGTAAAAAAATTGCTTCTGGGATAGATGGTTTGGTTATAGACCTTAAAGTTGGAAATGGAGCGTTCATCAGAGATATTGATACTGCCAAAAAGTTAGCAGAATCATTCAATAAGATAGGTGCAAGATTTGGTAAGAAGGTAGAAATCTTGTTTACAAATATGGATTCACCTTTGGGTACTTGTGTCGGAAATAGCATTGAGGTAATAGAATCAGTTGATTTTCTTAAAGGAAATTATCAAAAGGATTTGAAAGAGGTTACTTTTGTATTATTAAGCGAGATGCTGATTATGGCTGGAATTGTAAGGAATTATGATAAAGCAGAAAATATGATATTGCAAAAAATAAAATCAGGTAGGGCATTACAAAGGTTTGCAAAATTTGTAGAATTACAAGGAGGAAATCCAGATATTGTTAATGATTATTCAATTTTAGGAGAAGCAGAATATTCACTTCCAATTATTGCAGATTCTGAAGGTTATATAAAAGATATTAATAGCAGAGAAATAGGCTGGGCATTGATTGATATTGGTGCAGGTAGAAAAAAAGTTTCTGATAAAATTGACCATCAAGCAGGAGTTAAATTATATAAGAAAGTTGGAGACAAGATTAGCAAGGGAGATGCTTTAGGGGAGGTGTTTTACAATAAAGGAAATGGGAAAATAGTTGCTAATAATATAAAAAAATCTTACCAGATAGGAGCAAAACCAGTTCAAAAGAGAAGTATGATTTTAGGGACATTTAGCTCATTTGGAGTGTAGTGACTATGTTACTGTATAATTTTCATGAGGGAAACTTTATGAATTGCTTGAGTATAACATAAAAAGCTCTCTTATAATTTTTAGAGGGAAAACAAAGAATTTGACAATTTTGTTGTTAAAAATATCAATTTGTTTTATCCATTGATACTTCTTAATTATGAAGATATTGTAAAGATAGTTAATGCTCCTCAAATTGATGCTTTTATGACTGTTATTTATATTGCAAAAGAATATTTAAATAAAATTCAAAGAATTGCTTTACAAAAATAATAGTATTTTTTGAATTAGTTTTATACAGAAAGAGGGCTTTATTATGAAATTAAAAATTTTGATTTTAATTATTTTCCCTGTGCTCTCTATTTCTCTTTGGCAGACAAACCTTTTTGCCGAGAACTATATGGAACAAATAGGCTATATGGAAGGAGAACATGCCCGTTCCTTCTTTGGAAAACACATTACCTCCCTAGATTTTAATGGAGACGGCTATGATGATATTATAGTAAGTTCTCAAAAATATAATCCAACAGGAGGATACTCTGAAGGAAAAATATATTTTTATCTTGGTGGAGAAGTATTTGATAGTGAAGTTGATTTTACTCTTACAGGGAGTGATTCTAATATTGTAGGTTCTCATGTTGCCAACTTAGGTGATTTGAATAACGATGGCAAAGAAGATTTGGGGATAACTAGGCACAGTTACATTACAGATGAGCGGTTAATTCAGATTTTATATGGTAATTTGGAAAATGATACTATTCCAGATTTTGAAATGGCTTTTTCTGATGATGAATATTTTTATGGGTATATAAGGGGCCTTGGAGATATTAATCATGATGGCTTTGACGATGCAGGAATTTGTATTTCACATAGCGATCCGGTTATTCCATTACCAATAGAGTTTTATATTGTCTATGGTGGAGCTGATAGCCTAACATTAGAATTATTTAGGATATGTGGAGAAAGTGGAGTATTTGGGATGAGCGGTGTAGGTGATATCAATAATGACGGTTTTGATGATTTTTGCGTTGGCTATCGCCTTGATAGTGATGAAGAACTTTATACCAATATACTATATTTTGGAGGAGATACCATAGATACAACAATTGCAGTAACACTCTATGAAGTAGAAAATACTAATATGAACTTGGGTTTGCCTGCTGGTGATTTGAATAATGACAGTTATGCTGATTTTGGAGGACATTTTGGGTCTGATATAGATATCTGGTTCGGTAAAGATACAATTACCTCTCAATACGATCTTACAATTACATCAGGTAGCGGAGGCGGTGCTCTAGACTATGCTTTTGCTCATGGTGACCTGAATAACGACGGTTATAGTGACCTGGTGATTGGATCACCATATTATGCAAGTTATGATGGAATTGCTTATCTTTATATGGGAAGCGAGAATCCAAATAATTCCATTGATCTTGAATTTCCCAGTTATACGGTTAATCATGAATGGGGAACTGCAGTTACTATCGGTAGATTTAATGGAGATGAATATGATGATGTTGCTATATCAGGGCCAGTGTATGATGTTGACCAAAATCCTGGTTATGTCTATGTTTTTGCAGGTAATGATAGCTTAGCAGATACAACAGTAGGAGTTGATGATAATGAAGAATTTGGAATTACGAATTACGAATTGATGAATGTATATCCGAATCCATCTACTAAAGAAATTAATTTTGAAATTAAGACTCAATATATAAATTATCTTCAAATACAGATTTATAATGTTAAAGGACAATTAGTAGAAAAAATTAATGTCAAAGATAGGAATTTTGTCTGGAAGGCAAAAGAAACAACTTCTGGGGTTTATCTTTGTAAATTAGTTTATAAAAACAAGGTTCTGGAAGTTAAAAAGGTAACATTTGTGAAATAGTGAATAACTAATAGTGAATAGTGAATAGGGAATAACGAATAGTGAATAACTGATTATGAAAGATAGTATTTTGTTGGATAAATCATTTGATTTTGCGAAACGAATTATAAAGCTTTATAAATATTTAACTGAAAATAAAAAAGAATTCGTTTTATCTAAGCAATTGTTGAGAAGCGGAACCTCAATCGGAGCAAATATAAGAGAAGCGAAGTATGCTCAAAGTAAAAAGGATTTTATTTCAAAAATGAGTATCGCTTTAAAAGAAGCAAGCGAAAGTGAATATTGGATTGAATTATTGAAAAATGAATATCTGACAGAAAAGGAATCTGATTCTATAATTAAAAATCTAATAGAAATCATAAAAATGTTGACTAAAAGCATAAAAACTGCAAAAGAAAAAAACAAAAACAACGAATAATTAAAAAAAATAACTATTCACTATTCACTATTCACTATTCACCAAAAGAATTGGAGGATAAAATGCGTTATTTAAAAATAGTGTTAAGTATAATTACAGTATTATTTTCAATTACAAATCTTTTTGGTTTGTATTCTGATGGTTTTATTATTGGTTGCTACTCATATTTAAACGATAATAGTGTAACAAATAGTGACAGCGTATATTTTAGGTTTATTTCCGAAGCACATTTTAATTGTCATCTTTGCAATAGTGATAATAATTCACCGGATATTACAAATCTCATCACAGAGTCTGATAGTAGAGGTCTTGATATGATACTTACAGATCGTGTCTGGCAACCAGAGAACGATATAATAGGTGTTTACAATCTGCTACGAGCCAATTACTGGAAATATGAAGCGGAATATTCTGGGATTGGTGAAGAAATTGAACCTGAACCTTGCCATTCCGAATTTTATTACAGGATAATAAGAGGAGATAATGTAGGAGAATTTGATTTTGATGATAATGCCTCTCACGACTATATGTGGCAATGTTTAGAGAATTACCATTCCTCTGGTTTAGCAGCGGACACATTATACTGGAAGTGGCAGTATAATAATAAGGATGAGCTGCTGGAGAATCAGATTATTTTACCGATTCAGGATACGCTCTTTTTCGATTTTGCTATGAGACTTGACCCTCTTGGTCATAGCAATTCTACACCGATATGTGATGTAAATGTTTTTGTAGTGAATGATGATGGAGAAAAAGTTTATTTGCCTATTCATACAAATGTTCGTCTTCCCTATAATAATGAACTTTCGGTTGGAGAATTTGTAGGTATGGGAGCAACTGGTGATGTATATGTGGACTTTTCATTCTATACGATAGTAGATTCTATACTGGAGGAATTAATTAATGCTTACGGTGGTTTTGAACCTCAACTTAAAAATTTTAACTTTGAGGTTTACTGGCATGGGAATGGAAATCTATATATTGATTATTTCAAGATTTATGATGATATTTACAGGAAATTGAAAAATGGAGAGTATAATGATATGTTAGCAAACAGATTAACTCAAATCGGTCTAACTCCAAGTTCAAATTCTAGTTTAAAGTATTTGTATGCCAAGGATGAGCCAAGACCACCGCAATTTGATGCACATAGGATTGTTGAGGACAGTTTGCTGTGGCAATATTCAAATCTTTTACTCCCTGCTTTAGATAAGTATCACGGTTGTTATCCAGATTATCATCATCATGAGTTTTTTAATGATTATGCCGAACCTGAACAGGTAATGCTAGATAGTTACCCGATTAAATCAGGGTTAAAATGGAATGTTCCGACAGGTGATAAAAATATTCAGGGCCATATAAACTGGATGCTGAACATTTATGAAAACGCCATAGAGGAATTCAGCGAAAAGCCATTGATAGCTATTCCTCAAACTTATGGCAGATGGAACTATGCTAATACAGATTCAGCAAGATGGGGCTGGGTAATGCGTGCACCTAAAGAGATGCAAAAATGTTTGCAATACCTTCCACTATGTTATGATATGGATGGAGTTGTTGATTTTAAATTGATTTCTGCTTATAATTATAGTTCAAGATATGGAGATTATTCAGAACCTGTTAATGGTAGTATGGATTCATTTCTGGAGGATCCTATAAGAGATGGCAGTTTTCACCGATTAGGTTTAATAGATAAAGATGATACAACAAATACTGGTAATCCTGTTCTAACACCGCAATATTATGCAGTTCAGGAAGCAAATGCCAGAATTGCTGTTTATGGACCGATAATAGAAACCTTACGATGGCTTGGAGCCAATCATGATAATGAGGTAGTAAATGAGGGAACAGTATATGAAACAGGGTTAACATCTGTTGAAGTTCATGAAGATTCAACATCTGGTAATTATGAAGGTTATGTAGAAATTGGAGCATATAAAGATGATGACACAGGAAACAGCTATTTTATGTTA
>JACKQG010003556.1_pt1 | contig 18973 bp, 18 predicted proteins | sample 8237621 | NCBI WGS metagenome assembly JACKQG01 (sample SAMN15677084, study PRJNA649215) | marine metagenome | biome: marine; feature: Black Sea; material: saline water; isolation source: suspended particulate matter (SPM) from the Black Sea western gyre | collected 2013-06-09/2013-06-10 | depth... | reverse complement strand
TATGGATTCGGCTCAGTTGTCGGTTGTTAAAGTTCAGCTTTTTTCAGTGGAGTCATCTATGTAATTCCAGGACTTCAATGGCGGGTAGGTTGGACATTAATGCTCCTGTTTCGCAACAATTGAAAGATTGTAATTTATATCATTCTTTTAGCAGAATTACGGGATAAATTGGGTGTTTTTATGATTTATTATTCTTAATTATGAAATTCAATTGGTATTTACAGATTTCCATTAGATATCATGCTGAAAATCATCAGAATTTGGTCATAGACTTTGACAATTTAACCGACTTCTCGTACAATCAGTCGATCTGTTATCCTGAAAAAAAGAAGGGTCCTATTTGATGAAAGAGTACACCACTGAGTTTATTCGAAACGTCGCTTTGGTAGGTCACAGCAGCACTGGTAAGACGATGATGGCTGAAGCATTCCTGTATTTTAGCGGAGCCATAACACGTATGGGGAAAGTTGAAGATGGCTCAACGGCCTCTGATTTTGATCAAGAAGAAAACCGTCGCACATTATCGCTATATACCAGCGTAATCCCCATCGAACACAAAAACACAAAACTCAATATTCTGGATGCACCGGGGTATACCGATTTTGTCGGCGAGGTGATCTCTGCCTTGAGTGTTGCTGATGGCGCGGTTGTATTGATCGATTCCCTCGCTGGCGTAGAGGTCGGTACAGAGATCGCCTGGCGTTATTGCGACGAATTCAAGTTGCCTCGCATTGTAGTGATCAACAAGATGGATCGCGACAATGCCAACCTGGAAAAGGTAATGGCCTCTTTGAATGAATTCTCAGAAGCGCGCATGATAAAAGTGCAACTTCCCTGGGGAGAGCGAGGCGATTTCAAAGGAGTCATTGACCTCCTCAGCAATAAGGCTTACGAAGCAGATGGCAAGAAAGCAGTTGATATTCCTGCAGAATTTGCGGACGCGGCCGAGGAAGCCCGACATGAGCTTATCGAAGCCGCAGCCGAGGGCGACGATGCCTTGCTAGAGAAATATTTCGAGGGTGAGGAATTAAGTGACTCTGAAATTGCCAGTGGATTGAAGAAAGTATTCATGGCCGGAGATTATGTTCCCGTTTTTGTTGCTGCAGCCGGTAATGAAATTGGTGTTGGACCGCTCCTGGACGCATTGGTCAGTCTGATGCCCTCTCCTGCTGATCGGCCTGCTGTCGTTGCCCAGGGCGCCAAAGGTGAGGAGGAATTAATTGCCTCTGACACCGAACCCCTGGCCGCCTATGTTTGGAAAACGACCGCTGATCCCTTTGTAGGCAAACAAACCTTTTTCAGAATTTACTCAGGTTCCATCGAAGGTGATAGCCGCGTTTGGAATCAAAAAAGAGAAACCGAGGAGCGCTTTGGCTCGGTGAATATCCCTGTAGGCAAAGATCAGAATATTGTCAAGGTCATTCATGCTGGCGATATTGCCAGTGTCCCAAAGTTGAGTGAGACCGCTACGGGTGATACATTTTGTCTTAAAGGACATCCGCTCACACTTCCAGTTCCTGATTACCCAACTGGTTTGTTCCGGGTTGCGATCGTTCCTAAAACACAGGCAGATGCCGCAAAGATCTCTCCAACGCTTACCCGCCTTTGCGAAGAGGATATGACCCTTGATTGGTATAACGAAAAAGCCACTCGACAAACGATCCTGAAGGGTATGGGAAACCAGCACATCGACGTAGCAATTCGTCGTGCCGAGGCCAAATTGCAGGTTGGTCTGGAAACGATCGAACCACGCATCCCTTACCGTGAAGGGATCACAAAGGAAGCGACTGCATCTTATCGCCACAAAAAGCAAAGTGGTGGTTCCGGGCAATTTGGTGAAGTGCATATCACCATAGATACCTATCCTGAGGGTGATTTCGAACTGACCTGGGATGTCTTTGGCGGAGCAATTTCTCAATCTTATGAGCCTGCCATTCGCAAAGGCATTCTGAGTGTAATGAAAGATGGCGCGATTGCCGGATACCCGATGCAGAATGTCAAGGTCTCTGTTTTTGATGGCAAGGAACATCCTGTTGATTCAAAGCCTGTTGCTTTTGAATCGGCTGCTCGCGGCGCTTTCAAAGCCGCTGTCAAGGATGCGGGTCCGGTTCTCTATGAGCCGATCATGAAGGTTCGCATTACTGTCCCCGATGCAAATATGGGCGATGTAATTGGCGATCTGAATACCCGTCGTGGGCGGATGCAGGGCACCGACGCAGAGCGCGGTTTAACGACCGTTATCGCAGATGTTCCTCTGGCTGAGATGCTTAATTATACAAGCCAATTACGCTCCATTACTGGGGGCCGTGGCTATTTCATGATGGAATTTGATCGTTATGAAATTGTTCCCACCCATGTGGCAGACGAGGTAATCGCTGCTGCCAAATCTGAGGAAGAAGAAGATTAGAATAGTTTTTATAGTGGATCAATAAAAGGAGCCATACAGGTATTGTATGGCTCTTTTTGATTCTAAGGTTTTCTACGGCTCTTTAACCGCAGCCGCCACCGGTTGGTGCTCGTTTGAGCTCCATTTTAATTTTAGTGATATATTCAAGATCTTCGAAATGTTCTGGTTCCGGATAGGCAGCTGGGCAGGATGCGCCAAGAGCTTGTGTGAAAATATAGCGTAGCTCTTCATCCTGGCAATTATCCTTATTTCCTTCACAAAACTCTTTTTCATATTCTGTAGCAAAGGTATCCAGCCAATAATTTATACCGCCTTCGAGGATATAAACATTGGGCACTGACTCTGCGACAAGATATTTCCAGGCCTCTGTGGAATCTTTTTCATCATTGCTTGCTACCACGAAAAGCGTATTGGCTGGTTCAAGGTGGAACTCGCTGATCAGTGAGGGCAGCTCCTCCAAAGAGAGATTTTGTGAATCCATGATGTGGAAGATATTGTAATCACTCTCAGACCGGACATCGATTACTTTGAGGTTGATTTTATGCTCATGGAAATTATGCAATAATTCAGCAGGGTGAATTTGGTAAGCGCGTGCATCCAATTCGGGTTGTTTTACAGATTCGATCAGATTCCAGCGATCTTCAGAGGTTGGTTGCCCAACAAATGCGATGATAATAGCCAGAGTGACAACCACTGCAGCGCCAATATAACGCGCTTTGGGTTCGCTGTCCGCAGCTTTGCCGCCGATACTTCTTTCAAGTTTTTCGCCACCCCAGAACATGAAGAGTGCCATCAATGTGACGCCTATTACGATCACACCAGTTGGGATGTTGAATACATCCATTAGCGTTACGCGTCCAAAATAGCTGCCGTTGAAAAAGTAGGTGATCAATTGTTCGGTTTCTCCAAAGATGAAGACACCGACCAATCCGCCGAGGACAAAAAGTATCCCGTCGATTTTGAAGGTCGCCAAAGCGACGAGCGATGTGCCCGGGCAAAAACCGCCGAGAATAAATCCGACACCCATGATCAGGCCACCGACGATCCCAGACCAGAGATAGGTCGGGTTGACCCAGATCAGGTTGTAATCGAGCAAGCCGATCGCAGCTGCGCCGAAGATCATCAACATGGCAGTTACGATGGCCGTGAAGAAGACTTTGAAAACACGCAGATCCTTGAAGTAAAACTGCTTTGCCAGCAATGTCGATTTATTAAAGCCTGAGCTTTCCAGGACATAACCGAAGGCGAGACCGATCAATAAGAAAACCAGATACGCGATCAGTTTTCCGTATGTGGGTTCAAGAGAGAGAGGGAATGGAATCATGATTTAGCTCCTCCTAGTTCCAAAGTTTGCGGACAAAATAGGCGAGAGCATAAGCTCCGCCAAAGATGGCGAACATGACCACCCAGCTTCCTGCAGAAAGGCTTGCGCCTCCGGAGAGAGCCTGGCCGGATGTGCATCCGCGAGCGAGACGCGCTCCGTACGTGAAGAAGATCCCGCCCAGAAAGGCGAATATCCAGCGCGTCCGGTTGGATATATTTGGCCCTTTATTGGTCTCGAATTTGGCACGCCCATTAATGACACCTGAAATGAAACCGCCAATGATCACTCCAAGGGTTACCAGGACGATCCAGTTGTCGAGTGGGTTGAGTTGGCCGCCTGCCATACTGATCAGGTAAGGCACTTGATTGACATGGTCAGGTGCGATCATATCTTCAATAAAGGCAGCAATCCGGCTCAACCCACCCGATGCTCCCAAACCGTTTCCAGTCAGGAAGAAGGATGCGAAGAGCACCATCCCGAGGAGAACGCCGCCGACATAGGAATTCCAGTAATTTTTGGATTCGCGCATAAAAAGTTTTTTGTAAAAAGGTACTTTTACTTCAGGTGTTGCTGTAGTCATTTTAGGATTCCTCCTGGGAGTGGACGTGTGTTTCAACCTTGTCCCATCCCATAATCATGGACTTGATCCCAGCCATGGGGGTATGTCCCGTAGTGGTCAGGTATACGTGCAGAACGATAAAAGAGGCAAAGGTCCAGGCGATCAATGTGTGGAAAGGAGCCAGGAAAGGCAGCCCACCCAATTTCGCGGCAAGATCAGGCCAGCGCTGGACGCCCCAGATCATTATTCCGGTAAGGCCCTGCAGGGGGAGCAGCACATTCAGGATGCCAAAATATGTGATCTGTTGAAGCGGGTTTAACTTCTTCTTTGCAGTTTTCTCAAAGGGGTGTTCTTCCCCTTTGAAGATGCCCTGCAAATAGAATTTCGCTTGTAAAATGGTCTGGTCAAAGAAGCCGCGCGGGCGGGGCAGGTATTGCTGGATTTCGCCGCTGGCCAAATGATAGAAGAGGGAGAGCGCAGCATTGACTGCCAAAATCGTGGCCAGGACATTGTGGACTATTACGACCCCATTGAAGCTGAAGATGCCGAAACTGTCTGGATTGTGGATGATCACACCTGTGAAGAGCAACAGGACTATCGCGGCAGTCTGGAGCCAGTGCCAGAGACGTTCATAGATCGAATACATATAGACTTCTTGCGTCTCAGGCTTGACCCTGGGGTTGCGGAGCGCTGAATAAAAGCGCAGCCCGCCGTGAGCAAATACCCCTAAGAGTACGCCGATGAACATCAATCCGCCAAATCGATCAATCCATTTGACAGAGTCGTGACCGAGAATGTAAAAATCCTGCTCGACACTGGATGGTTTATAGGAGAGCGTGCCATCTTCGCCCATATTCATTTCCCCATTGAAGGTGATATTGCTGTCTTTGACGAACTCAGGGAGTTTGCCACCCGGTAAATATGTTGAGATTTGGATGGCATCTGTGATCCGTGATTCTTCGGCATGACAGGTGGCACAATCTTTGGTTGCCCACTCATCTCCCGCTACATCATGACTAATGGTATAGGGTTGTACCTCACCAACAATTCTAGGATTATCCAGTCCAAGAAGGGTCAGGCGCGTGGTAATAAATTCTTCTTTTTCAGGGGTGTCGATACGTAATTCATCTTTTGATACGACACCATCGGTATTTTCGTCAAAGCGCAACATCACGCCGGGGTGGTACTGATCCCCTTCGAGATAGGCTGCTTCCAGATCGATAAGACGAACGGGGCGCTCGGGATTTCCATAGACCCAGAACCAGGTTGTTATCAGGTTATGAGGCGAGAGACTGGTAGTGCCATCAGCATTATCTCGAGGTAAAAGAACCGGTGCGTATCCGGTAACGAGAGTCCCGATTTCGCTGACATCTCCACCTTCCATACCGCGGCATTCTGTCGAGGCGCTTCCATCGAGATTGATGACGGTCCAATCGTGCATTTCATTCGCTGAAGAGTAGAGTTGCGGAATGTGGCAGGATTCGCAGCTGAGTGCGCTCATATGACGATCCTGATAAGGCAGCCAATCGTGAGTCTGGGTTGTATCATGGCAGGAGTCGCAGCGGCGCATGGTGTTTTCAAGATTGGGAGCGATGGTTCCCTGGGCGCTATCGCCCCGTGCAAATTGGTGCAAGGGGCGAACAAGATACTCGCCAATCTCAATGCGACGGGGATCGAAAATCAGGTGGTCTGGTTTTAGAGCATTGGCTTCTTCGTAGTAGAGCGGGTTATTGACTGAGTAGTGACAGTCGGTGCAACTTAATAATCGTTCGGCGTGAACATCCCACGGGCGAGTGAGCTCCTCTTTATTTGCCAGATTCATTCCTGATTCTGAGAGCCGTTGTGATGAAATGATCTGACCTGTTGTGATCGTACTCCAGCGATCTGGAGCACAACCTGATAATACCAATGGTTCTTCAATATCGTCGTGAACGAGACCATGGCAAAGACCACAATTGTCATTTACAGGCCCCTGAATATTGAGTAGATCGAATTTCACCTCGCCATTTTCCGTGAAGGCCTCTTTGTTCCAGACGTAATTTCCGGAGATGGATTCAACGATGCCGGTCTCGAATAAAACGGCAGTATTTGCCCAGCCAAATTCGCCATCTTCCAGCGCTTTGATGCGAGAATCGTTATCCGGATCAGGGATGTGACAAAGGAAGCAGTTCATCTCGACGACCCCTGAGGCCTCCCAATCCCAGGTGACCAATTTGCCAGTGTTGGGGTCAACGATGTGGGTTTCCGGGTCACCCCTGCGGATGGGGAGATTGGTGAGCAATGTTTCTCCATCGCGGGCGTAGACTGCTGGACCGCCACCGATATGGCGAGCCCCATAAAATTGGATCCAGGCCGGCGTGCTGAGATCAACGAGTTCATCTCCATTTGGTGACAGATAGCGATAGGTGAGTGAATTCCATTTTCCAAAGAACCCGGGTGTGATATCCCAATCCCGTTGGCTGGGTGTACTCCCGGGAGATGTGATTTCGTTCAATCCCAGGTTGGCGTGGTAGCTATGGCTTTCGATAAATTCGGCATCATGGCAGGCGCCACAGGTATTCATGGTCGAAACTGGCAATCCTGTTTCAATAACATTTTCGCGATTTTCATCCAGAAGGATTATTGCCGGATGAAGGGATGAAGATTGCAGGGTTGGAGTTTCTTCCTTTTTTGCCAGGGCATTCTGGCTGGTCCAGGAAATCCCTAAAATCACGAAGGTGAGTGCCAGGAAGCCAGGAATTTTTCGGTAGGTGAGTAGATATTTACTAGGCATGTTGCATTCTTTCCTCAAAATATTTAAGTGGCTGTTAATTGGTTTCGCGGAATCTTCCGCCCCAATCGATGGGGTCGCCGAAATAACCCAGGGCTTCCCAGTCCATCCGGCTATCATTGCCATGGCAGTGATCACATGTGAGCGCCTTTGAAGCAGGGCGCACTGTATGAGTGACGGGCCAATACATCCATGTTTCAGCAAAGCCATATTCGCCGCTATAATCCAATCCTGTGATTTCAGCACCAATTTCGAGTGCGGAATCCCAATCGAAAGTTGTCCAGAAACCGTCGTCACGGGCTGTAAGTGGTTGCAGTAAATGATTATTGACCGTGTCATAAGGCTGTTTCGCGATATGGACTTTGAATGGGAAGATCAGTGCTGTTGGGTCAGCGATATTACCGGCAGGTAAGTTGATCATGGTCGGCTGGCCGGGATCCATTTTGTCACCGAGCAAGTATCTGTATTCAAGGTTTCCGTTGAACCAGGCATAAGTCGGCGTGAAGTTGGTATCGTACTCAAAAGACCCTTTTATTTTTAGATAGGTATGTTTGTTTTCTTCAATCGTGTCGCTTCCTGCTGTGGACCAATCCCAATAGACTTTGGTGGGTTCCTGTGTACCGATATCAGGGATGTGGCAGGTCTGGCAGGCGACAGTGCGTGTGTGTGCGTTGACACGCTCATCCCCATGAGGATCCAGATCATGGCAATTTGTGCAAAAGACCTGTTCCTCGGCCGGAATTTGATAGTTGTCCACAACCAGACGTCCAAGAATATTATGGTTTTCAGTTATATGACAATCAGTGCACTGGAAATCCAGGGTTCCCATATGAACATCCAGATTTCCTTCCGGGAAGTAGAGGTGCTCGTTTAATTCACCGTGCTTGACTGCGTTTCCGCCACCCCCGTCAAAATGACAGGCGCCGCAGTTTTCACGAGTTGGGTTGCGAACACTTTTTGCCGCGACCAGCAAATCAACGGCTTCAAGCGGGTAGCCATAATCTCCCTTGCCATAAAGATTGCTGTCTGCATGGCAGGCCAAACAATCCACGTTGTCGGGGTTTTGAAAATCAAAATTTTCATCTTCCCACCCATAACCAACATGGCAGATCATGCATTTCTTCTGATTCCCCTGGGTGCCAATGCAGAAATTGTTGATTTCATTTTTCTTGCCGATGGTAACTGGGCCTTCCCGCCAGGGGACTTCGACGGGGTCGCTTTCCCATGTCCAATGGCTGGTTTTCATAATTTCGTAGGCTTCCTCTTCGTGGCATTCCATGCAAGCGCGGGTAACATCTGCGCCTGTTTCGAAGGGTCCTTCAACGATGGCCGAGTGATCGGTGTGCAGAAGGTGAAGGGGGAGACCGGCCCAAGGGTCATTTTCTTGTTGAGAACTTTTGGGCAAATAGTACGCGACCGGAACGATAATGATCGCAAGGGTAACAAATAGCCCCATAATCCAGACGAGATTTTCCTTTTTCATAATTCTTCCTTGTAAAATATTTTTAGCCCTGAACCAGGCTAGCCCGATGGGTGAGTCTGTCACTTAAAACTGTCCGAAGCAAATCAAGCGCTTCTATCAGGCGCTTATCTGCCAGATGATAAATAATGTTGCTGCCCTGCCGCTCAGCGTAAACAAGCCCGCGCTCGCGCAGGGTTTTTAGATGTCGTGATGTAGTTGGCTGGGGAACCTCTAAAAGTTTGGTTAATTCGGTGACATTACAGGATTTCTCCGAAAGTGCATATAAGATAAAAAGTCGGTTAGGCTCAGCCAGGGCAGAGCATAAATCGGCGTGTAGTTGGTTAATTTCATTGCCTAGATTTTTCATAATTTTCTTCTGTATATTCACATAAGCGAATATGTGTATTTGCTGATAGGATACTCCTGTATGCATTTAAATTATAGTGAATTGTGTCACGAATATATGTGAAGGAATGCACAATTCCGACAAATATTACTCTAATTGTCCTTGCTGGATAATTAAATAAAAAGACCTCTGCAGAAGCAGAGGTCTTTGTTCGATCAGCTTGGAAACTAAATGAATACGATCTGGGCGCCTTCAGTCATGTCCATGAAATCAGAGGCAGTGACAACCTTGTCAATGCAAGGAAGAAAATCTTCGTCTTTGATGTCAAACATATCTACGGTCATTTTGCAGCCATACATATTTGCGCCAGCATCCGAGAGCATCTCAAGGTATTCGCGTACAGGGGGGACACCCAGGGCTTTCATTTTCATTTTCATGAACCAGGTCGCAAATGCGCTCATCCCGGGGATAATGCCCATGATATTGGGAATGCCCCAATTGCCAGTTGGCAACCCCATCATGCTCATCTTGAAACTGGTATTTGCCACTGGGGCAATTTCAAGCCTGTCCACACGTTTCTCTGTGACCAGATCGAGGCCCCAGAAAGTGAAAAAGAGGGTGACGTCAATCCCATCGCCGAGGGCAGCCCATCCCATGATCAGGGCCGGGTAAGCCATATCCAAATCGCCTTTGGAGCAAATGAATGCAATATGTCGGTTTTTTTCTTCTGCCATTGTAAAACTCCTTATAGAATATATTTCTTTGCGTACAGTATGCTTGAAATCCTAGACACAGCCTTCTGGCTTACCTAGCCCGGAGATCTTGGCAACTTTTTTGGCCGGACCTTTGGGGTAGAGTGCAAATAACTCCTTGGTAGTAATGCCGATACCCTGGGTGATTTGGCGCAAAGTTGGAGCTGCGCCGGAGTCAGCGGCTTTTTCCCGGCTGAAGTTGATGATTGCCCAGTGGGCATCGGTTAAAGTAATGCCTTCTTTTTCAGCCAGGACAGTGGCAATATCCTCTGTCCATTCAGCGGGGTTGGTCATAAAGCCTTCTTCATTCAAGGTGATAGTATTTAGAGCGGTCATTGCGATTCTCCTTTAAATAAATTGTTTATTGAGTGGGCGTTTCGCCCATTACTTTGAGCAAATTTAACATACGGGACATACCACGGCGTACTTGTGGGCTTCCCATTTCTTTGACTAATTTGAAAGCAGATATATTCTCGTCTTCAGCCGGGATCTCTCGAATGGCATCCACGCTTTGATTAGCAATAGCCATGATCTCTGGTTGGGTCATATTGCGAACGGTTTTCAGGATGACTACAACATTATCTGCCAAAGCGCGCACATCTTCTTCGCTGAATTCGGTCACAACCCGCTCGACAATTTTCCAACCCTCCTGGGCAAAGGTAAAGTAACCTTGCCGTTCCAGCCGGTCCAGTTCCAGAACGCCCTGATTGAAGATTTGCTTTCCTAATATTTGCATATCTTCGCTGAGTTCCATTGCGTTTTCAAGCTGGTCAAGCAGCTTTGAAAGCAGGTGAGTGTCTCGCAAGACACGCTTGAGCAGGAAAAACAGGTCTTCCGATTGAAAATCAGAACCAATCTCCGCCAATTCATCGATCGCGAGCTTGACCATATGATTGCCAATGGGGATCAGGTCACGCTGCAACTCTTCCATTTCCTGTTGACGTCGCTGTTGTTCCGCGATATGCGATTCAACGCGATCCATTTTTTCCATGAGCAAAGCAAATTGCTCCTGAGTGATGGCTGTATCAGTCATCGTTGCTCTCCTATTCCCATTTACCGGCCATGCTCATCTGAGATTCGAAAGGCATTTCTCCGCCTTTTAGCAGGATATTCCAATACATCCAGCGGAACATCATCTTGCCCCAGTGATTGGCATAGGATTCTTTGAGCAGGGAGAAGGGGCCGAAGCCGGGAAGGGGATATTTGCCCGGAAGCGGTTCGACATCGTAGTTGAAGTCGATCAGAACACCTTTTTCAAAGCCGGATTCAATATAGCAGTTTGCATGTCCGTCAAAATCGGGGAGCGGTTCCAATCCCTCCATGTGTCGGTGGATATTTTCGATCAACACATCCAGCATAAAGTGGGCGACCGAACCAGCTTTGGATGCAGGCACGTTTCCGGCATCGCCAATGATCCAAACGTTTTCCCATTTATCGCTTTGCAGGGTATGTTTGTTGGCGGGAACAAAATTGAGTTCATCGCCCATTCCAGAGTGTCCGATAACTTCTGCGCCCATATTTGTCGGGATGGTCACGAGCAGATCGTAGCCTATCTCGGTTTCATCATAGGAACGAATGACTTGCTTGGCATGATCTACTTCCATGATGGTGAATTCTGGTTGAAGATTGATTCCTTTGTCGTCGAGCATTCCGCCTAAAACAGCGGAAGCACGTGGTTTTGTGAAGGCGCCAGGTAGTGGGGTGGCGAAGACAATTTCGACCTTGTCGCGAATACCGCGCTCATGGAAGAACCAATCTGCCAGAAAAAGGAATTCGAGCGGTGCAACCGGGCATTTGATCGGCATCTCGGAGATATTGAGGACCATTCTCCCGCCCTTCCAGAATTTCAGGAAGTTGCCCAACTTGGTAGCACCTTCGAGCGTATAGAAGGGAAAGACATTTTTCATCCAGGCGGCTTCGTCGTCCAATCCGGGAGTTTCTTCAGGATGAATATGGCTGCCAGTGGAGATCACCAAATAGTCATAGTTAATGGTTTTTTTGGCGCGCCCTAGTTTGACACGATTCTTATCTGGCTCGATTAATTCAATATCTGAGAAGATCACATCTACTTGTGGGGGCAGGAAGTTTCGCTTTGGTTTGACCACGTCAGAAGGTGAATATGTCCCAAAGGGGATGAACAAAAAACCGGGCTGGTAATAATGTGTCTCATCGCGATCAACGATCACTATTCGCCATTCTTGTGTGTCCAGGATTTCGGCCATCTTGTTGGCGACCATCGTGCCGCCAGTTCCAGCACCTAGTATGAGAAAAGTTTTCATGAAGTCTCCTGTTAATTGGAAATTGAATCTTGAGCGGCCGCGACTGCAATTTGCGCCCGCTCTTTTAGGTTATCTGCCATTACGGCGCGCATCAGATCAAGGGCTTCGATAATGCGCTTGTCAGCGAGTTGGTAATAGACATACTGTCCGTCACGACGAAAAGTGACCAGTCCACATTCCCTTAATGTTTTTAAATGTCGAGATATTGTTGGTTGGGGAAGGTTGGTTTCATTGGATAGTTCATTAACATTGGATGATTTTTCTGAAAGTGAATATAGGATTAATATTCGACTAGGGTCGGCCAGTCCGCTGCAAATTTGGGCATGTAATTGATGGATTTCTTCGCGAAGATTTTGAGTCATGTCATTCTCCTGTTGTGGACATATGCGCTTGTGCGAATATGTGAACAAGCTCGTCCTAATGTAGCATATCCGGAAAAAGACATCTAGTACAATTTGTCACTAACGATTGTACTAAATGTCACACGACAATTTCGGCCATTTAACTCTCATACTCATTTTTTGGGCGTGAAAAGCAAGAAGTGTGGTAGGATAACGTAACTTTTAAAGGTGAAATCTATGGATTTGTACAAAAAAAACGCTATTTCAGTAAATGTTGGCGCGCGTTTGCGCGAACTCCGCACAGATCGTGGTCTATCGATTCGTGGGTTGGCACGTCAAAGTAACCTATCAGCAAATGCCCTTAGTATGATAGAGCGTGGAAAGACATCGCCATCGGTGAGTACTTTATATAAATTGGCCGATGCACTGGGCATTCCGATCACCTCCTTCTTTGGCAGTGAATCAAAGCGAGCATCAGTTGTATTTCGAAAATCGGATGAACGAACACGAATTCCCTTTCAACGCGGCACATGGGAGGGTCTGGGTGGTGAGAATTTCATTGGCCGGGTTGAGCCCTTTGTTCTAACGCTGGAAAGTGGCGCTAACAGCGGTCCGTACGAAATGAAGCATACAGGACATGAATTTGTAATTTGTTTGCGGGGAGCGCTGGAATATCAGGTTGAAGATAAATTCTATAACCTGGAGCCTGGTGATAGTTTGTTGTTTTCTGCCCGACTTCGCCATCGTTGGCGTAACACTGGAGGGAATGTGACAAATGCGCTCTTCATATTATCTGGATTTGCTGAAGGTGAACGCCCGACGCCAATGCACATGACTAAGGGTGTAGATGAAGATAATGATGATGAAATAATCAAGGAAGTCTAATTAATAGAGATCAAAAAGGAGTTGACCGTAATAGTCAACTCCTTTTTTTTAGCGAGATGAAAATTTTGTTTTTGAAGGTGGTTGAGTAGCTCAGAGCGAAGCGAAGAGCGCATCGAAACCAAAAAATTGGGTTTATTTCTGCCCGTTTGTTGGTTTCCCTGGCCCGGAACGCCAGGACGGGCGATACGGCGAAAAGCATCGCCAACTCACCTGTGCCGCACCACAAGTGCAGGCAACCAACGGACGCTCTTTTGAACTAACTGTCATGTGGCTAGTTTTTTTATGTATATTTCAAGCTTTAGGTATTAGTACATTCCCCAGTCCAGTGCGGCGGGATCCTCCATCAAGGAAAAATCCCAGGGCTCCATACCCATGTTTACCGTAGCGGGTTGATTGAGTGATTCCTGCGATGCTTTGCGAACACCTTCGATCATTGCAGGGGCATATGGACAGAATGGAGTTGTCAAAATCATATGAACTTTTGTAATTTTGTCCTCGATGCTTACCTGTCGGATCAATCCCAACTGGATCACATTCATACCTATTTCAGGATCAATCACTTTTGAAAGGCCTTCGCGCATCGGCTCGACAAGATCTGGATGGGTTTCATGAATTTCCCAGGTGACAATATTTAGACTTTCGGTTTTTTCACTCATTATTTATATTCCTAGACAGATTCAACGACATAAGTGCAGCGATCATCGCCGCTAAGGACACATTGTATTTGTTCAGCCGGAACGGCCAACATCTGCGAGATCAGGGTCTCGTCCATTGAGCAGATCTCTGGGTGATTTATACCAACTTTGATGTAGGGGCAGGAAATCTCGTGGATGTGATATTGCTGGCCCAACTTTTCCCACTCCACTGTAAAGCCTTCTTTGGCAAGCAGATCCTGGATGATATTCAAGCGTTCTTCCATGTCCAGGCCTTTTAGTTGATCCGAATATTCTTCTGCTAAATTAAACGCGACCTGAGAAAATAGTTCTTTAACCAAGGGCTTGGGCAGTATCTCTTTAAGTTGATTTAGTATACGAGTTGTCAGCTGCAGGTAACGGGTGGGGAATTTTTCTGAGCCTTCATCGGTTAGTGTATACACCAATCGTGGGCGGCCAACACCATGCCGTTCTTCCTCAGCAGAAATGAATCCTCCAGCCTGAAGGTTGCTTAAATGGTGACGCACCGAGATTGGGTTAATCTCTGCGATCTCAGCCAAATCATTGATGGTTGAGCGCGGTTTTCGTAGCAATGCCAGTAATATTTTTTCGCGTGTATTTTTCATTTTATTCCACTTTTCACAACGCGAGTATACTCGCCTCGCTTCCTTTTGTCAATATACTAGATAAATATAATAAATATTGACTTTTTCAATTCTACATGCTATAATCCCGCTCGATATAAATTGAATGTTTTGACAAAAATATTGCCGAAAGGCGTTTTTCAGGAGAGCTTATGTCTGGATTGACAATAAAAAATTTGCACGTCAGTATTGAGGGGAAGGAAATCTTAAAGGGTGTAAATCTTGAAATTAAAAAAGGCGAAATCCATGCCATCATGGGTCCAAACGGAACAGGAAAATCTACTTTAGCCTATGCCATGATGGGGCATCCCTCATATGAAATTACTGAGGGTGAGATCATTTTCGAAGGTCAGAATATTGTCGAAATGGCGACAGATGAACGCTCAAGGCTGGGACTCTTTTTGGCTTTTCAATATCCGGTTGCCATCCCGGGTGTCACAGTGGCAAACTTTTTACGAACGGCATTAAATGCCCGCCGCCGGGCCAAAAACCCTGAAGACAAAGGGATATCGATCCTTGATTTCAGAAAAATGCTCAAAGAAAAGATGGATCTATTACAGATGGATCATGCTTTTGCAGGGCGATATTTAAATGAAGGTTTTTCAGGTGGCGAGAAAAAACGGGCTGAGATTTTACAAATGGCAACCTTGAAGCCCTCTATTGCATTTCTGGACGAAACCGATTCAGGTTTGGATATTGACGCATTACGGATTGTATCTGAAGGCGTGAATGCGCTTGCCGATGAGAATTTAGGTGTAGTAGTGATCACGCATTATCAACGTTTGTTAAATCATATCAAGCCGAATTACGTTCATATTATGTTCGATGGTCGAATTGTAGAATCGGGCGGTCCAGAGTTGGCTTTGCGCCTTGAAGAGCTAGGTTACGATTGGGTCCGCGAAAAGTACAAAGAAGTAGTTGCAGCATAATTTATTGGTAAAAGGAGTCATCATGTCTGATGCACAAGTATTAGAAAAACTGACCGGGCAGCAAAAATACGATTTTAAAAATCCTGAAGATTTCGTATTCAGAGCACAAAAAGGTCTTAGTCGCGAGGTTGTCGAACAAATTTCAACGATGAAACGTGAGCCGCAGTGGATGTTGGATTTCCGCCTGAAAGCACTCGCTCATTATGAAAAGCGCGCTATCCCGACCTGGGGGCCGGATGTGACATCCCTTAATCTGGATGATATTTATTATTATGTCAAACCGACCGAAGGTCAGGAGAAATCCTGGGATGATGTCCCCGAAGACATCAAGGATACCTTTGAAAAATTAGGTATTCCTGAGGCTGAGCAGAAATTCCTGTCGGGCGTCGGGGCCCAATATGAATCCGAGATGGTCTATCACTCGATCCTTGAGCATCTTGAAGAACAAGGCGTCCTCTTTTTGAGCATTGAGGATGGACTACGTAAGCACCCTGACTTATTTAGAGAATATTTTGGAACTGTTATTCCAATTGAAGATAATAAATTTGCAGCCCTGAACGGTGCTGTTTGGTCGGGCGGATCATTTGTTTATATCCCCAAAGGTGTCAAGGTAGATTTGCCATTGCAGGCATATTTCCGATTGAATGTTGCCAATATCGGCCAATTTGAGAGAACCCTGATCATAGCGGATGAAGATTCGCAGGTGCATTATGTTGAAGGCTGTACGGCCCCCACCTATACCACCGATGCACTTCACAGTGGCGTGATCGAGATTGTCGTGAAGCGCGGCGCACGGGTTCGCTATTCAACCATCCAGAATTGGTCAAAAAATGTCTATAATCTTGTTACCCAACGTGCAAAGGTTTACGGTAATGGCACAATGGAATGGGTCGATTCCAACCTTGGCTCCAAGGTCACAATGAAATATCCATCCTGTTATTTGATGGAACCTGGAGCACATGGTGAGATCCTTTCGATGGCCTTTGCCGGAAACGATCAAATTCAGGATGCTGGCGGAAAGATGGTCCATTTCGCCCCCCACACCAGCAGTAAAATTACATCCAAGTCGATCAGCCAGGGTAATGGCCAGGCCTCATATCGAGGGTTGGTTAAAGTTCACAAGGGCGCCTATGATGTCAATAACAGCGTAGTTTGTGATGCTCTTTTATTATCAGAAAACTCGCGCACAGATACCTTCCCTTATGTTGAAATTGAAGAAGATGATGTCAGTATCGGTCATGAGGCGTCGGTATCAAAGGTCGGTGAAGAGCAGCTTTTCTATCTAAAATCACGCGGCCTGAGCGAAGAAGAGGCCACTTCAATGGTTGTTTCCGGCTTTATTGAACCATTGGTCAAGGAATTGCCGATGGAATATGCGGTCGAAATGAACCGGCTTATCCAGCTTCAAATGGAAGGATCGATAGGCTAATTGCATGGCAGAAAAAGAAAAAGTAGTTATTAAATCCGGACGACGAGAAGTCTCGGCACCCCGAAAATTTAATTTCACCCGCGAGATGGTCAACACTTCAAGCGATAGCCCTCTCGCTTCATACCGCGCCGACGCTTGGTCTGCGTTTGAGAAGTTTGGCCTACCCTCCACATCGGAGGAGGCCTGGCGGCGCACCGATTTGCGCAAGATGCCGGTAGACAAATTTAATTTACCGGCTGATGGTGCATATAATGACCTGCCTCCTATCCCCAAGGACCTGCTAAAGCCACTAGTTGGCGGCCAGCATGGCGGACAGATCACCCTGCTCCCTGGTGGATCGCAGGTCTCTCTTTTGCCTGAGCTTGCGAAGAAGGGTGTCGTTTTCACTGATTTTCGTACGGCGGAAAACGAGCATCCAGAACTATTGAAGAAATTTGCCGGAACAGTTATCCGCGCCCAGGACGGGAAGTTTGCCGCTCTGGCGGCTGCACTTTCACAAAACGGGATCCTGCTTTACGTACCCAAAGGTGTTCAGGTTGAAGAACCGCTCCATAGCGTTTTATGGGGACCTGGGGTAGATTTGGCGCATATCTCTCATCTCATCATTTATGTTGATGTAGGGGCTTCAGTGACTTATGTCCACGAATATGCCTCACCCGACGAAGCGGATGCAGATTCAATGCACGCCGGCCTTGTTGAAATTGTTGTTGCCGATGGCGCAAATCTGCGCTTTGTAGAATTGCAGTCCTGGGGCAACCATGTTTGGAATTTCAGTCATGAGCGTGTCCATGTCGGTAAAGATGCGAATCTCAATTGGGTTTTTGGTGCTGTGGGCAGTAAATTAACAAAGAATTTTTCAGATCTTGATCTTATAGGGGTGGGTGCTGAAGGCAGGATGTCTGGATTTTACTTTACTGATGGAAGTCAACACCTCGATCATGATACTCAGCAAAACCATCTCGTCCCGAATACATTCAGCGATTTGCTCTTTAAGGGTGCGCTTGGTGGGAAGAGCCGTTCCGTCTGGCAAGGTATGATTTATGTTGCGCCTGGTGCTCAAAAAACGGATGGTTATCAGGCTAACCGCAATCTGCTCCTCAGTCGAGATGCGCGCGCCGATGCTATCCCGGGACTGGAAATTTCCGCTGACGATGTACGTTGCTCGCACGGAGCCACAATTGGCAAAATTGATTCCGAGCCGCTATTCTACCTGCTTAGTCGCGGTATTCCGCAGGACGAAGCTGAACAACTGATGGTTGAAGGATTCTTTGATCCAATCATTCAGCGGATCCCTTTTGAGGGCGTGCGAGAACGTTTTCAGCAGGCGATCAAGGAAAAATTGGGTAGAAAGTAACTGATAAGTGGTATAATAGCGAGTTTAGTCATTTACCTGCCAAAAAGAAGATAACTTTTCAGGGAATTCAGGCACATGACCGAAATATTTTAGAAAATAATAATTAGAATCTGAAATTGCGGGAGGTTTATTATGGCTTTTATGCGAAGCCCGGATAAAGTACATGAATTTGATGTGTCCGATAAAGTTGAAGTTTATTGCGATCACGATGGTAAAGATGATGAGCGCACGAGGGGCTGGCTGAAGGGAATTGTCGCGCAAGTGGATAATAAATTAGTCGCGGTGCAATTCACTGTGAATATTTATCTTACCGATGGTTGGATGGTGCCAGATCGAATTTTATGGTTTCCCTCTAACTCAGAGCATATTCGACCCTTTAAACGCGGCTCCAAATATTAAATAAATGAACTCGAAATCACCCTTTGACGTTGACCTGCTCCGCGCCGATTTTCCGATTCTTAACAGAGAAATAGGTTCCGACAAAAAGCTGGTCTATCTGGATTCAACGGCGACTGCCCAAAAACCGATTTCTGTTATTGAAGCGATGAATGATTTTTATCGACTCTCAAATGCCAATATTCATCGGGGCGTACATACCTTGGCAGAAGAAGCAACCGCCATGTATGAGAATGGACGCGAGCAAGTTGCGAAATTGATCAACGCTGCTTCGCCAAGGGAAGTGATATTTACACGGAACACAACCGAATCGATCAACCTTGTTGCCTATAGTTGGGGAAGGAAGAATCTGGATCCGGGAGATCTTATCATCCTGACGGAGATGGAGCATCACTCCAATCTCATCCCCTGGCAGATGCTGGCAGCGGAGCGCAATATCCGGC
>JACKQG010003555.1_pt1 | contig 18974 bp, 16 predicted proteins | sample 8237621 | NCBI WGS metagenome assembly JACKQG01 (sample SAMN15677084, study PRJNA649215) | marine metagenome | biome: marine; feature: Black Sea; material: saline water; isolation source: suspended particulate matter (SPM) from the Black Sea western gyre | collected 2013-06-09/2013-06-10 | depth... | reverse complement strand
AAACCCAGCGCATTTCACTTGGTATGAAACAGCTTGAAGCCGATCCGTGGGAAGGTGTTGACGGGAAATTCCCGGTCGGTGCCAAGTTCAACGGTCGCATCACCAACATCACCGACTACGGCGCTTTTGTCGAACTTGAACCCGGCGTTGAAGGCCTGGTCCATGTGTCGGAAATGAGCTGGACCAAAAAGAACATCCATCCTGGCAAAATCGTCTCGACCAGCCAGGAAGTCGAAGTCATGGTCCTCGACACCGATCCTGAAAAGCGCCGCATCTCGCTTGGCCTCAAGCAGTGTGGTTCCAACCCGTGGGAAGATTTCGTCGAAAATCACACCACCGGTTCGGAGGTCGAAGGCGAGATCAAGAACATCACTGAATTCGGTCTGTTCATTGGCCTTGCTGGCGGCATCGACGGTATGGCTCACTTGTCGGACCTGTCGTGGGCTAAATCCGGCGAAGATGCCCTGGCTGAATACAAGAAGGGCGATATGGTCAAGGCCAAGGTCCTTGATGTTGATATCGAGAAAGAACGCATTTCTCTTGGTATCAAACAGCTGACAGAAGATCCTTTCCAGGGTGAAGTCGCAGCTCTCAAGAAGGGTGCGGTCGTTACCTGTACTGTCAGTGCTGTCACCGATGGCGGCATTGAAGTCAAGGTTGGCGAAGGCCTGACAGGCTTTATCCGCAAGAGTGACCTGTCGCGCGAACGCAGCGAGCAACGTCCCGACCGGTTTGCCACGGGCGACAAGGTTGACGCCAAGATCATGCAAATCGACAATGCTACCCGCAAATTGACCTTGTCGGTGAAAACCCTTGAAGCCGCCGAAGAAAAGAAAGCGATGAAGGAATACGGGTCTTCGGATTCCGGCGCATCGCTGGGTGATATTCTGGGTGCGGCGATCAGGGAAAAGCAGGACACGACCGACACCAAAGAAACTAAACCGGCCAAGAAGGCAGCTCCGAAGAAAGCCGCCGCGAAGAAAGCCACTAAGGCAGACGAAGCCGCTGACGACGCTGAGGAAGAAAAACCGGCGGCCAAGAAGGCGGCCGCAAAGAAACCGGCAGCGAAGAAACCTGCTGCCAAAAAAGCGGCACCTAAAAAGGCTGCTGCTAAAAAAGCAGCGCCAAAAAAAGAAGCGGCCAAGAAAACGACAAAGAAAGACGAAGGGGAATAATCCTCTTTAGTTTCCGGGTACGGCCTGAAGTGGGTTTCCTAAACCAGCTTCAGGCCTGTTCCGGCTTTTGAATTTATCCAGCGGAGGGAAGATGTCACTCGATGCTGATTATCTCGTCGAACGCCAACGACTGAAACGCCGGCTTTTGCTGTGGCGGATCATTGCTATCGTTATTCTTGGCGGGGTGGCCCTTTCCACACTAACCGATATTAAAAGCCTCACCGGTGGCGATCATATTGCGCGCCTCAACGTCAGTGGCATTCTGGTTGAGGATCTGGAACGCGAACAGACCCTGGACGAATTAAAAAGCGATGCCGATGTATTGGCCCTGATCGTCAGGATCGACAGTCCCGGCGGCACCATCGTTGGCGGGGAAAGCCTGTATCACCAGTTAAGGGCGGTCGGGACCGAAAAGCCGGTTGTTGCGGTGATGGGTTCGATGGCCACCTCGGCGGGCTATATGACGGCCCTGGGCACCGATTATCTGTTCGCCCGCGAGGGCTCGCTCACCGGTTCCATCGGCGTGTTGATGCAAACCGCCGATGTAACGGGCTTGCTGGAAAAAATCGGCGTCAAACCAGATACCATCAAAAGCGGGCCCCTGAAAGCGCAGCCCAACCCGCTGGAAGTCACAACACCTGAGGCTCGTCAGGCGATCACGGACGTGGTCATGGACATGTACGGGATGTTTGTCGAGATGGTTGCCGAACGCCGCCATATGGACCTGGGGCAGGCAAAAAACCTGGCCGACGGGCGCGTCTACAGCGGACGACAGGCCCTGGCCAATGGCCTGATTGATGCCATTGGCAGCGAGACCGAGGCGGTTGACTGGCTCGAGAAAACAAGGAATATCCCCACGGGGCTTGCCGTTCGTAACGTTGTTATCGAGCGTCCGGGGCAAGACTGGAAGAATTTTATTAACGGAATGGTCGGAAAAACACTGTTTTCAGAAAGACTTACACTTGACGGCTTGATCTCGCTTTGGCACCCTGAGAGGTGGTAAGTCTAAGTATCCGGGCCGCAAGCAGGCTCAAACGATGGTTGGAGGAAGGCGGCGATGACTAAATCTGAATTGATCCAGCGTCTGGCTGATGCAAACCCGCATCTTTACCAAAGGGATGTGGAGCGGATCGTGACGACCATCTTCGATGAGATCACCACGGCACTGGCCGGTGGGGACAGGGTCGAATTGCGTGGTTTCGGGGCCTTTTCTGTCAAGGAACGTGGCTCCAGGGTTGGTCGCAACCCGCGCACCGGTGAAGCGGTTAATGTCGCCTCAAAACACATTCCGTATTTCAAAACCGGCAAACAGCTTCGCGAAAAACTCAACGGGTAAAATTTCGTGACCCGATTCCTTTCATGGATTTTATTGATTCCGCTGGCGGCGGTCGTCGTCGCCTTTACGGTATCCAACCGGGGCATGGTTCATCTGGACCTGTGGCCGGCTCCCTATAGCCTGGACGTTCCCGTCTTTGCCGCAGTACTGGCTGCCGCTGTTGTCGGCTTTTTGGGCGGTGCCATCGTTTCATTTGTCGCTGCCGGTCGCAGGCGCGCCCGCAATCGCCAACTCACGCGGATGCTGGAAAACGCCAAGCGCGAAGAAGGTTACCTTCGTGAACAAGTCAAAAAACTTGAAACCACGCTGGCCGCAGAGCAACCGTCAGCTCAGGGTTCATCCGTTCCCTTGCTGACAAAGAAAGACGCTGCGTAAGCACGGCCATCGCCGCGCTGGCCTTTGCCCACGCAAAGGGTTAATAAATCAGTTATGAGTAAAATTCTTCCCCACGAACGAACCTTTGTTGCGTTGGACACCACTGATCTGGCCCACGCCCTGAGCTTGGCAAAAAGCCTTAGCGGTCATGTTGGCGGCATGAAGGTCGGCAAGGAATTCTTCACCGCCTGTGGCCCGGATGGGGTCAGGGCGGTTAGCGATTGCGGGATGCCGGTGTTTATGGATACCAAATTCCACGATATCCCCAACACGGTTGCTGGGGCTATACGCGCGGCACTACCACTAAAACCGTATATACTGAATGTTCATGCATCGGGCGGTGAAGTGATGATGCGTGCCGCAGCCCAGGCCGTCGCAGAAGCCGGAGAAGGACGCCCCCTGCTCATTGCGATTACCGTTCTGACCTCCATGGATGAAAGTGATTTGCAGGATGTCGGCGTCGACAGTGCGGTTGCCGATCAGGTGCTCAGGCTGGCCACCCTGGCTCAATACAGCGGCCTCGATGGCGTTGTCTGTTCGGCCCGAGAGGTCGAGGACCTACGCGAGCATCTGGGAAAGGACTTCAAACTGGTGGTGCCCGGCATCAGGCCCAAGTGGGCGGCCAGCGACGATCAGAAAAGGATCGTCACCCCGGCCGCCGCCGTCGCCATCGGTGCTGATTATCTGGTCATTGGTCGGCCAATCACCGGTGCCGCTGATCCGGTCGAAGCGGCCGATAAGATCGCCGCCGAAATAGCCGCTGGCGTGTAATGCCCATCTCCGTAAAAATCTGTGGACTGAGCACACCGGCTGCCGTTTGTGCTGCTATTGAAGGCGGGGCCAGCCATGTCGGGTTTGTTTTCTTTGCCGCTTCACCGCGTGCCGTGACCCCGGATGTGATGGCTGCTTTGTGTATGCCCGTACCCGCCGCGATCACCCGCGTCGGCCTGTTTGTCGATGCGTCATTTGATGAAATTGCCGCCGCTGTCGCCACCGGAAGCCTCGATATGCTGCAACTTCACGGGAATGAAACACCTGGCATGGTGGCCCAGATCAAGGAAAGCTTCAAATTGCCGGTGATGAAGGCCGTGGCCATTGCCAGCGAAGATGATATTGCGACAGCCAGACTTTATGAAATCACAGCTGACAGATTATTGTTTGACGCCAAACCGCCAGCGGGGGCGGATCGTCCGGGCGGCAACGCGCTTTCCTTTGACTGGCGACTGATTGCCGATCAGCAGTGGCTGTTGCCGTGGATGCTGGCCGGGGGGCTTGACGTTTCAAACCTGGCCGAGGCGCTCGCCATCAGTGGTGCTTCGGCGGTCGATGTATCGAGCGGTGTCGAGGACGAACCGGGCGTCAAAAACCCTGAAAAAATCAAACAGTTGCTGGAACTTGCCAACACTCTTTAAGGGTTGCCCCTAATGAATGGATTTTGCTCGATTCTATAAATAACGATCAATTTTTCTGCCTTTAAATGATTTCATTTAAATGCAGTTTGATCTTGCCCAGCTTTATGGTTTATTACCCGGCTTATGACGAAGAAAACACTCAACACATACCGGGCCGGACCCGATGAAGACGGACGGTTTGGCATCTATGGCGGTCGTTTTGTCGCCGAAACCCTGATGCCGCTTATCCTCGAGCTTGAGAAGTCTTACGAGACGGCCAGGAATGACCCGGAATTCGCGGCCCAAATGGGTTATTATTTCAGCCAGTACGTTGGTCGGCCAAGCCCGCTTTATTTTGCCGAACGCCTGACACGGCATCTTGGCGGGGCCAGGGTTTACTTCAAACGCGAAGACCTCAATCACACCGGTGCTCACAAAATCAACAACTGCATTGGCCAGATACTGCTGGCCAAGCGCATGGGCAAGACCCGCATCATCGCCGAAACCGGGGCCGGTCAGCACGGTGTGGCGACGGCGACGGTGTGCGCCCTGTTCGACCTTCCATGCGTTGTTTACATGGGAGCCAAGGATATTGAACGTCAGGCCCCAAACGTCTTCCGCATGCAGATGCTGGGGGCCGAGGTCAGGCCCGTCACTGCCGGTTCAAAAAGCCTGAAAGACGCCCTCAACGAAGCCCTGCGTGACTGGGTCGCCAATGTGGATGACACTTTTTACATTATTGGCACCGTTGCCGGTCCGCACCCGTTCCCAGCCATGGTTAGGGATTTCCAGTCGGTTATTGGCGAGGAAACCCGTGAACAGATACTGAAAGCCGAAGACAAACTGCCCGACACTCTCGTTGCCTGTATCGGTGGCGGCTCCAACGCCATGGGACTTTTCTTCCCGTTCCTTGATGACAAGGACGTCGAAATTATCGCTGTCGAGGCGGCGGGTAAAGGTATTGAAACCGGCGAGCACGCGGCTTCGCTTAGCGCTGGCAGCGCCGGTATCCTGCACGGCAACCGCACCTACCTTCTGCAAAACGATGACGGGCAAATCACCGAAGCCCACTCCATTTCCGCAGGCCTTGATTATCCCGGGATCGGCCCGGAACATTCCTGGCTGCATGATATCGGCCGGGCCCAGTACGTTTCGATCACCGACAATGAAGCCATTGAGGCGTTCCAGCTGTGTACCCGCCTTGAAGGCATCATCCCGGCCCTGGAATCGTCACACGCCATCGCCCATGTCATGAAAATCGCCGCCAGTTATCCATCTGACCACGTTATCGTCATGAATATGAGCGGTCGCGGCGACAAGGATCTTAACACGGTGGCCACGGCCACCGGCATGACCTTCGGGGTCGAATGATGGAAACAAGAATTGCCAAACGGTTTGCCAGGCTGGCCGAAGAGGGTCGTGGCGGTCTGGTCACTTTTTCAACCGCCGGTGATCCAGATTACGAGACATCCCTGGACCTGTTGATGGGTATTGGTAAAGCCGGGGCCGACCTGATTGAACTGGGGATGCCCTTCAGCGATCCCATGGCCGACGGCCCTGCCGTCCAGATGGCTTCGGGGCGTTCTTTGCTGGGCGGTCATACCATGACCCGGACTCTGGACATGGTGCGCGCCTTCCGTACAAAGGATGATGAAACGCCTATCGTTCTGATGGGATATTACAATCCGATTTATGTTTATGGGGTCGACAGATTTCTTGCCGATGCAAAACAGGCTGGCGTGGATGGCTTGATTGTCGTTGATCTGCCGCCAGAGGAAGAAAGCGAGCTGTGCATCCCGGCTCTTGAGGCGGGAATTAATTTTATTTTCCTGACGGCTCCCACGACCGATGACGTGCGCCTGCCCCGGGTTATGGAAAAAGCCAGCGGTTTTGTCTATTACGCATCCATCACCGGCATCACCGGTACCGCCTCGGCCTCGGAGGCCGATATTTCTTCCGCATACAAACGTTTGAAATCACACACTGATTTGCCCATCGTCGTGGGCTTTGGCATCAACACTCCCGAACAGGTCGCCGCCGTCGCCAGCATTGCCGATGCTGCCGTTGTCGGCTCGGCCCTGGTTAACGTCATCGCCGCCAATCTGGATCAGGGTGGCAAGGCGCAAGCGGGACTGGTTGACAAGGCGCTAAGTTTTGTCAGCGAGCTGGCAAAAGGTGTAAGGTCATCTACGAAAGGTGCTGCCTAAATGAACTGGTTGAAGAATATCGTTCGTCCGAAGCTGAAACGGCTGGTCGGCGGCCAGAAGGAAATTCCCGACAACCTGTGGCACAAGTGTCCTAGTTGTGAAGAAATGGTCTTTCATCGCGACCTGGAACAAAATCTACGGGTCTGCCCGCATTGTGGCCACCACTTGCGCCTGAGCGCCGAGGCGCGCCTGAAAATACTGTTCGATGAAGGCAAGTACCAGAGCATAGAGTTGGCAGAAGCCCTGGCCGATCCGCTGAAATTCCGTGACCGTCGCAAATATTCCGACCGCCTGAAGGAGGCGCAGGCCAAAACCACTCTCCAGGACGCGTTGATTGTCGCCCACGGGCGCATGGGCGGTCTCAATGTTGTTATTGCCGCCCTCGACTTTTCGTTCATGGGCGGCTCCATGGGCGTTGCCGTTGGTGAGGGGCTGATCGCCGCTGCCCGCCTCGCCGTGGTTCAGGACGCATCGTTGATTGTTGTGCCGTCCTCTGGTGGCGCGCGTATGCAGGAAGGTATCCTGTCGTTGATGCAAATGGCCAGGACGACGATTGCCGTCGAAGAGGTCAAGGAAGCAGGCCTTCCGTACATCGTGGTATTGACCGACCCGACCACGGGTGGTGTTTCAGCCTCTTTCGCCATGCTTGGCGATGTCGCGATTGCGGAAACCGGGGCTGTCATCGGTTTTGCGGGGGCCCGCGTCATTGAGCAAACAATCCGTGAAAAATTACCCGAAGGGTTCCAACGTGCCGAATATCTGTTGGAGCACGGCATGGTCGATATGGTGGTCCGCCGTCAGGATTTACGCGAAACCCTTGTCCGTGTGATAGGCCTGCTTATCAATACCGGCCCGGCAGGTGACGTGCTGGCTATTCCACCGGTTGCTATTGACGCCCCAGCGCTGGAGAGCCCCGCTGATTGACAGTGACGCCATTCTTAAACGTTTGATGGATTTGCATCCCAAGGTTATCGATCTGACTTTGGGTCGGGTTGAGACCTTGCTCGAACGGCTGGGAAATCCCGAAACCCGGTTGCCACCGGTTGTTCACGTTGCCGGAACAAACGCCAAGGGATCATTGATCGCGTACATGCGCTCGATGCTGGAAGCCGCTGGTTACAAGGTCCATGTCTATACCTCGCCGCATCTGGTGCGTTTTAATGAGCGGATCCGGCTTGCGGGCTCTCTGATTGAAGATGATCAACTGGCGGCGCTTCTTGAAGAATGTGAAAGCGTCAACGCCGGTGATCCGATTACATATTTTGAAATCACCACGGCGACTGCTTTTCTGGCGTTCTCAAAAATACCTGCCGATGTGGTGTTGCTGGAAACCGGACTGGGCGGCAGGCTGGATGCGACAAATGTTATCGAAAAGCCCGCCTTGACCGTCATCACCCCGGTATCCATGGATCATCAGCACTATCTGGGTGAAACCCTGCTTGAAATCATCACCGAAAAGGTCGGTATTGTGAAGCCCGGTGTGGTTTGTCTTTCCTCCAAGCAGGAACGCAAGGTGGAAAAGAAATTCTGCACATTGGTTGAGGAGGCCGGAGCGCCTTTATTGATTGAGGGCCAGGACTGGCATGTTCGCAAGTCCACAGACGGCATGGTTTTTGAGTGCAACCGCGACGGCGAAAAAACCAGTCGCGAATTTCCGAGGCCGGCACTTGCGGGTTCACACCAACTCAGGAATGCCGGTCTTGCCATTGCCGCTCTGGACCGCCTCGATGGCTTTCATGTCCCCGACAGCGCCATCGCCCTGGGTTTAAAAAGTGTCGACTGGCCGGCCCGTCTGCAACGCCTGAAAAGCGGCCCTCTAGTTGATCTGTTGCCAGGCGGCTGGGAGTTGTGGCTCGACGGCGGCCATAACGCGGCGGCGGCAAAAACCATCGCTTCCCATGCACGTGGATGGCGCGACAAGCCGTTGCATATGATTTTTGGGATGCTCAATTCCAAAAACCCCAGTGACTTCCTGACCAATCTGGAAGGCCGCCTGGGTCAGTTTCGCGGTGTTTCCATACCGGGTGAGGAAAATTCCTTAAGCGCCCAGGAAGTAACCGCCACGGCCTTAAACTGGCGCATGGAGGCGGCACCGGCAGAAAACGTAACAGCGGCCCTGACAGATATCATCAAACAGCAGGAACCAGCCCGCGTGTTGATTGCGGGGTCTCTCTATCTGGCCGGAACGGTTTTGAAAGAGAATTCCTGAATTTAAGAAATCAGATGACTGACTGCACCCACTCGAGCAGTTTTCCCTTTGGCAGGGCACCGATTTTTGTTGCCGCAACCTGTCCGTCCTTGAACAGCATCAAGGTTGGAATGCCGCGCACACCATACTGGGAGGGAACGGTCGGATTTTCGTCAATATTCAGTTTGGCGACGGTAACCTTGCCTTCCATTTCGATGGCAATTTCTTCCAGGGCCGGGGCGATCTGCTTGCAGGGACCGCACCATTCCGCCCAAAAATCAACGATAACCGGCAGGCTTGAATTTTTAACGTCGGCTTCAAACGAATCGTCGGTGACGGCTATGTGCATCTACTGGGTCCTATCAATATCTTTAAAAAAAGCTGATCTGTTGATCACAAGAATCTTTTTGAATTTAGGCAGCCGTACCCCCTTCGTCAAGGTGCGTACTGATCAAGAATGTCATCGGGCAGGGACATCAGGCGTGGGCCATCGGTCCAGGCCAGAATACAGCTGACCGGCCGGCCTGGATAGACCAGCCGTAACAATGCCCGGTACAGCGCCATTTGCCCCAAATAGGCTGGCGCCACGCCATCGGGGTTGATCGGTGGCGGTCTGTTGGTCTTGTAATCGATGATTGTGATTTCATCATCAGTGATAGCCAGACGGTCTATGCGGGCGGACACCGATCGACCCCCAATGGTACCGCTAATAGGCACTTCGGCCAGGGAGTCCGGCCCAAACAAGGTGGCGAACTCAGGGTTTTCAAGTACCGCCATCACTTCATCCGTAATGGCGTTTTGCTGATCGGCGTCGAGGCTGTGTATGGGGCGGGACAGGTACTTCGCTGCCGCTGCTCGTTGTAAGCCTTGCGAGATGGACGGCAGGCTTTCGAGCAGGCGGTGGATAAGGGTGCCGCGTTTGAAGCGGTCCCCGTCATCGCCGTCAAAGGGCGAGCGCACAGTGGGCTCGTTGTCTTCGGACAACCGCGACGGGCTCAGCGGCGTTGATGGTTCCGGTTCGGCGGCTGGTGGTTGCAAGGCCCAGTCAGGCAGGGTGACAGGAGTGCCGGGCCCTGCGACATCGTCCTCAGGTTTTCCGTCAGGCTTTTCGTCTTGCTGATTTGATACCCTGAGGACGGTTTCGCCGGAAGCCAGGGTGACGTCTTGGGCGACGCCTTCAAAGGCGGTTTCAATCAAATTATACCAGCAATCCTCATGCGGCTTGTTCTTGCCTTCCCAACCGCCGATATAAAGCCTGTCCCGGGCCCGGGTCATGGCCACATAAAGCAGGCGGCGGTATTCCTGGGCTCGTTTGTCGGTGGCCTCCTCTGAAAGGGCGGCTGTCAGGCTCTCTTCCTGGTCTTTATGGGGGGCCCACAGCAGGGCTTCTTCGGGATCGTCGACCCAGCGCAGTTTTGGTTCGTGTTGGGCTTTCGGCACCGAGCAGGTATCAGGCAAAAAGACGATATTGCCCTGCAAGCCTTTTGAACCATGGACGGTCATGACACGAACTTTTCCCTGGCCCATTTCAAGATCGCGTTTGATCTGGGTGCGACCGGCCTCGATCCAGCTTAAGAATCCCTGCAGCGAGGGTACATGTTCACGCTCATAATCCAGGGCCAACCCTAAAAATTCATCAATCGGGTCGTCGGCTTCCGTGCCAAGGTGAGCCAGTAACTGGCGTCTGCCACCTTCAGGGCCCAATAGCCGGGCATAAAATTCAAAGGGGGGCATAAAATCGGCGCGACCCAGAAATTCCGACAGCCACTCGTCTGCCTCTGCGTATTTGAGATTGCTGGCAGCGGCTGCCTTTAACGCCGCCCACAGGGTGCCGGGGCGCTCAAAGCACAGGGGGAACAGGTCATTGTTATCGTTAAAGCCGAACAACGGCCCTTTCAGGACAACGGCCAGGGTCAGATCATCTTCGGGCAATAGCAAAAAACGCCCCAATGCGATCAAATCCATCACCGCCAGTTGTTCGGTTAAAACCATACGGTCAGCACCGGCGACGGGGATGCCGCGCTGTTTCAGGGTATTGACCATTTTTTCGGCAAAGCTGCCGCGCTGGCGAACCAGAATCATAATATCGCCTTCGCGGATCGGCCTTCCTGCCGATGCCAGTTCCTCGCCGCTCTCGCGCCAGCCTGAAATGGTGTCAGCAATGCGTCGGGCCATACGATCTTCAGGGCTATCGAGGGCTACTCTGTCTATTGGTGCGTCCCAGGGCTTAACCTCAATGGCCTCACCCGGCTTCATGGTCGGCCACAATTCGACCAGTCCGGCCTGGCCGTCCCGTGCCCAGTGATGGGTGATCGGTTTGTTATTGAATGTCAGTCCCTGACGCGCCGTGTCATGGCTGAAAACATCATCAACGGTCCTCAGGACCGATTTGGTCGAACGGTAGGATCTTTCCAGTTCGACCGGCGAGAAGACTTTTCCGGCATTGCTGGCGAGGTTTTTAAAAAAATCACTCATATGACCAAACATGAACGGGTCGGCGCCCTGAAAACTGTATATGGATTGTTTTTCGTCACCGACGGCAAAGACCGTGCGTTCCCCCTCGCGGGCGCCAACACCTGCAAAAAAGTCACCGGCCAGTTCCTTGATCACATCCCACTGTTCGGGGCTGGTGTCCTGGGCTTCATCTACGAGAATGTGGTCGAGGCCACCATCGAGCTTGTAATGGACCCATGAGGCACCGCCTTCGGTTTGCAACAGGTCGCGGGCTTTCAGGATCAGATCGTCGTAGTCGAGCAGGGCTCGTGCCTCTTTCAGGTTCTCGAAAGTATCAAGCAGGCGCAGACCGATATGAATAAGGGCTTCACTGGCCTGAAAAATCCTGGCCGCCCGGATGCGTTCATTGATTGTTATCAGGCGCGTCTGCTCATCGAGCATGGCTTGAAGACCATCGGGATGTGCTTCGGCAATTTTTTTCGTCATCAGGGTTTTACGCCCGGTGTTTGTTTTTGTCAGAAAAACAAGCTGATAGACGTCTTCAAACTGTTGACAGCGGGCGCTGATGTCACTTTTTAAAAAGGCTTGAAATGCAGCGGCCAGTTTCCGTTCTTTCGGGGTTCCCTGCAAAAGTGCTTCGGCCGCCGCCATCAGGGCTTGGGTGTCGAAACAGGCATCCTTGCAAGCCTCCTCGATGATCGATTGTGCGCTCTCACCCTGTTTCAAGCCCATGGCTCGTCGTGCCGCCTCGATAACACCCTGGGCGGAACCATGGCGAATGAACAGGCCACGTAAATGAGACCGCTTGGATGATAAATCCGTCATCAGGCGGGTGAAGTCTTCTTCGTTCAGCAGGGTCGCCATAAGTCTTAAGGCGCGGGTCACATCGCCGGAATTTTCCTGTACGGCCTGTCCCAATAAATGATTGCGGGCTTCTGCCATCAATTCGGCGGCGGTGCGTTCGTCGATCACTGAAAAATGCGGGGCGATGCCAGCCTCGACGGGGAAACGGCCAAGCAGGGATTCACAAAAAGCGTGAATGGTCCGAATTTTCAGGCCACCGGGAACATCGAGGGTTTCGGCAAACAGCCTACGCGCCGGGGCCAGTAAATCATCTTCGGGGGGCTTGCCAAGCAAGGCGGAAATTTCAGCCTTCAGGTCATTTTCACCAGCCACCGCCCAAGCGCCCAGCCGTTCGGAAAGCCGGGTCGCCATTTCGGCAGCCGCCGCCTTGGTGAAGGTCAGACACAAGATGCGTTCGGGGCGCACCCCTTCGAGCAGTAGCCGGGTGATGCGATCCGTCAGGACCTGGGTCTTGCCGGTACCGGCGTTGGCTGAAACCCAGACCGAAACTTTTGGGTCGGCTGCCGTCACCTGGGGGCCAGTGCGGACTTGTGGGGTGCTCATGATGCGTCCTCCCCGTCGTCCCCGGCCATCCATTCCTTGACCCGGGCAAGATGGTCATAGTCACCAAAACGGCTGTAAAACATTGGTATCGGGCGCGACAGGTAGGGGGTGTTTTCGTCATCGAAATCGGCGATGCGTTTTTGCAATCCCCGCAAGGCGTCGCCCGCCAGGGTTTCGACATCTTCGGATACGCCGCTTTCCTTGCCGGGTTCGCGGCCACCGGATAGCTTCATGTAGACAAGTTCGGAAACATCCTGAGCCGTGACGCCGCCAAATTTCCCGGCCGCCGCCATCGCAGCCTCCAGGGTCAGTTGCGGGGTCAGGCCGCTGAGTATTTGTTTTTTGGAGGGTACGCCACCGGTCTTGTAATCGATAATCGCCAACCCGCCCTGGGCGGAGCGGTCAATGCGGTCGGCCCGCGCCTTCAGGGTAAAATCGCCACCGGGGGCGGAAAACGTCATCTCGGCGCTGGTTTCGGTTTTTAACGGCGTCCGTCCGCAGAGACGTTTTTGGCGCTCGTTCTCAATGAACCAGTCGGCGATACGCTCAAAGCGCGGCCACCAGAAGGCGCGCACGGCGGGGTTGGTCATTTGCTCATCAAAAACGCCCGCCCCGACTTTTAACAATTCCTCGTAGGCATTTCCGGGTAAGTCATCCGGCCAAAGTTTTATGAAACGATCCAGCGCCTCATGGACGACAATGCCCCGTTCGGCAGCACCCGGATCGGCATCAATAGGATCAAGAACCTCGAGATCAAGAATCCTGCGGGCATATATCGAATAAGGATCGCGTATCCAGGTTTCGATTTGGGATACGGACATCTCGCGAGGGCGGCTGGCAAGCGGCGGCGTCGGTAATGGCTCGGTGGGCTCAAAAGTGTGTTCCGGCAGGTCGAGGGCGGCGAACAGGCGGCTGATTTCAGTCTGCGGGCGCAGGGCGTCTTCAAGTGCCGTTCCCTTGATCCGTGTTGCCAGCCTGAGCAGCCAGCGCGATGGCACGGTCGGTGAGCCTCCACTGCGGGCAGCGCGGCTGAAAATGACGTGCGGCCCTGAGGCGGCCTGGGTGAAATCATGGGCAGTCAGGCCCAAGCGGCGTTCCGGCTGGGAAAGGCCGAACGCTTCGAGCATGGGGCGGCTCATCCAGGGGCTGGCCTGGGCTTCGGGCGGCCAACTCCCTTCATTGAGGCCGCCAAGAATCATCACATCGGCATGTTGCAGGCGGGCTTCAAGCAGCCCCCATATATGCAGACGGGGGTGGCGCCCGTAACGGGGGCGGTGAGGGCGCGGTCCCAGCAGAGCATCAAAAAGGGCCGGATACTGCCTGGGCGCTACATCTTTCAGGGTGTCTGCGGCGTCGTTCAGTTCGGCAACGAAATTGGCCAGCGCCTCACCATCATCGCCCGCCCATAGCCGGGATGCACCGTTCTGGTCGTCACTGGCGGCGAGGCATTCTGCCAGATCAACATGGGCTTTCAGCAGGTCTTTCAATGGTGCCGCCCGGTCATTGAAATGGCCAAACACGCCTTCAAGACAATCAATAAACCGATCCAGCCCGCCGACCTTGTCCGCTCGCAGCTCAGCCAGGGCGGTGCGCAAGCCCTCGATGCCGGGTCCGGGCCTGGGGCCGCGCAGAAGCATTCGTTCGAGATGCCGCACCTGGGAGCGGAAGACGGCCGGGTTCATTCCTGCAGCCGCAAATGGATGCTTGAGCAGGGCGAGCAGCCCGACCGGAGCCAAATCGTCGGTGATAACGCGGGTGCACAGGCGCAGAAAAACGCCCGCTGGTGTTTCTGCCAAAGGCCTGCCTGCGGAATCATCAATGTCAATTTGCCAGCGCCCAAGTTCGGCAGTGACCCGTCTAGCCAGGGCCCGGTCCGGCGTTACAAGGGCCGCTGTTTTGCCCTCTGTTTCAAGGACTTGACGCATGGTCAGGGCGATCATTCCAGCTTCGGCGCGTTCGCTGTCGGCCTCAAAAGTGGTCACACCATCAAGTGCTGCGGGGTCGGGTTCGGGGCGGTTTTGCCAACTGTCGGTGACGCTGGCCGGGATCAGGGCGTCGCTGATAAGGCGGGCCCGTGACGGCAGGGCAACGCTCTTCACAGGCGAAGGCCAGTCTGCGACATCGGCACGCTCGATCATCAATGTCTTAAGCAGTCTTGCCAGTCCGAATTGTGGATGGGTCGGCGCAAGGGCTTCCCAGACACGATCATCGGCGTCCCTATCCAGGCCCGGCAGCACCAGCATGCCGTCTGGCATTTCGGCGATGACTTTAAGCAGATCGGCGGTGGCCGGGATCGAGCCCGTTGAACCGGCAGCAATGACCAGACCATCCGGTGGCTTTTCGCGCCATAACGCAGCTTGCGCATCCAACAATTGATTGCGGCGCTGGGTCGGGTCAAGGCTTCCCTCGCTTGCCAGGATAGCAGGCCAGTGGTTGGTCAGAATGGTCAGGAATTCCAGGGTTTGCCGCCAATGTTCCGAAAGGCCGTCACCGCTAACCAGTTTTTCCAGGCCGTCAAAAGATAACCTTTCTGTTTGCACCTGATCGAGCAAGCGCGCCAGTTCCTGGGCCAACCGGGCGGCCTGATCAGGGGTTGTCTGGCTGTCTTTGCGGGCCAGGATCAGGCGACTCAGTAATAACTGGCGGCTTAAGGCGGAAATTGCCGGGGCAATGTCGAAGGTGACCTCAGCTCCAAAGCCATCGTCACTCGCAAAGGCAAGTTCGTCTTCGTCAATATCGCCAAGTGGCGTCATTTTGGGAAGTAACATCGGCTTGCCGTCGCTTAGGCGCAGAAAAGCCTCGCTTAAGGAGCGGCAGGCCCGGCGGGTCGGCAGCAGGATAGTGACATTTGTCAGGGCTTCGGGGGCGTCGCCGGTTTTCTCCAGGATGCCCGCCGCCAGCGCGTCAAGGAACGGAACCCCGGCCGCGATGGTGTAAACGGCGGGCTTGCCGGTCATCTGTGTTTGATCCCGGAGTAGGGAAGCCGCATGTAGGACTCGGCCTCCTCCAATGCATCCGGGGTGCCGACATGGAACCATTCACCGTCGTGGACCATGCCGTAAAGGCAGTCATTTTCCATCGCCTTGTCATACAGAACGTTCAGGGAAAAAGCCCCTTCGGGCGCGCCTTTGAACAACCTTGGGTGAAGAATTTGCACACCGGTGAACAGGTAAGGCGAGACCTCGCTTTCAGGCCTGCGCGAAAGAAGGCCCAGCTGGTCGATGCAAAAATCACCAAGCCCGTTATAGCCATAGGCATCGACGGTCGAATGGAGCATCAGCAGGGCGTCCATTTTCTCAGCGTCCCAATGCTTCAGCATTCTGGTCAGGGTATTTTGCGATCCATTCAGCCACAGGGTATCGCCATTACAGACATAAAACGGCTCGTCCCCCAGCATATGCAAGGCGTGGGCGATACCGCCGCCGGTTTCAAGGATCGGATCTTCCTCAGAAAACAGAATTTCCAGATCATCGCGCTTTTCAAGATGCGCGTGAACCACCTTGCCCAAATGGTGGGTGTTGACGACGACGCTTTCGACCCCGCCGTCTTTCAGGCGGTCGATGGTGCGATCAATCAGGGTTCGCCCCAGCACCCGAACCATCGGTTTGGGGGTGGTGTTGGTAATCGGCCTGAGGCGCACCCCGAAACCGGCGGCCAGAATCATGGCGCTTTTGAGAGCCGTCATTTTGGAAGCTCCGGAATAACCCGCATGGAGGCAGGCATGTGCGTGTCGAACCAGTCTTTCATTTCGCCGAGTGCCGGATTTTCCAGGGCCGCCTCCAGCAATCGCCAGACCCTTGGGATGTGGACCAGATAATCCGGCTTAGCGTCGCGTTGGCAAAGCCGGGTAAAAATGCCGATGACCTTGGCGTGACGCCCAGCCGCCAGAATGCTGAAGGCTGTGTTGAAAGCATCGATGTCGAGATCAGGAAAGGCGGCGCGGTAGCGTTCCATCATGGTGGTCTTTAATCCTTCGCCCAAATCGCGGCGGGCATCTTCAAGTAGTGACATCAGATCATAGGCCGGATGGCCGACCACGGCGTCCTGAAAATCCAGCAACCCGCAGGCCCGAATTCCATCTCGATCCCCTAACCATAGCAAATTATCGACGTGGTAGTCGCGTAACACCAGTGTCTTCTGTCCACTTTGGACAAGCGGTAACAGCTTGAGCCAGATATCACCATAAGCGCGCCGCGTTTGTTCAGGAAGCACCTCACCGGCGAAAGCAGGATAGGTCCACTGCGGGGCCAGGAAGGCTTCATCGAGCAAGCGCCCGTTTCCGTATGGCGGCAGCCCCGGCGGCACAGCTTCGGCCCTGGGACGACGATGCAGGTCAATCAGCACATCGACGGCGCGTTCGTACAAGGTGTGCTCGTCACCACCGCCGTCGAGCACACGGGTATAGGTGTCGTCACCCAGATCTTCCAACAACAACAGACCTGCCCGTTCATCGGCGGCCAGAATTTCCGGTGCCGAAAACCCTAGCTGAATTAAATGGTGGGCAATTTTGATGAACGGACGGGTGTCTTCTGCGGGCGGTGGCGCGTCCATCAAAACAGCAACTCGCCCGTCCGCAACAAGGCGCTCGTAGCGACGAAACGAGGCGTCACCAGCCAGATGTGAACGCGCCGCCCCGGCCCAACCCTGGGCGGCAAGAAAGGCTTCAATCAGGGTGTCGCGCCGGGCGGTCATAAGGATACCTCCGCCAGGCGCTGATCCCACTCTGCGGTAGCGGAAATGAGGCAAGATCGCTGCTTTTGCGATCCACCGTAACTCAGGGCGATCTCAAGGTGCTGTCGGGGCAGATAGGAGCCAAGTCTTTCGGGCCATTCGATCAGTGAAATACCGTCTGCGAAGGCATCGTCGATATCCAGCTCCAGCGCCTCTTCCGGGTCTTCCAGCCTGTACAGGTCGAAATGATGGAGGGTCTCCTCATCATCAAGATCATAAATTTGCACCAGCGTGAACGTCGGGCTCGGCACTTCGGTTTCAGCGCCACACAGGGCGCGGATGAAGGCACGCGCGAAAACCGTCTTGCCGGTACCAAGGTCACCTTTAAGGGCGATCACATCACCGGCCCGGGCGATGCGGCTTAAAGCGCCCGCCAGGGCCACCGTTGCCTGCTCGTTCTCAAGCTCGATCCTGATTTCGCTCTGCCTTTCACATGACGCAGATTGGGGTTACATTGTACGCAACCTGTTTACCCTTTTGATGGCGGAGTTTCCATGTCGAATCAGACAAATTTACCAAATAGGACGCAGAGCGCGGATGTTGTCGTCATTGGCGCCGGTCCGACCGGGTTGTTCAGTATTTTTGAATGCGGCATGTTGAAGATGTCCTGCCATGTTATCGATGCCCTTGATGCCATTGGCGGTCAGCTGTCGGCGCTCTATCCGGAAAAACCGATTTATGACATTCCCGGCTTTCCCAAGGTCATGGCCGCCGATCTTGTCCGTGACCTGGAGGCCCAGGCGGCCCCGTTCGAAGCGGTGTTCCATCTTGGCCAACAGGTGGTGACATTGTTGGAATACGACAAGAATCGCTGGCTGGTGGAAACCACCAGGGGCACCCGTATCAATGCCGGGGCGGTGATTATCGCCGCCGGTGTTGGCGCCTTCGGTCCCAACCGGCCACCGCTTGAGGGAATTGCGGACTACGAAGGCCAGGGTATCGGCGTCGGCGTTCATTATCTGGTCAAGCAACGCCAGGATTTTGCCGGTAAAAAAGTGGTCATTGCCGGTGGCGGCGATTCGGCGGTCGACTGGGCCTTGTCGCTGGCCGATGTCGCAGAAAGTCTGGCGATTGTCCACCGCCGTCCAAAGTTTCGGGCGGCACCTGGCAGCGCCGACAAACTGCAAAAACTGGCTGATGACGGTGTTATCGATCTGGTCGTGCCGTTCCAGCTTGCAGGGCTTGAAGGCGAAGGTGACAAGCTGAAAGCGGTCGTTGTGGCCGACCTTGATGGTAACCGGCGAACCCTGGAGGCCGATGCCCTGTTGCCGTTCTTTGGCCTAAGCCAGAATATTGGTCCGATTGCCGACTGGGGCCTGAATCTGGATCATAACCACATCACGGTCGATCAGGCGACCATGGCCACCTCAAAGCCTGGAATTTTCGCCATTGGTGACATCATTGATTATCCGGGCAAGCTGAAACTGATTTTGAGCGGTTTTGCCGAAGCCGCAACGGCTGCCCATTCTGCACGCGCCCACCTGCATCCGGGCGAGGAGTTGCATTTTGAATACTCGACCACCCAGGGCGTACCATGATCGTCCGCCCCGCAACCTGGGATGCCTTTGAGGTGGTGATGGGTGAAAAGGGTGGCTGCGGCGGTTGCTGGTGCATGTTGTGGCGACAACCCAGCAAGCAGAGGGAAGCCCGAAGGGGCGAGAAGAACCGCCTCGCCATGAAGGCAGTTTTTAAGTCTGGTGAGGTGCCGGG
>JACKQG010003554.1_pt1 | contig 18982 bp, 15 predicted proteins | sample 8237621 | NCBI WGS metagenome assembly JACKQG01 (sample SAMN15677084, study PRJNA649215) | marine metagenome | biome: marine; feature: Black Sea; material: saline water; isolation source: suspended particulate matter (SPM) from the Black Sea western gyre | collected 2013-06-09/2013-06-10 | depth... | reverse complement strand
GCCGCAAGTCGTATGGTGGCCTAATTTTAGACGCCCCGTTCTTGCGATGGGAAGGCAAAGCGAATAAAACATCCTTCTTGTGCGGCAAATCCTCTGCCACCGGCCTACTCGACGGCCGGGTGCAACTCGTGGAACCCATTCCTCAATCGACATAGCTGGAGACGCAAATGAACCAATCACCTGCTGTGAAAGGCGACAATGTTGGCCAGATCCTCGAACGGGCGTTAGATGCGGGGCAAGGGCTCCTGCGTCTGACCCCCACCTGGGTACCGCGAAGCTTCCTGCATCCGGGCAAACGGATCAAGCTGGCCCCGACCGATTGGTACGCCCTGGGCGTCCATCGCGGCGGCATCGACGAGCGATGGTTTGCCAGTACCACCGAAGCAATGAACGACAACCGCGCCGACGATGAAGGTCTCAGTTACTGCGTATTCGAGGGCCAGCGGTTCTTGCTGAAAGACGCGGTCGCCGAAGCCGGCGCTCGGCTCGTCGGCAAAGCAATGTTCGACCAGTACCAGCGATGGCCAGTGTACTCGAAATTCTTCGACAACATGGGCCCGATCCCGCACCACATGCACCAATCGGCCGATTTTGCCAAGTTGACGAACCAGGAAGGCAAACCCGAGAGCTACTACTTCCCACCACAGTTGAACGCGGCCGAAAACCACTTCGACTACACGTTCATGGGGCTGGAACCGGGCACGACCAAGGACGACGTTCGCAAGTGTCTGGAAAACTGGAACGCCGGCGATAATGGGATCCTCGACCTGTCGCGAGCGTATCGGCTGAAGCCGGGCACCGGCTGGCTGATCCCGGCCGGCGTGCTGCACGCGCCCGGTTCGATGTGCACCTATGAACCGCAATGGGGAAGCGACGTGTTCGGCATGTTCCAGTCGATCGTCGAAGGGCGGCAAGTGCCCTGGGACCTGCTGGTCAAGGACGTGCCCGAGGACAAGCACCACGATTTGGATTTCATCATCAGCCAGCTTGATTGGGAGAAGAACGTCGATCCGACGTTCAAGCAGAGCAACTACCTGGAACCGATCGTCGACGCGGACCGATCCGGCGACGGGTACACCGACCGCTGGATCGACTACGGGCAGGTCGACGGAAAGCAGTTGTTCTCGGCCAAAGAATTGACTGTCGAACCAGGGGCGAAGTGCGTTCTGCAAGATCGCGGTGCCAGCGGTTGGATCACCGTCCAGGGCGGCGGCCGGATGGGCGCACTCGAATTGCAGACCCCGGCCATGATCCGTTTCGGCGAGGAGCCTTGGGACGAAGTGTTCATCACGCACGAGGCTGCCACGGCCGGCGTCGAGATCGAGAACACCGGCGGCGAGCCACTGGTTGGATTGCGGTACTTCGGCCCCGACGTACACGACAACGTGCCCAACGTGGGTGACTGACGGAACTAACGAGTCAACGTGCCGAAAGAGAAAGGACACCGTTACCGATGAGCGAACACACCAACAACTATCCCAAGCTCCACAACGCAGCCTGGCCGGGCTTGGTCGGCAAAGGCCCGGACGCAGACGAGCCAGCCATCGGTCTGGACGTGATGCTGGATTTGACCGCCGCCGCAGAGTTCGACGGCGTCAGGTTCGATGGCTTTGACATCTTCCTGTATCACCCGCACTTCGATATCGATGGCGGCGACGACGAGACCAAGCGACTTGCTGAAATGGCGCAGGCGCGGAATCTCGACGTCGGCACGGTCGTCGCTCCGATCTACGGAGGCACCGGCGGCGGCTCGCCAATGGGCGACGAGGCGGCAAGGAAAGGGTTCGTCGGGCAGGTGCGAAAGGCATGCCGGGTTGGCCAGTTGCTTCGCGAATTGGGTGTTCGCCCGCACGGCACTGTCCGATTCGACACCGGCATCGATCCGGGTTCCTGGTCGGAAGACCCGGAAGGCAACACGAAGCTGATCGCCGAAACGTTTCGTGAGGCGTGCGACGTGGCGGAGGATCACGGCGAGCGTCTGTCTGCGGAGGGTGAAATCTGTTGGGGTGCCATGCACAGTTGGAAGGAGATGATCAAGCTGCTGGAGGCGGTCGACCGTCCGCAGACGCTTGGCTTCATGGCGGACATGGCGCATACACTCTTGTACCTACTGGGCTACAACGCACCGGAGGCCCGCATCCTGCCCGAAGACTTCGACTGGGGCGATACCGAAACGCTGGAGGAAGGTCTGAAGACGCTCACGGGGTCGCTTCGGTCGTGGACGATCGATTTCCACGTGGCTCAGAACGACGCGACGGTTCACGGTAGCGGCTCGCACGACAAGACGGGCCGCCACTGCCTGCCGCTCGATCCCAACGGCAAGCTGGACATCGTCCGCGATGCCGCCCACTGGCTCCGCGACGAGAACGGCGAACTGACCAAGCAAATGCGGCACCTCTGCTGGGACGGCTGCATGTTCCCCAATGACGTGATGATGAAAGAAGAAACCTGGAACAGCATTCTCGAAGCGATGATCGCCGTCCGCGACGCACACGGATGGACGGAATGACGGAAGAGAATGACCAATGACCAAGCACCAATGACCAATGGACGAGCGGGCGGGCGAGAGCGGTGAACGTGAGTTTGATTTGGACGAGCGGACTGCAGTCTTTGGCGAGGCCGTGATTGCTTTCGTGAAACAAGTCAAGCTGGACGCTGTTACATCGCCGCTAGTCACGCAACTGGTGCGATCCGCGACCAGCGTCGGCGCCAACTATGACGAGGCGGATGAAGCGCCCACGAAGAAGGATTTTCGCTATCGGATTAGTGTCTGCAAGAAAGAAGCACGAGAGACGAAACGGTGGCTTCGCATGTTAGCCGCCGCGGCGCCTCTCTTGAAAGACGAGGCAAGGGTGTTGTGGAAGGAAGCAAACGAATTGAGCCTCATATTCGCGGCAATCTATCGAAAAAGCAATCCGAACGGCTAGAATCCGACATTGGTCATTGGGATTTGGTCATTGGTCATTCAATATAGGTTCACCAACTAAATCGACTCAGCGAGGAAGAACGATGGCAAAGAAGCAGTTGAACGTCGGCCTAATCGGTTACGGCTTTATGGGGCGTACGCACTCGAACGCTTACCGCAACGTGAACGCCTTTTTTGATCCGGAATACCAGCCGGTGCTCAAGACGGTTTGCGGTTTGGTCGAGGGCGAGGCCAAGGCGTTTGCTGATAATTGGGGCTATGAATCACATTGCACTGATTGGCGGCAGGTGATCGATGACAAGAACATAGACATGGTCGACATTTGTGTGCCGAATAATGTGCATTCGGAAATAGCCCTTGCGGCAGCCGCGGCTGGTAAAGCGATTCTGTGCGAGAAGCCGCTGGCCTTGAATGTGGCGCAGGCCGAGGAGATGGCCAAGGCGGTCGAGGATGCTGGCGTGGCGAACATGGTCTCGTTCAACTACCGCCGCGTGCCCGCCGTGACGTTGGCCAAGCGATTGATCGAAGAGGGACGACTCGGCAAGATTTTTCATTACCGAGGTCAGTTCCTGCAGGACTGGACCATCTCGTCCAACGTGCCACAAGGCGGCATGGCGACGTGGCGGCTGGACGTCAAAGCGGCCGGCTCGGGAGTCATCGGTGACCTGCTCGCCCACTCGATCGACACTGCCATGTGGCACAACGGGCCGATCACCAAGGTGAATGCACTGACCGAGACATTCATCAAGGAACGCATGCACGCCGAGACGGGCAAGGTCGAGCCCGTGGGCATCGACGACGCTTGCACGTTCTTCTGCCGCTTCGGCAACGGTTCGCTCGGCAATTTTGAATCAACGCGTTATGCCCGCGGCCACAAGGCTTTGTTCACTTTCGAGATCAACGGCGAAAACGCGTCGATCGCGTGGGACCTGCACGATTTGCACCGTCTGTCGTGGTTTGACCACAACGATGAAGGCAAGCTGCGTGGATGGCGTTCCATCCATGTCTCGGACCACGGCGGCGAGCAGCCCTACATGGAAAACTGGTGGGTACCCGGCTTGCAGATCGGATATGCCGAGTCGTTCGTCCACCAGATCGCCGACTTCCTGGAAGGAATGGCCAAAGGCGAACTGGCAGCACCCACATTCCGCGATGCGGTCGAAACGCAGAAGGTCTGCGATGCCGTCCTGGAAAGCGGCAAGACGGGCCAGTGGGTGGACGTGGGCTAAAACCTCGTATTCCTACACCATCAACGCTGCAATCATCGCGCTAGTTCCGTCCGCTGCGCCGGCCTGCTCCAGCACGAGTTGTTGCGCCTGCCGGCCTAGGCGGCTGGCGTATTTCGGATCGTCGAGGCAACGGCGGACGAAGGACGTGAGTTGCCGGCCGTCCTGAACAACGACGGCTGCATCGCGGTCGAGCATCATGGCGACGATGTCGCGGAAGTTTCTGGTGTTCGGCCCGAAGGCCACGGCGGCGGCGTAGGCAGCCGGTTCAATCATGTTCTGGCCGCCTCGTTTGCCCATGCTGCCTCCCACGTAGGCGATGTGGGCCGTTCCCCACCATGCCCCCAGTTCTCCGACAACGTCCACCAGCAGTACTCGCGCATCCGATGCCGGGCCGTTCGCAACTAATTCGCTTCGCCGTTGCCACGGGATGCCGGATTGGCTCAGCAAGTCCGCCACTTCGCCAAATCGCTCGGGGTGTCGAGGCGTGACGATCAATCGCAGCCGCGAATACTCGTCGGCCAGTTGGCGATAGGTGTCCAGGGCCAGCGCCTCCTCGGGTTCTTGCGTGCTGCCGGCGAGGAAGACAACGTCGGCGGCGCTGATACACGCCAGTTTCGCCAATTCCTGCGTCTTGGAGTTGTTGCGGTCCGTCTGCGCACCGTCGAACTTCATCGACCCGGTCACGTGGACGGACTGTTCGCGCGCGCCCAATTCCACGAAGCGGTGGGCATACTCCTGGTTTTGGACAGCGACAAGATCCACAGTCCGCAGCAGCTTGCCGACCAGCGGGCGGATTCTACGGTAGCCTCGGACACTGTGATCGCTCAGGCGACCGTTGATCACGGCAACTTTCGCGCCTCGCCGTTTGGCCGCATGGATCAGATTCGGCCAAAGCTCGAGTTCTGCAAGCACCAGCAAATCGGGCCGAATTCGTCGCATGGCTCGTCGGACGGACCAACTGAAATCCAATGGACAATAGAAGACCGAGCGAGGCGCGTATTTCTTCCGTGCCAAGTCGAAACCGGTCTTGGTGGTCGTGGAGATTACACAAACCCACTGTGGGTGCTGCTGTTCAAGACGCATCAGCAGCGGCGCGAGCACATTCACTTCGCCCACGCTGACGGCGTGAAGCCAAATGCATCGACCTTCCTCTTCGCGCAACGGAACGCGGCCAAACAGCTTCGCTCCCCAGCCTTCCCGGTACTTGCCCTTGCGGATGGCCGAGAAAATCAGCCAAGGCGAGAAGATAACTACCAGCAAGAGGTAAACAAGGTTCAACAGGTAGGACATGGAGTACGGACTAAGCCGCTCCCATCTTTCTCATGCAGCAGTTTTTGTACTTCTTTCCGCTCTTGCACGGGCAAGGCTCGTTGCGGCCGACGCGAGGTCCGCGACGGCGAATCGTTTCCACCGCGCCGTCGCCCTTGCTGGCGTCGATGGCGGCTTGCTGTTGCTGAGCGATCTCGCTGGCGCTTTGGGCTTCGGCATGCGTCGCCGACGTTTCCACCCACGTGCTGCCCACCAGTCCTTCGTCCAACTGCTCCATGCGAAAGACCAAGTCGGTGACACGTTCGTGGATCGAATCCCACATGCCTTCAAACAGTCTCATGCCTTCGCGTTTGTATTCGACTTTGGGATCCATCTGGGCATAGCCCGCCAGGCCGATCGAACTGCGCAGGTGGTCCATCGCCAGCAAGTGGTCTTTCCACGCCGCGTCAACGATCTGCAGCAGCAGCGTGCGTTCCATGCGGCGCATTTCCGGGCGGTAGCGTTCCTGGACCGCCTCGGTTAGTTTCTGCTCCAACTCGTCGCGTTCCAACCGTTCCATGTCTTCGACCGACATGTCCCAGTCGAGCGTCTCCTTCAGCCAATCGGAAAGGGAAGCCAAGGCACCCTCGCCCTCAGTGGCGATCCCTGCCGTCTGGCCCTCGGACTCGGGACCGAACACTCTGTCGATCTTCTGCTGGACCTCCTTCATCACTTCGTTGGCTCGCTGCTGGCAAGCGCGGCTGTGGTCGACCAGCAGAGCGCGGATCTCTTCACGTTGCTTGTGTTTGAAATCTTCGATGCTCAGATTCGTCGCGAACCGATGCTGCGCCCAAGCGGCCAGCGACTCGCGGTCCAACCGCGAGTGTCCCGCACCCGAGGCGAATCGATACAGACTGGCCATGACCGGGTATTCCGCTTCCTTGTCGTCATAGGCTTCCTCCGCACGTTCGCAGACCAGTTGCCGCAATTCCTCCGGCTCCAATTCGCGGACCTCTTCGAAGTCCAACTCGATCCCGAACTTGTGTCGCACCCAACCGATCGCGCTGTGTAGGCCAAAGTCGTCCTGCAGCGGCGGGGCGCCGTCCGAAAGGTCGATACGCTGGATCGCTTCGCGAGCCCGCTCGATGATCAACTCGGCCACGCCGTCGCGGCCGACCTTTTTCAATTCGCGGTCCCGGAGATTCAAGCCCCAACGCGAGTTGCCAAACTTGGCCAACGCCTGCCAGTTCCACTCGGCGGTTGCCTTTTCGTCCTCGTCCACGTCGGGCAAGTTCTCTTCGATGGCATCGATCACCTGCGTTTCGGCAAACCGTTCCGCTTCATCCTTCGCATAGTGCGTGGCTTGCTCGATGTCCATGCCGCGGAAATCCCGTCCCTCCAATTCAGTCGCCAGCCGTTTGCCGGCCCATTTGGCAAACGTGCCGACGCCAAAATCCCGCTCCATGTAAGTGCCCAGGTGGTGATCGGCCTGCTCGCGGACGGCATCGACGATCATTTGGCGGCAATTGCCTCCATCCAGAATCGTCTGACGGTAGCCGTAGACGCGTTTCCGCTGCTCGTCCATCACCTCGTCGTATTCGAGCAGGTGTTTGCGGCCTTCGAAATGACGTTCCTCGACCTTCTTCTGCGCCGCCTCGATACGCCGCGTGACCATGCGGCTTTCGATGGCTTCGCCCTCCTTCATACCAAGCGTTTCCAGAATTCGCTTGACCCATTCGCCGGCAAAGATGCGCATCAGGTCATCTTCCAGAGACAGGAAGAACCGGCTGCTTCCGGGGTCGCCCTGGCGACCGCAGCGCCCGCGAAGCTGCAGGTCGATGCGGCGAGCCTCATGCCGCTCGGTGGCCATCACGTGAAGGCCACCGATGGACTTCACGTGCTCGCCTTCCTCGTCCATTTTCTCTTCTTGCGCGATTTGGGCGATCAGCCCGTCCCATTCGTCGCGGGGCACGTCCAAGCGGGTCTCGTACTTGTCCTGCAGTTGGGCCCAAGCCATCGTCTCGGGGTTGCCGCCCAGCACGATATCCGTACCGCGTCCGGCCATGTTCGTGGCGATCGTGACGGCGGCGAATCGGCCTGCCTGGGCGACGATGTCAGCCTCGCGCTTGTGGTGTTTGGCGTTCAGTACCTGATGCTTGACGCCGCGCTTGTCAAGCAGCGACGACAGCCGCTCGCTCTTTTCGATGGAGACGGTACCGATCAGCATCGGGCGACCCTTGCGCTCGATCTCGCGGATATCCGCCAGAGAAACGTTCTCCTTCTTCTTGCCGTCCTTGGGCTGGAAGTCGACCGAGTCTTCGTGCTCCTTCAAAATGGTGCCCGACCGTATGCTCCCGTCCTCCATGGCCAGCACGTCCCAACGGTTGACGCGCTCCACTTCGTCGGCCACCGCTCTGTACTTTTCCGTTTCTGTGCGGTAGATGACGTCAGGGTGTACAAAACGTCGAAGCGGCCGATTCGTCGGGATTGCCACGACTTCCAGCTCGTAGATCTTCCAGAACTCGCTGGCTTCGGTCATGGCTGTACCGGTCATCCCGGAGATTTTGTCGTACAGCTTGAAAAAATTCTGCAGGGTGATTGTGGCCAGCGTCTGGGTCTCTTCTTTGATCTTCACGCCTTCCTTGGCTTCAACCGCCTGATGCAGCCCGTCGCTCCACTGGCGACCCTCCATCAATCGGCCGGTGAATTCGTCCACGATGATGATGCGGCCTTCTTTGATGACATAGCGCACGTCTTTTTGGTACAGGTAATGCGCCTTCAGCGAGTTGTCGAGCAGGTGCGGCCAGTCCATGTTGCCGGCCGTGTAGAAGCTCTCGACTCCGGCCAATCGCTCGGCCTCGCGAACGCCTTCGTCAGTCAGGTGAGCCGTGTGGTCCTTTTCGTTGACAACAAAGTGGCTACCTTTCTTCAACTGGCGTGAGATGCGATCCGCTTCACTGTATTTCCGCACGTCGTCGTAGGCGGGCCCCGAAATGATTAGCGGCGTTCGAGCCTCGTCGATCAGGATGTTGTCCACCTCGTCGACAATCGCATAGTGCAGCCGGCCTTGCGATTGCTGCATGCGTTTTTCAAAACGCTCGTCGCCGCGTGCCGCCGGCCGCATATTGTCGCGCAGGTAGTCGAAGCCGAATTCGTTGTTGGTTCCATACGTGATATCGCATGAGTAGGCTTTCTGACGGTCCAATACGGCCATATCGCTCTGAATAGTCCCGACCGTCAGCCCCAGCCCCAGGTACAGCGGCCCCATCCATTCCATGTCACGGCGAGCCAAGTAGTCGTTCACCGTCACGCAATGGACGCCCTTGCCTTCCAGGGCATTCAGGTAAGCCGCCAAGGTGGCTACCAGTGTCTTGCCCTCGCCAGTGACCATCTCTGCAATCGCGCCGCTGTGAAGCACCATCCCGCCGATCAACTGGACGTCATAATGGCGCATGTTCAGAAACCGGCGACCGGCTTCCCGGCAGACGGCGAACGCTTCGATCAGCAGATCTTCCAGGGTCTCGCCAGCCCGCAGCCGTTGCCGGAACCTGTCGGTCTGCTCTTTCAACTCGGCATCCGTCAGGGCTTCGAATTTTGGTTCCAGCGCGTTGATCGCTTCCACCCTGGCCTGCAACCGCTTGATGTAGCGAGTGTTCGACGAACCGAATACAGTCGTCACCGCCCGCTCGAACCCCTTGAGCAAGCCGCCGAAGAACACGCCAATGACTTCCCAGATACGTCCTAAAACTTCCATCGCGTAGCTTTTCCCAATAAATCGCGCAACATCTCTTGATTAAGCAGTTTATAGCGATCCACGGGGCGTGGTCAACCACGATTGTCAGAGCCTTGCCTGCTGGCGGCGTCTCGCGCGAATCACGAAACGTGCCGTGGCTGTGCCCGCCATGGTGTGCATGACACACCCTTCACCTCGTTGATAGACAATTCAGCACCCCGAAATCGCCCTGCCGCCAAAATGAGCTGGCCCGTTTGCCATTTTCCGCCCTGCAACCCTTTTTTCTCGCCTTAAGAAGCTGGAAGACACGAAAATATTCTTGGATTATCCGCTTTACCCAGTTATGCTTAAGGGACAGGGGCATGCGCTACGGTTGTAGCGACTTGGCGCACTAGGCTGCCGAAACTGAACAATCAGGCAGGAGTATCGGAACATGAAATCGTTATCGCTTGGTCTTTGGACTATTTGTGGGGGCATCCTTGCCGTCTTGCTGTTTGCCCCGTCTGTGGTCGCAGCCGATGGAAAGGTGCCAGCGGACACCAAACAGGTCGAGTTCTTTGCTGCCATCAAGGCTGGCGACATTGCCGTGAAGTTGATTCCAAAGGACGTCAAAGAGGCAAATCTGCTGATCGAAAACAAGGCGAAGAAGCCACTGACGATCAAGCTGCCCGAGGCATTTGCCGGCGTTCCTGCTTCTGTCCTGGCGCAAATGGGCGGCATGGGAATGGGCGGCATGGGTGGCATGGGCGGCGGCGGCATGGGTGGCATGGGTGGCGGCGGCATGCAAGGCATGGGCGGTGGAATGGGCGGCATGGGAGGCATGGGCGGCATGGGAATGGGTGGCGGCGGCATGGGCGGCATGGGCGGCGGCGGCATGTTCAACGTTGCCCCAGGCAAAGTTGGGAAGATCGAGATACCGATCGTCTGCCTGGAGCACGGCAAGAAAGATCCCAATCCGCGGGTTCCTTACGCGATTCTCCCAATCGAGTCGTTCACAAAGAACCAAAAGGTCATCGAAGTCTGCAAAATGCTCGGCTATGGCCAGGTGCCCCGGAATACGGCTCAAGCCGCCGTATGGCACCTCGAAAGCGGGTTAAGTTGGGCCGAATTGGCGAGCAAAGACAAGGTCCGCTTGAGCAATGGCTATTTCGAGAAGTATTTCTCGCCTCAAGAAATCGTGCTGGCGATGCGCGTTGCTACGGAAGCCACCCGCCGAGCCGAGAAGTACGAAAAGGACGATCCTGCAAAGCTCGATTCGCTGAGCCAGAGATAGCAAACATCGGATAAAGGCGTTCACGTGGGGCGTCCCGCCAGAAGTGGTGGGACGCCCTTTCTGTTGCGCTGCCTTGAATGTCGCAGCGTTCCGATAAACTCTACCACCGCGGACGGTCGAAAAGATACCAAGAGGAAAACTACCCTTTCGTCCGAATATGTCTAGCCTTCAGAACGGCCGTATTCATGTGAATCGGCTGTGATAACTCTGACTAAGGAAGCTCCCCCAGTGTGTCGGCTTTCGATCATTCTGACTTTTCTCGATGACACCGAGCGGTTCGAGGACACTCTGGCCTCCGTTCTTCAGAACCGTCCAGAGGATTGCGAGATTCTCGTTGTGCATCGAGGCCCGTACGCCGATCCCTACGACCTCAAAGACGAGGTTGGTTTTGTCGAAATGCCGGCGGGTGCCCAACTGGTTGAGACTATCAATGCCGGGTTCTGCGCTGCTAGCGGCGAGGTGGTGCACGTGTTGCGGGCCGGAGTGCTTGCGCACGAAGGCTGGACGGAACCCGCAATGGAGCAGTTCGAAGACCCGTTGGTCGGCGCTGTTTCGCCGGTCGTGTTGCAGGCCGAGGACCTCAATCGGATCGCGTCGGCCGGCATTCGCTATACGGCCGGAGGACGCCGACTGCTGAACGGCGCCGGCAAGCACGTGAAACGAACCAGACGCGTTGTCCGCCGAAGGACGATCGGGCCGACCCTGGCGGCCGCTTTCTATCGGCGCGATGTAATCGAGGCGTTGGGCGGGCTGAGTGCCATGGCGGGCAACCGGTTTGCCGATGTGGACATTGCCCTATGCTTGAAGGCATTGGGGTATTGTTCCGTCGTCGAACCCGCCTCCATCGTTGTCGACGACAAGACCGATCATGCCGCGACCGAAGGCTTCCGAAGCGGTCGCCTCGCCGAACGCGTATTCTGGTGTCACGCAGGCACCAACGGCTGGCTGCGGTGCTTGTGCTGCCATCCATTTGCCGTGGCCGGCGAATCGTTGGTGGGTTGTAGACGTTTCGAGGCGTACACGGGCCTGCTGGGGCGCATTCTCGGAATGGTCCAAGCATTCTTCTGCGGTAAGAAAGACCGGGCACGCATCGGCAAAGCCGAGGAATCACTCGAAGACGGCAATTGGTCCAGCTTGACCATGGAAAGCTGGGACGAAGACGCCGACAACCTCGATACACCCGCGGAGCGTTTCGAAAGAGACGAGCGTAGACGAGCGGCATAGCGGGCTGCCCGATTCCACACTGGCCGCGGCCGATGTTTCAACTGAACATCTGCCCTTCGCCGACCGGTTCGAATGCGTTCTGGAAATGCTCGATTCTCGGTTTTCGTTCGCCTTCCGGCCAGGTTACGGCCACTACGTCAAAGCGAGCCGCGTGTTCCAGTAGACCGTGACTCTTCAAATAGCTAAGGGCCAAGCGGGTTAGGCGACGTTGTTTCTCCCTGTCCACCGCGTCGGCCGGATGGCCTGCGTCGTGCGAAGTGCGCGTCTTGACTTCCACGAACACCACGGTGCGACCTTCGACAGCAACAAGGTCGATCTCGCCCAAGCGGCCGCGGTCGGATCGAGCAACGATGGTGAATCCCTTTTTCTTCAGGTACTTGGCCGCCGTGGCCTCGCCCCGTTGGCCGAGCGTCCCGTGGGGACGCCATCGGCTTAGCAGACCGGAGAATCGGTCTCGGAGATTCATGGTTCCTTCGCGTCAACTACGCGTTGCCCTTGCCCGCTACCTTGCGGCGGCGCTCCTTCAGGCGGACGGCCTTGCCGACGCGGTCGCGAAGGAAGTAGAGTTTGGCCCGGCGCACGACACTGGACCGCTTCACGTCGATCTTGTCGACGCGCGGCGAATGCAGCGGGAACTTGCGCTCGACGCCTTCGCCCGCTACGATCCGGCGAACCGTGAACATTTCGCGAGTACCGCTGCCGCTACGCGCGATGACCGTGCCGGAGAAGACCTGGATGCGTTCTTTGGTACCCTCCAGGATCTTGGTGTGCACGTCCACGATGTCCCCGATTTCGAACTGGGGAACCTCTTCTTTCACGCTGCCTTGTTCAGCCAGCTTGATCAGTTCTTGGCTCATGATTCGTCCTTTCTTGACTGCTCGTCGACGTGTGTTGGTCGTGCTGTTCCAGCAAGTCCAACCGACGTTGTTTTGTGCGTTCGTAGCTCTGTTCCCGCCGCCAGCGGGCGATTTCTTCGTGATTCCCCGTCAGCAAGATCTCCGGCACCTCGTGTCCGCGATACTCGCGTGGCCGCGTATATTGTGCGAACTCCAGAAACCGGTTTCCTCGCGAAAACGAATCATCAACGCTGCTGTCCTCGTGCCCCAACACCCCGGGCAGCAGGCGGATGGCCGCGTCTATCACGACCATGGCGGCCACTTCGCCGCCGTTCAGTACATAGTCTCCGATGGATACTTCGTCCGGCTGCAGAATGTCGATCACTCGTTGATCGAACCCCTCATACCGGCCGCAAATCAAAATCAACCGTTCCGCCGCGGCCAACTCCTCGACGGCCGTCTGCGTCAAAGGCCGGCCTTGAGGTGTCAGTAAAACGACCTTTCCCGTGGCGTCGCCTTGCTGTTGAACGTCCTCAACACACTCGACGATCGGCTCGACTCGCAGCACCATACCCGGGCCGCCACCGTAAGGTCGATCGTCCACCTTGTGATGTTTGTCCGTCGACCACTGGCGGATGTCGTGTACGTGTACTTCCACCAAGCCTCGCTCGATGGCCTTGCTCAGCAGACTTTGACCCAGGTAACCGGGAAACATGTCCGGAAACAGGGTCAGGATGTCGAAACGCATTTCTCAATCGCCGCCTTCTTCAGCGGCTTCGGTTTCGGAAGTAGCCTCCACTTCGGCCGCGGCCTCTTGTTCTTCTTCGGCCTTTTCCTCGGCGGCGGCTTCTTCGACTTGGGCTTCTTCCTGCTTCTTGGGTTTCGGCACGGCCAAAGGCGGCGGAGCGGTCGGCTTGCTCAACTTCAGCCGTTCCATCGCCTGCCTCTGCTTCTCCAAGTGCGTGCCCTCCGTGCCGTACTTCTTGATCAACACATTGACCTTTTCGGTCGGCTGGGCGCCGACGCCAAGCCAATAGTCGATCCGCTCGCCGTTCAGCACCGCCCTCGCGTCGGTTTCCTTGACCATCGGGTCGTAGTAGCCAACTTCCTCGATCACTCGCCCGTCGCGAGGCACTCTGCCGTCCATCACGCAAACGCGAAAGAACGGTCGATGCCGGCGTCCCAATTTCTTCAAACGGATACGAACTGCCACTTACTTTAGCTCCTCTCGCAAGTAGTGTGAGCATTGCCCGCCATCTTGTTTTGCGGCGAGTCTTACCCACACAGTGTATCACTATTCCCCTCGTTGTTTCCGCTTCTTTCGGCGGAGTTCTCTTTCGCGTTGTTTCTTGATCTTGGCTCGCTGCTTCGGCGTCAACCGCTTGCCCGTGCCTTTCTTGACCTTCGGCCCTCGACTGCCCGGGTCCAACATCCCGGAGTTCTTCAAGTCGCGAAGCGCGCTGAGGCGATCACCCATGCCCTTGCCGGCCATGGCCTTCATGATCGGCGCCATCATGTCGTATTGTTTCACCAACTGGTTGACGTCCTGCGCTTGGACGCCAGCTCCGTTGGCGATACGATTGCGGCGGCTGGGATCGATCAGTTTCGGATTTCGTCGCTCGTGGGGCGTCATCGAATTGATAATGCCGACCGTCTGCTTGATGCCTCCTTCTGTGTCCTCCTGCTCCATCATCTTCTGCAACTCGCCCATCCCCGGCATCAGGCCCATCATTTTTTGCATCAGCCCGGGTTTGGACATCTTCTCGAGCTGGACCCTGAAGTCGTCGAGCGTGAACTCGCCCGACTGCATCTTGGCTTCCAGATCCGCTTGTTCCTCGGCGTCGACGACCTTCTGCACCTCGTCCACCAAGGCCAACACGTCGCCCATGCCGAGGATTCGGCCGGCCATGCCTTCCGGGCGAAACGGCTCCAACGCGTCCAGGTGCTCGCCGGTACCGATGAATTTGATCGGCACGCCGGTCACTCGCTTGACGGACAGCAACGCACCGCCGCGAGCGTCGCCGTCCAGTTTCGTCATAATGACGCCGTCCAACTCCAAGGCTTCGTTGAACGATTTGGCGCTGTTCACAGCATCCTGGCCCGTCATGCCGTCCACGACCAGGTAGACCTGATCGGGTTGGACGCGCGTGTCGATCCGCGTGAGCTGCTGCATCAGCTCTTCGTCAATCGCCAAACGGCCGGCCGTATCCAGGATGACCACCCGGACCTCGTCGGCCTTGGCCTGCCGTACGGCGCTCTGGCACAACTTGACCGGATCCTTGGCACCCTTTTCAGAGTACACCGGAACGTCCAGTTGCTCGCCGAGCACGTGCAACTGCTCGATCGCCGCCGGGCGTTGAAGGTCCGCTGCCACCAGCATCGGCTTGACGTTACTTTCCAACAGCAGTCGAGCGAGCTTTCCGCAAGTTGTCGTCTTGCCCGAGCCCTGCAGGCCGCAGAGCATGATGACGGTCGTTTCCTTCTTCAGATGCAGCGAAGGATCGACCGGCCCCAGCAGATTGATCAACTCCTCGTGAACGATGCCCACGACCTGCTGGCTGGGATCTAGTGCGAGCAGCACCTTTTCGCCCAACGCCCGCTGGCTGACCTCCTTCATGAAGTCCTTCACGACGGAGTAGCTAACGTCAGCCTCAAGCAGCGACCGTTCGACCAAGCGCAAACCGTCGCGCATATTGGCCTCACTCAGCTTGCCCTTTCCGCGCAAGGTCTTGAATGCTGATGTCAGGCCATCTTGCAGTGTTTCGAGCATATCTCAATCCGTACTGCGGATCGCGTGATTGGTCGACAGGGGCGAATGAGCAAAATCCGCCTCCCCGTTTCGGGGATAAGGCGTCACGGCAAACCTCACAGTTTATCCAACGAATGCAGTGCTTGTAAATGCCCGCTGGACGGTGAGCGGTGGCCATTCGTGGTTCATTCGGTCACTTTGTGAACCAGCGATGCCGTCGAGCCTGGGGCATCGTTGGTAATCCGCAGCGGCACGGTCCAGACGACGCTGCCCACTTTGCACAGCCCTTCACCGCTCTCCTGGCAGTAGTAGTACTCCATAGAAAGTCGGATAACGCCGCTACCGGCGTCTCGAACAGGCAAAATGACGTCGAAAGCGGCATTAGGCGGCTTCACCGCCTTCTGCCCCAACAGTCTAACGCCGACAGGGCCGCTGGCTACGAGTGACTCCAAGCGGTACTCCATAGGAGCTAGAGGATTGATCTTCCAGCCGAATGGGAGATCGATCTGGACTTTCAAGGTGACTTTTCCGTCTGCGGGTTTGACGACGACCGGAGCGAGGTTGTGTCGCGTGGCGTCAGGAAACGACGGCTCGGTTTTCAGTTGATCGGCCTTTGACGGCGTCAGACCGTCTATCCGGAGGGTCGAGACTCTACCGTTCCGCAGATCAATCGTGCGGATCAGGTGGTTGTTGGTATCCGCAACGTACAGTTTGCCGCGCGCGTACGTGATACCTTCCGGTTCGTCGAACGTGCCTTCCGCGTCGCTTCGGCCTGGGTGGCCCGTGCCGGCAATTGTCCTGGTTTGGCCGCTTCGGGCATCGATGGCTTTGATCTTGTTGTTGTAGGTGTCGGCCACGTAGATCGTGCCGTCGTGATAGACAACGCCCAGCGGATGTTGCAGCAGAACCTGCTCGCGCAGCCCGTCACGATCGCCGAACGTGAACAGGCGAGCATTCTGCAGAGCCGATGTACCCACAACCGTGTTCACGTTGCCTCCGGGGTCGAACGGGACGGCTCGGATCGAACTGCCCTCGCTGTCCGCCACATAAAGCCACCGGCCGTCCGAAGCAAGTCCGCTGGGCTGGGCAAACGACGCATAGCCCATCTCGTACGGTTTCGGTGGCAACAATCGCCCGTCGACGATATCCTCACGCCCGTTACCGGCATACGGACCGATTCTCGACTCATCCAGCGGCATCGCCCATATCTGGTGCGGTCCAGCCATGGCGACGTAGAGGATGTCCTCGTGCACCCATAATGCCCATGGACTGCTGATTGCAGTCCGGCTTGGTCTGTCGGCGTAACGCCCCGGTACGGCGTCGACGCGCGTGGTGCCGGCCGCCGTTGGCCACGCACCGCGTCGCTGCTCGCCCGTACCGGCGATGGTGGCGACCGCCTTCTCTTTCAAGTCGACTTTGCGAAGCAAGTGGTTTTCCGTGTCGGCAACGTAGAGTGTGGTTTCGTCGAGCGCCATGCCTTGGGGATGGTTAAACGATGCTGTCGCGTAATCGCCATCCGTTCGACCGATAGCACCGCTGCCGATCACCTCGATCAAGCGGCCTTCCAACGTTGTGACGACGATACGATTGTGGTTGCTGTCACTGATGAACAGCCGATCTCCCGATTCGTCACCCAACACTTTGCCTGGAAACCGCAACGGCGTCGGCTGCTGGCGGTAGGCCAGCAGATCGAAGCGGACGGGGGTCTCGTCGAGAAGTCCTTTTCGACGGTAGTAGCGGAGCCCCTTCTTCAAAACGGCGTCCACCTGATCGAACACGATTTCGCCGGCGGTTCCCCAGCAAACCATGCCCTCTGGATCGATCAGCATCACTGTCGGCCAACTGCGGACGCTGTACGTGTTCCACATCCGGTGGTTCGCATCGTTGATCACGGGATGCTCGATCTCGTATCGCAGAATGGCTTCTTCGATGTTTCGGCTGCCTTTCTCGGTTTCAAACTTGGCCGAATGGACCCCGATCACAACCAACTGGTCCGCGTATGCTTCCTCCAGTTTCTTCAACTCCGGCAGGATATGGATGCAGTTGATGCAACAGTAAGTCCAGAAATCCAGGAGGACGAATTTCCCTTTAAGGTCCTGTTTGCGAAGCGGGCCGGCCGTGTTCAGCCACTCCGCGTCCCTGGGGAATTCGGGGGCACTGATGCGGCGCGGATATGGGTTTTGGGGGTCGGCACCGTTGGCGGACGGCGGCATCCAACCGAGCAGCACGGCAACGATCAAGGCAAGACCCAACGGGAAGAAAACAGTGTGACAAAGCGGCTTTGATCGCATCGAGACCTCCAAAGGATGTCGACAGATTTGGTTATCCTATCGGATGCCCAACCGATTGGAAGTTATGGATGCAACAAGTCGAACGCCCGCGCGGGTGCCGCAATTCCGCGGCACTTGGGCCGGAAATCACCACGGCGTTACCCCCCCCCCATATTTAGCTGTTTACCTAGTTTAGCCATCCCGATTAACGTCGAAGGAGCCCCGAGACCGGTGGAAAAAGGTTGTCTCACTCAGGCTGTCGAACCGATATAATCGAACTGACGGTGAGTATTGCTACAATTAGGTGCGCGCTGGATAGTGCTCCGCCAAGTTTTCCCATCCTCGCCCAATTGACATCGCATGCGACAGGTTTCAGTTACTTAGAAGACCGTGGAGCCAGCAATCGGAAAGGCCGTTTCTGGGAGGTATCGAGGCGTGATTCGTTCCCTTGTTTCAATTCTGTTAGCGTTCATCTTGACCGCGGGGTCGTATGCCTCGGCCCAGGAGTGGGCCAAGAAGATGTTCCAAACCACGAAGCACGATTTCGGGACAGTTGCCCGCGGCTCGAAGCAGGAATTCAAGTTCAAGTTCACAAACATCTATAAGGAAGACATCCACATCGCGAGCGTTCGATCCACTTGCGGCTGCACCACGCCCAAAGTGCCCAAGGACGTTGTGAAGACGTGGGAAAAAGGGGAAATCGTTTCGGTCCTGAACACCAATTCCTTCCTGGGAGCCAAGGCCGCCACGATTACTGTGGTGATAGACCAGCCTTACTACGCCGAGGTGCAACTCACGATAAAGACCTACATCCGTAGCGACGTAGTGTTTACTCCTGGAGTGGTCAAGTTCGGGGCCATCGACGCTGCGGAGGGTACGGAAACGACAATCAACGTTGCCTATGCCGGACGGGATGATTGGAAAATCGTGGACGTGCGCAGCGCGAACCAGTTCTTCGAGGTGGAACTGAAGGAGAACCACCGTGGCAGTGGCAGGGTCAACTACAAGATGACCGTGCGCCTGAAGCCGGGCGCACCGGAGGGATACGTCCAAGACCCATTACTGATTGTCACCGACGATTCCAAGATCAAGAGCCTTTCGCTGCCGGTCGAGGGCCGTGTTGTATCGCCATTGACCGTCAGCCCCGCATCGTTGTTTCTTGGCATACTCAAGCCGGGTGAAACGGCAAAGAAACGACTGGTAGTGCGAGGCAACAAGCCGTTCCGGATCCTGTCCGTGAAATGTGATGATGTGTCTTTCGAGTTCGAGAAACCGGCTGACGGCAGTAAGACGCTGCATTTTGTGCCCATCGCGTACACGGCGGGCGACGACGCGGGCAAGGTCATGCGGAAAATCGAGATCGAAACCGACTTAGGCGATCATCTGTGCGCCGAGTGCACGGCCACGGCGACCGTGACGGAGTCGGAGTAGTCTCCATACCGTGGCGCAAGCTTCCAGCTTGCGGATTTGCCCGGAAAGGCAAGCTGGAAGCTC
>JACKQG010003552.1_pt1 | contig 18992 bp, 19 predicted proteins | sample 8237621 | NCBI WGS metagenome assembly JACKQG01 (sample SAMN15677084, study PRJNA649215) | marine metagenome | biome: marine; feature: Black Sea; material: saline water; isolation source: suspended particulate matter (SPM) from the Black Sea western gyre | collected 2013-06-09/2013-06-10 | depth... | reverse complement strand
AGAAACTTCATGAAACTAAACCGATCCATCATCTGAAACTCGCACTGCTCATCGCATAAAACTTCTGCAACACCAGCACTTTAAACATCAACACCGGATCAAAGGGTGGCCGCCCTCCCTTGCTCCAATCCCGCCGGGCATAGCCCAAAATCGACTCCAGCTCCTCCCGAAACAACTCCCAGTCTATCACCTTGCTTAGCTTATTGATCCCTTTCACCTCTTGGGAAGCGCTTGTGCATGGGAGATTTGAGGCGATGCTCCACGGTACCGCATGGCCAAAAGTAAACAAATTTACCATTCCAGTTAATAACTTTCAACTGTTATTGCGAGCTTTCCAGAAGTGCCCTTCAGAAAGCCAAACTTATCGCAGTAGTTCTGTTTGGACGGTATCGGTCTCGTCGCGACAAAGTTTATCGGCTAGCTTGGCTGCCGCTTGGCCAAGCGCCGGGCGTCGGTCGCAGCATGGCATCTCAGAAAGTATCGCAACGAATGGAGCGTTGGCAGGCCAAGGCCGGCTCGCATCCCTTGGCCAAGCGCGAGGCAGACTTGGCCCTGCTATTGGCCAACGACCCCGTTGCCTGGGAGAAGTACGGCCAATTTTATGAGGGATGGACGCTCGAGGAGGTGGCCGAGTTGCTCGAGGCGGTGCGGGCGTCAGTGAACGGGAATAAACCGGGGGCGACATGATTGATGCCCACCAACATTTCTGGCAACAGAGCCTGCCGTTCGATTACGCTTGGCTGGATGACCCGGATCTCGCAGCCATTCGGCGCGATTATCTGCCGGGCGACCTCAAGCCGCACCTCGATGCCACGGGCGTGCGGCAAAGCATCTTCGTGCAGACGCAGCACGACGTGGCGGAGAACCGTTGGGTGCTGGGCATGGCGGAGGAGACCGACTGGCTGGCCGGGGTGGTGGGCTGGGTCGATCTCGCGAGCGAGGCGTGCGAGGAGCAGTTGCTGGAGTTCAGGGATCATCCGAAGTTCGTCGGGGTCCGGCACGTGACGCAGGATGAACCGAACGACGATTTCATCATCCGTCCCGAGGTGTTGCGCGGCCTGAAGGTGCTTGAGAAACATGGCATGCCGTTTGATTTGCTGTTTTATGTGCGTCACTTGAAACACGCGGACCGGCTCGCCCGCGAGCTGCCCGGACTGCCAATGGTCATCGATCACTTGGCCAAGCCGGGGATCCGGGATCGGTCGATGGACGACTGGCTGCCGGCGTTCAAGGCGGCTGCGCAGCACGGGAATGTTTATTGCAAACTCTCCGGCATGATCACCGAGGCAGATTGGGCGAAATGGAAACCGGCCGACCTGAAGCCGTACGTGGATGCCGCGCTGGAGCATTTCGGGCCAAGCCGCTGTATGTATGGCTCCGACTGGCCGGTTTGTGAGTTGGCGGGCAGCTACGAGCGCGTATATGCCGCGTTGCGGGAAGCGCTGGGTGCGTTGAGCAGGGACGAGATTTTCGAGATTTTTGAAGGCACCGCCCGCCGGTTTTACGGGATCGCGAGCTGAACCGACGCCTGCTGTTTCCGATTCTTCTGCCATCACAAATCGTTGATTGCTGTTCGTTCCCCACGCGCCGATGTAGGCTCTCCCGAGCGCGGAACGCATCGAAGGGCCAAGCGCCCCAACCGGGCACCGTGCCTTGAATCATGACACTTGAGAAATACACCATTGGCGTGGGCGACCGGTTTGCGCATCAGGCGGCAGCGCAGTTGCAAGCCTGCGTGAAGCTGGCCGAGCAGGGGATTGAGGTGATTCCCGTTTGGAATAAATCCAACCGCGAACACAGCTTCATCGGCTCGGAGCCACAGAGCGTGTACGACGCCGCCAAGGCGGCGGTGGATACGCTGGGTTGGGAACGCGGTTGGCATGTGGATGCTGACCATATCAATATGGACACGGTCGACAACTATCTGAACTGCTCTGATTTTTTCACCATCGACGTGGCAGATTTCATTGGGCAAACGCCCGAAGGCGATGCGGTGGCGGGGTTTGTGAAGAAACATCCAGAGCTGCTCGGCAGCGTGTCTATCGAGGGCATCGATGCGCCATTCGATATTTCACGCGAGTACGTGGAGGAAGTTGCTGGCAAATATCTTCGGGCCGTGGCGGAGGCCGGAACGATCTATCGCCACATTGAGTCGAACAAGGACGATTTCATCGCCGAAGTGTCCATGGACGAAACCGACGCGCCGCAGACGCCGCCGGAATTGCTGATTATTCTCGCCGCGTTGGCCGATGAAGGCGTGCAGCTGCAAACCATCGCGCCGAAATTCACCGGTCGCTTTAACAAGGGCGTCGATTACGTGGGGGATTTGCCCCAGTTCGAGAAGGAGTTTAATGACGACCTCGCCGTGATCGCGCATGCCATTGCGAAATATGGTTTGCCGGCTAACCTCAAGCTCAGTGTGCACAGCGGCAGCGATAAGTTTTCGATTTACCCGATCATCGGCGACGCCATCCGGCGCACAGGCGCGGGCGTGCATGTGAAGACTGCGGGCACGACCTGGCTTGAAGAGCTGATCGGTCTGGCCGAGGCCGGCGGCGATGGGCTAGGGCTGGCCAAGGAGATTTACGCCAATGCGCTGGAGAACGTGGACGCCATGTGCGAGCCGTACGCCTCGGTGATCGATATCGATTCGGCGAAGCTGCCCACAGCCGATGAAGTGGCTGGCTGGAGTGGCGATCAATACGCCAACGCGCTGCGCCATGTGCAGGAGCATCCGGAGTTCAATCAACACTTCCGCCAATTGCTACACATCGCCTTCAAGCTCGCGGCCAAAGAAGGCGCGCGCTACACCGATCTGCTGAAGGCTAACGCCGAGGTGGTCGGTAAAAACGTCACCGAAAACCTGTACGACCGTCACTTCAAACGTCTCTTCGTCGCATGATCAAATCTGCTGTTACCATTTCGCTCGTGAAAGAGGCCGAAGGCGGCCCGTTCGTTTTCTGGCATGACCTCGCCGCCGGCTGCGCCAAGGCTGCGGCTCTGGGCTACGATGCCGTGGAGGTGTTCGCGCCCAATGCCGACGCCATTCCAGTGGATGAGCTAAAGGCGCTCACCGCTGAGCATAATCTCAAGGTCGCCGCCGTGGGCACCGGCGGGGGATGGGTCATTCACAAATGGCACCTCTGCCAGCCGGACGCTGCTTCACGCGAGAACGCGAAAAATTTCATCCGCGCCATCATTGATGCCGGGGCGCAACTGGGCGCGCCCGCCATCATCGGCTCTATGCAGGGCCGCTTCGAGGGCGAGGTGAGTAAGGAACAGGCACTCGATTGGTTGCGCGAGGCGCTCAATGACCTCGGAGAACACGCCAAAGCCGCCGAGGTACCCCTGATTTACGAGCCCTTGAATCGTTACGAAAGCAACCTGCTAAATCGCGCCGAGGATGCCGTGGCGTTTCTGGAAACACTGGAAACCGACAATATCGTGTTCCTCGCCGATCTCTTCCACATGAATATCGAGGAGGCCAACACCGCTGACGGCCTGCGCACGTACGGTCGCCACATTGGTCATGTCCACTTTGTCGACAGTAACCGCCGCCCGGCTGGCTGTGGTCATATGGACTACGCGCCCATCGCCGCGGCGTTGAAGGAAGTGGGCTACGCTAAATACGCCTCGGCTGAGGCCTTTCCGTGGCCGGACTCCGACACGGCGGCCAAGACAACGATGGATGCTTTTAAGACAGTTTTTTAACAGGGATGAACACGATGCACAGGATAAATTCTAATAATCCTGTATATCATGAATATCCGTGTTAATTTTTTCTCATGAAATTGAAGCATGAGGGATTAACCAGAGAAATTTTGGGCGCTTGCTTTGAGGTGATCAATGAGTTGGGCGCCGGGTTTGTGGAGGCGGTCTACGAGAATGCGCTGGTCATTGCGCTGAGAGAAAAAGGGTTGCACGCAGAAAAGCAGCGGCCGCTCCGGGTCGAATTTCGAGGGCAAGTGGTTGGTGAGTTTTTTGCAGATGTGTTGGTGGAAGATAAAGTGATTGTGGAATTGAAAGCAGCAAAAGCGCTGTTGCCGGAGCATCAGGCGCAGACGATAAATTATTTGAAAGCTACCGGAAAAGACGTGGGCCTCCTCGTCAATTTCGGCCAACAAAAACTGGAATACAAACGATTATTCAATAGTTGGAACAACGATGAACACGATGCACAGGAACAATAATTTTATCCTGAATATCTTGAACATCCGTGTTCAATCCCATCCATGAAACGACGCAAGCTTGGAAAAACGGATTTGGAGCTGCCGGTAATCTCCTACGGGGCCTCGTCGCTGGGTCAGGAGTTTCGCCGGGTGACCATTGAGGAGGCGCTGCAATCCTGCCGAGCGGCGCTGGAGCTGGGCATGAATTTCATCGATACCTCGCCGTTTTACGGGCGCGGGATGAGTGAAGTGTTGCTCGGACAGGTGCTGCGCGATCTGCCGCGTGAGGACTTCATCCTAGGCACCAAGCTGGGCCGGTATGATTTGGAGCATTTTGATTTCTCCGCCAAACGCGTGGCTGAGAGCATCGACGTAAGCTTGCACCGCATGGGCGTGGATCATCTGGACATTATCCTGTGCCACGACATCGAGTTTGTGGAGATGCAACAGATCGTTGATGAGACCATTCCGGCGATCCAGAAAATCCGCGACGCTGGCAAAGTGCGGTACATCGGGTTCTCCGGATATCCGATGAAGATTTTCCCGTTTATCATCGATCAAATCGACGTGGACGTGGTGCTCTCCTACAATAATTATCATCTGCAAAACACCCGCTTTGCCGAGCACTTCGATTACCTCAAGGCCAAGGACGTGGGTATCATGAATGCGGGCCCGTTCTGCGCGCGGCTGCTTACCAACGCGGCACTGCCCGAGTGGCACAAGGAACCGGAGGCAGTGCGCGTGGCCTGCAAACAGGCTGCCGATCATTGCGCCGCTCAGGGCGTCGACATCGCGCAGTTGGCCGTGCAATATTGCGTGGCTCATCCGGACATCAGCACCACCATCGCCGGCAGCGCCAATCCGGACAACGTTCGCAACTGGGCCAAATGGGCCGAGACCCCGATGGATAAGCAGCTCCTCGCCGAGGTGCTGGCGATCCTCGACCCTATCAAAGACATCGGCCACCTCGAAGGTCTGCCGGACAACAACTGATTTCATGAAAGCAATTATTCTCGAAAAACCTGAACACTTCACCACGGCGGAGATTGATGAGCCGGCGCAGCCCGGTGTGGGCGAGGCATTGGTGGAGGTGCATCGCGTTGGCATTTGCGGCACGGATGTGTCCGGCTATCTCGGCAAGATGCCGTTTTTTACTTACCCGGTCATTCCCGGTCACGAGCTGGGCGTGCAGGTAATGGCGGTGGGTGAGGGCGTGGAGAATGTGCAGCCCGGCGACCGCTGCTCGATTGAGCCGTACATGAACTGCGGCGAATGTTACGCCTGCCAGAAAGGCGCGACTAATTGCTGCGAATCGCTGGAGGTGATTGGCGTGCACAAGAACGGCGGTATGTGCGAGCGGTTTGTATTGCCGGCGCACAAGCTGCATCCCTCAGCGAAAATGACCATGGAACAGTTGGCCTTGGTGGAAACACTGGCCATCGGGTGCAACTGCGTGAACCGCGCGGCCACCCAGGAGGGCGACAAGGTGCTGGTCATCGGTGCGGGTCCGATTGGCATGGCGGCGATGGAGTTTTTGAAAGTGGCTAAAGCCGAGATCACGGTGATGGACATGAACGAGACGCGCCTGCAGTTCTGCAAGGAGAAGCTTGGCGTGGACCACACGGTGGTCTTCAAGAACGACGGCACCGAAGCCGATCGACTGCGCGAGGTGAATGGCGGTGATCTGCCGAACACGGTGATCGATGCCACCGGCAGTCATATCTCCATGTCCAACGCCTTCCAGTACTGCTGCTTTACCGGGCAGGTGCTCTACGTGGGCATCACCACGCAGGATCTGACCTTCAAGCACGTGGCCATTCACCGGCCGGAGTTGACCATCAAGGCCAGTCGCAACGCGGTGCCGGGAGATTTTACGCGGATCATTTCGTTGATCGAAGAGGGCGTGATCAACACCGACCCGTGGCTCTCGCATCAGGCCAGTTACGACGATTTCATCGGCGAATTCCCTAACTGGCTCAAGCCCGAGACCGGCGTGATTAAGGCCGTGTTGCACATGAATTGAAGGCAGCTTTTTCCCTGTTGGCATTCCGCTTGGCCAAGCGCCGGGCGATGAGCAAATCAATGCCCCCGGAAAACGTCCAGGAACGAATGGAGCGTTGGCTGGCCAAGACCGCTCCGCTTCCCTTGGCCAAGCGCGAAGCTGATCTGGCCCTGTTGCTGGCGAGCGACCCGGGCGCCTGGGAGCGGCACGGGCTGCGGATTCAAAGGGAAAACCTCCCAAATCCTGCTTGCATCGAGTGTGCCGTGGCGTAGCCTCCCGGTCAGATGAAAAAGGAGCTGATCACGCTTGCTGTGTTCTGTGGTTTTCTCGCTCTCCCTGCCCATGGCCTGAGTCAGGAGCCACCGGAAAAAACCATCTGGCAAGCGGCCTCCGACGGCGATGTCGAGGCAATAGAGGCCCATATCGCGGCAGAGACTGACCTGAATGAGCAGCACACGACCGGTTACACACCGCTGCACTATGCCGTGCTGACAACCCGGACGGAGGCGGTGTCTCTCCTGCTCGAGGCCGGGGCCGACCCGGACGTGGTGAACAATCAGGCCAAGACCCCGCTGGACCTGGCGATCTCAGGCTCGAAGGATGAAATCATCGACCTGCTGCTCGAGGCCGGGGCCACGGTGGAGGCACCCGTAGACGGCATCCACGTCTTGGCGTGGAACAACGATGTACTTGGCGTGAAGCTCCATATCTACGCCGGAACTGACATCGACCTTGCGGACGAGTTTGGCAACATTCCGCTGCTGCTGGCGGTGGAGCGGGGTCACATCGGCGTGACCGAGTTGCTCATTCAGCACGAGGCCAATCTGGAGCTTGGCGACCAGCACGGCTTCACGCCGCTTATCATGTCCGCGGAACTCAACCATCCGGAGGTGCTGCAGATGCTGCTTGATGCAGGAGCGGATATTGAAGCCGAGGACAAGGCCGAGCGCACTGCGCTGGACTGGGCTATCATCATGGAGTCCGTTGAGTCGGAGCAGATTCTCCGCGAAAATGACGCCCCGAGCGGTGCGGAGAAATCGTTCATCGCGGCGATCCAGACCAACAACATCGACGCCGTCAACGCGCTCCTCGAGTCCGGGGCTGACGTCAACGAGCCGGCCTACACCACCAAGACGCCGCTGCATTATGCCTCCCATTCGCGCAACAAGGACATCCTCAGCTTGATCCTGTCCAAGGGGGCCGACCTTGAGGTCAAGACCGAGCAGGGCTTCACGCCGCTGTCCTACGCCGTCGGGCTGAACCACCCGGACAACTGCCGGACTCTGCTCGAGGCCGGGGCTGAGGTGGACTCCGTCGACAACTGGAATCGAACCAACCTGAACGTGGCCGCCGCACAGGGGCTGGCTGATGTGGCGTCGATCCTCCTGGAATTCGACGCTAACCCGAACGTGCTCGACCAATGGTATTGGTCCCCCCTCGACGTCGCCGAGGCGTACGAATTCACGGACATCGCCGAAATGATCATCGAGGCCGGGGGCGTGAACGGGCCGAAAATCAGCATTCACGATGCGGCCACTATCGGGGACAACGACATGGTGGCGATTCACCTCTTTTTCGGCACCGACCTCAACCTGATCAGTGACACCGGGGCGACCCCGCTGGACGCCGCCGCCAACGCGGGCAGAGCCGAAACGATTGCCTTCCTGCAGGAACAGACCCGGGTGGATTTCGCCACGGACGACGAAGGCCAACGGGTGATCCGCGTGGCCGGCCCGTACGGCACCGGCGACATTACGCCGTTGCTCGAGTTCACCATCGAGACCTCCGCCAACCTTTCCGATTGGGAGACCGCCGAGTCCATCGACACCGAGGACGGAATCGGCGTGGTGGAGTTCGAGGTTGATCCCGCCGCTCCGGCCAGGTTTTTCCGCATCGTGATCGAGGAGATCGAGGAGTAATCCGTTGGCATTGCGGGTGTTCAGTTTCAAGTCGATCATCGGTCGACGGATTGCAATCAACTAAAACCATCCATCCATGGCAGACACAAAAAAAAAGGACCCGGCATTCACCCATGAGGATCCCTGGCGTATTTTCCGCATCATGGCGGAATTCGTTGACTCGTTTGAGGAGCTCTCCCGGCTTGAGCCGAGCGTCACCGTCTTCGGGTCATCCCGGAGCAAGCCGCGCAATCCCTACTATCAGCAGACGGTGGCCCTGGGCAGAAAACTGGCCGAGGCCGGCGTGCCGGTCATCACCGGCGGCGGCCCGGGCATTATGGAGGCGGCCAACAAGGGCGCGGCCCGGGGCAAGGGCGTCTCCGTTGGTCTGAACATCGAGCTGCCGTTCGAGCAGTGCGGCAACAAGTACGCCAACCTGCCGATCAATTTTCACTACTTTTTCTCCCGCAAAGTCTGCCTCGTGAAGTACAGTCTCGGCTTCGTCTACATGCCGGGCGGATTCGGGACGCTGGACGAGTTGTTCGAGGTGGCGACCCTCGTGCAAACCCACCGCATCGAACCGTTCCCGCTGATCCTGTTCGGCAAAAAGCATTGGCGGGGCCTGCTGAACTGGGCGAAAAAAACACTCGAGGCCAACGGCTACATCAGCCCGGGGGACATCGAGTTGCTGACGCTGACCGACGACGTGGACGAGGCGGTGGAAATCCTGCTCGACTACATCAAAAAATCGAGCGGCCGGAAACGCATCAGCCAAGCGTTCAATTAATCGTCAACCGCCCCGCCCTCCTCCGGCGGCTTCGGCGGCTTCGGCGGCAATGGCGTGTCAAACGGCAGATCCTCACCGGGGGAATTGTTCGGGGTCAGCTTGTGCCCCTTGGCCTGTAGCAGCGCGATGGCCAGCGCCTTCATTTCGCCGCTGCCGTGGATGGCCAATTCCCGGAGGATCTCCAGGTTCTGCTCGATGACAGCCATCAGGTCGCGCAGCCCCGAGCCGCTCATGTCGGCCACGCCGCCCGGCCTGGATGCTTCCGGCTTCCCGCCGACACGGGGATGGCCGCATTTGGGGCAGAAGGTGGCCTGCGGGCTCAGGTCGTTCCCGCACATGCTGCATGGCAACAGTTGGCTCATGTCCGCCCTGCTCGGCCCGGTCAGCGCTTGCGCTTGGCCAAGCGCTTGGCCTTGGCCACCTTGGCCGCCACCTTCAGCCGCAGGCTGTTGAGCCGGATAAACCCGGTGGCGTCGCCCTGGTTGTACGCCTCTGTCGGGTCGGCCTCCATCGTGGCGATGTCCGGGTTGTACAGGCTGACCGGCGACTTAAGCCCGGAGGCAATCACGTTGCCCTTGTACAGCTTCACCCGCACGGTGCCGGTGACGTTTTGCTGGCTCTCGGTGACGAGCGCCTGCAGCGCCTCCCGCTCCGGCGCGTACCAGAAACCGTTGTACACCAGCTCCGAATACTTCGGGATCAACGAGTCGCGAATGTGCATCACCTCGCGATCCATCGTGATCGACTCCATCATGCGGTGGGTCGCGTGCAGGATCGCCCCGCCGGGCGTCTCGTACACGCCGCGCGACTTCATCCCGACGAACCGGTTCTCCACCATGTCCACCCGGCCGACGCCGTGCTTGCCGCCGAGCCGGTTGAGGGCCTGCATCACCTTAAGCGGCGACATCGCCCGGCCGTTGACGGCGACGCAGTTGCCCTTCTCAAAATCAACCGTGACGTACTCCGGTTTGTTCGGCGCGTCCTCGGGTGACACGCTCAGCTTGTACATGGCCTTGTATTTCGGCGCGGAGGCGTCGAGCCACGGATCCTCAAGCATGCCGGCCTCGAATGAGATGTGCAGGAGGTTCCGATCCATCGAGTACGGCTTTTTCATGCTGGCCTCGACCGGAATTTTCTTGGCCACACAGTAGTCGATCATCTCCTTGCGGCCGGGGAACTCGTTGCGAAATGCCTCGTCCCGCCACGGGGCGATCACCTCAAGGTCGGGCGCGAGCGCGGCGGCGGCCAACTCGAAGCGCACCTGGTCGTTGCCCTTGCCGGTGGCGCCGTGGGCGATGGCCTGTGCCCGGTGCTTGCGGGCGATTTCCACCATCCGCTTGGCGATCAACGGCCGCGCGATGCTGGTGCCGAGGAAATATTGTCCCTCGTAAATCGCCCCGGCCTGCATCATCGGGAAGATGAAATCGGTGGCGAACTCCTCCCGCAAGTCGTCGATGTAAACTTGGGACGCGCCGGTTTTGCGGGCCTTCGGGCGCAGGCCCTTGGTTTCCTCCTCCTGCCCGATGTCGGCGCAGAACGCGATGACCTCGGCGGAGTACGTTTCCCGGATCCAAGACAACAAAACGGAGGTGTCGAGCCCCCCTGAGTATGCGAGAACAATCTTCATGCGAAAAAACAGCCCGCAAATCATCGACAAAACCGCCGGCGATGAAAGCAAAAACCTCACTTGGCCAATTTCAGTTGACTGGCTTGGCCAAGCGCGATTAAGGTTGCGGCCACGTACCATGACAAAGTTGACGCGACTTCCGTTGTGCCTCGCCGCCGGCATCCTGTTGGCGGGGCTGAACCTCCTCACCGCCGACCCGCTCAAGCCCGATGCCGACTATGCGTTCCAAGGCGAATACGCCGGGATTTTGGCCGGCCAATTCGACGTCGGTGCACAGGTCATCGCGCTGGGCGACGGCAAGTTCCGGCTGGTGCTCTTCCCCGGTGGCCTGCCCGGCGCAGGCTACGACGGCGCGGCGGAGAAGCGCGAGTACGACGGTGCGCGCGACGGCGACACGGTCACCTTCACTGGCGGCACCACTGGCAAATCGATCACCGGCGGCAAGCTGACCTTCTCGCGTGACGGGCAGGAGGTCGCGATCGACCGCACTGTGCGCAAAAGCCCGACGCTCGGCGCCAAGCCGCCGGAGGGCGCGGTCGTGCTGTTCAACGGCAAAGCCGCCGACCACTTCAAGCCGGGGCGCATGGCCGAGACCGGCCTGTTGATGCAGGGCGCGAACAGCATCCGGAAATTCCAGAGCCACAAGCTGCACCTCGAGTTCCGCCTCCCGTACGAGCCGAAGAAGCGCGGCCAGGCGCGGGGCAACAGTGGCTGTTACATGCAAGCCCGCTACGAGGTGCAGATGCTTGACTCGTTCGGCCTCGCCGGCAAGCACAACGAGTGCGGCGGCATCTACTCCATCGCGGCCCCGGACACGAACATGTGCCTCCCGCCGCTGCAATGGCAGACGTACGACATCGACTTCACCGCGGCCAAGTACGACAAGGACGGCAAGAAGACCGCCAACGCCCGCGCCACCGTCCGCCACAACGGCGTGGTGATCCACGACAACGTCGATCTGCCCAAGCGCACCACCGCCAGCCCGCTGGCCGAGGGGCCGGAGCCGGGTTTCCTCCATCTGCAGGATCACGGCAACCAAGTCCGTTACCGCAACATCTGGGTCGTTGAAAAATAACGCTTGGCCAAGCACCAGCCCCAACAGGGCGGTCTGGGTGGAAAAAACGAAACGCAGAGCACGCGGAGACACAGAGGGCCGCAGAGGGAAAAGAAAAACATAATGCGCTGCGGCAGCGTCTTGGAGTGCGTGCGCTGTGCGCCGCTTTTGATCACGGCTGCAAACCCTCCCGCGCCCTTGGCCAAGCGCGAATGTTCAGTTGCCAATAAACTCCGCAAACCACGCTTCCGGCTTGGCCTTGAATTGCCATTCCCGGCCGCGCCATTCAAAGGCGAGTTGGCTGGCGTGCAGCGCGTGGCACGGCAGCAGCAACGCCCGCCGTTGCTCGTCGGTGAGTCGGCCCTCGACGAGCGCGAGATAGCACTCCTCGTCGTGCCCGTACAATTTGTCGCCGACGATCGGATGCCCGATGTGCGACAAGTGAATCCGAATCTGATGCTTGCGCCCGGTTCGCGGCCGCACCTGCAGCAGCGAAAATTTATCGTCTGACCGCTCGAAGCGCTTGGCCACAGTGAAATCTGTTTGCGCCGCGCGGCCGTCGGCGCGCACGCAATCCTTGATCGCCACCCGGCTGGCCTCGTCGCGGCCAAGCGGCTCGTCGATCGTGCCGGAGTCCGGCCCGACGTGGCCGTGCACGATCGCGTCGTACGACTTCCGAACGCTGCCGCTCTCCCAAAGCCGCCGCAACTCCTTCGCCGCCTCGTCGCGTTTGGCCAGCAGGACGATGCCGGTCGTCTCGCGGTCGAGCCGGTTGATCATGTGCGCTCCCGCTTGGCCAAGGTGCAGCCGCACCCGGCTGATCAGGCTGCTGTATTCGTCGCCCTTGGTCGGGTGGCACACGAGGTCGGCCGGCTTGTTGACCACGAGCAGGTCGTCGTCCTCGTGGACAATCTCGAACAGGCTGTCGCTCATGCCGCCGGGCGACCGGATTTTCGGAAAAGCCGGAACAGCCAAATGACCCAGCCGGAGCCGACCGACAACAGGCCGAGTACCGAGAATCCGACGAGCCACGGCGTGTTGAAATCATCGCGGCCGGAGTAATCCATCGTGTGCAGCATCCAGAAAAAATCGAACCGCCGCCACGCGTCGTTGCGCCGCGCGGCGATCGCGCCGGTCGTTTGGTCGATCCAAATGTGCGTGTTGTCCGCATCGGCCAGGTCCACGCGCCACGCCGACAGGTCGCGTCCGCGAAACTCGGTCGGGGCATCGGCTGTGATGAGCGCTGATTGAGTGACCTCCGGCGGTTCAGCCCGGTCGGCCTGCGCGATGGCCCGCGCCTGCGTTTCGTCGATCGTGAACGCCTTGCCGCTGCCCGCGTCGACCAACGCCGAGCCGCCTTCGCCCGTGAGCCGGTAAACCGGCTTGCCCAGCAGCGTGGTCAGCGTGACCTCGTGCACGTCGGCCAAGCCGCTGGCGGCGATCGCCTTGCCCGGCGAGGTGGCCACGCCGGTGGTTGGCAGCGTGGCCGGCGGCGAGCGGTCGCGGCCGTGATTGCCGCGCACCCACTCGATGTCGTGCGTCGAGAACACCAGTCCGCCGGCGCACCAAAACAACAGTTGAACTCCGGTGATGAGCCCGAGCCAAGCGTGTATGGAACGAACAGTTCGTTGCTTCTTTTTCATTCTGAATTATTCCGGGACCGTGGTGGAGCGGTAATGGATGCGGCAGTCGGGCAGCGCCTTTTGCAGCTTTCGCACGCCGTCGATTGTGAGCCTCGACCGGTGGAGGTAAAGCAACTGCAGGTTCTTCAGCTTGGCCAGGTGCGGTACGCTGGCGTCGGTCAGCTTCGTGTCGTGCAGCCACAGTTTTTGCAATTGGCCAAGCGCCGCGAGTGCGGTCGCGCCCTTGTCGGTGATGCCGGTTTCGCCCAAGTGCAGCTCGGTCAGTTTTGGCAGCTTGGCCAAGTGCGGGATGCCGGCGTCGGTGATTTTGTTCCCGCGCAGGCCGAGGTATTTCAGGTGCTGCATTTTGGCGACGTGCACGAGTCCGGCATCGGTCACCTTGGTTTTGCCGATGGGCAGCTGCTGCAGCGACTTGAGCTTGGCCAGCTGCGCGAGCCCGTCGTCGCCCACCTGCGTTTGAAACAGGTTCACCCACTCGAGCTTGGCCAAGCCGCTGAGGTGCGCGAGGCCGCGCCCAGTGACCTTGGTTTGCTCCAGCGAAAGGTCGGTGAGTTCAGGAAAAGTGGCCACCCACTTGAGCTGGGCATCGGTGATTTTCGACCGGTTGAGATTGATCTCCGTGACCGCGCCGCCGGTGGTGAAGACGCCCGCACCGAGCGTTCGCAATTGATCGGCCTCATCGGCTGCGGCCGGCCAAGCGAGGGCGAGACACAACAACGCGCTTGGCCAAGCGGCATTCATGAGGCGATGCCAACCGCGTCGCGGATTTCCGTCAACTCCTCGTTGGCCAAGCGCGCGGCGAGGCCGTTGAGGATCGCGCGATTGATCTGCGGCCCCTCGTAAACAAGGCCGGAGTAAATCTGCAACAGCGACGCGCCGGCGGTGATTTTTTCCCACGCATCGTCAGCGTTGAAAATGCCGCCGACGCCGATGATCGGCACGCGCCCGCCCGACTGCCGGTAAAGATGCCGGATGACTTCGGTGCTGCGGCTGCCCAGCGGGCGACCGCTCAAGCCGCCGGTCTCGGCGTAAAGCCCGTTTACCGAGGGGCGTTCGGTGGTGGTGTTGGTGGCGACAATGCCGGCGAGGTGGTGCGGCTCGACCAGCTCGAGGATTTCATCCAGCGCCCCGAAGCCCAGATCGGGCGCGACTTTGACGAGGATCGGCCGGTTGTCGTCGTTGACCTCCTGCAGCGCGGAGAGGATTTCCGCCAACGCGGCCTTGTCCTGAAGCTGGCGGAGGTTGGGCGTGTTGGGCGAGCTGACGTTGACGACAAAAAAGTCGGCGAGATCCTTCAGCAGCCGGAAAGAATATAGGTAATCGGCGGGGGCATCAGCGAGCGGTGTGACTTTGGATTTGCCGAGGTTGATGCCGACCGGGTGGCTTGGCCAGGCGCCGGAGTCGCGCCAGTCGCGCAGTCGCCCGGCCATCGCGTCTGCGCCGGGGTTATTGAAGCCCATGCGGTTGATCAGCGCCCCGTCCTCGACCACGCGGAACATGCGCGGCTGCGGGTTGCCGGGCTGCGCGTGCTGCGTGACGCCTCCCAGCTCACTGAAGCCAAGGCCCAGCGCGGCCCACGCCGGCACCGCCGTGCCGCCTTTGTCCATCCCGGCGGCGAGGCCGATCGGGTTGGGAAATTTCAGCCCGAACAGCTCGACCGGCAACTCCGGCCCGCGCAAAAAAGCCCCCGCCACGCCCAGCGCCCAGCGCCGCCTCGCCGCCCAGCCCAGCCGGCGCAGGACAAGATCGTGCGCCTCCTCCGGATCGCGTTTGAAAAAAAACGGCCGGGCAAACGCCTTGTAGAGCCAAGACACGGCCGGATTGTCAGGCGCAGCCGCCGAGGCGTCGAGCATCGACTTGGCGATGCTCAAAACGGCTGGTAGCCGGCGGGAAAGCGGCGAATCTGCCACTGCGTCTCATGCGCCTGCCACTCATCCCAGCCCAATTCACCCAGCAGGCGAATGCGTTTTTTGTGCAGCTTTTTATCGTGCGGACCGCGCTTGATTTTTTCGTTGAGCAGCTTGAGCGCGGCGGCGAGCCGGTCGTGGCGGTTCTCGCGGCGGATGTGCAACAGCACAAACTTATCGTCGGTCGTTTCGGCCCACTTTTGCAACTCGGCGAAGTTGGCCTCGAACTGCCCGTCGAGCGCCTTGAGTTTGGCCTTGGTTTCGTCCGTGCCGGCGTTTTCGCCTTCTCGCAACTGGGTGTCGAGGTAGGCCAGGGCGCGTCCTTTGCGGTAGAGCGCGTCCGTCAGCGTGTTGAGTTTTTTGTCAAGCTTGGCGCGGTTGGCCTTGGCCTCGTCGTCGTCCGGCTTGAGCTTGACGCCGTAGTGGCTGGCCAGAGCATCGGTGTCGATTTGCGCGATAACGGTGTCAGCAGCGGCCGTTATTTGTTCAAGATGTTTTTTGCGACTAGCTTCGCTGTCGAGCCGCTTGAGCCGCTCGACCAGCACCGGCAGATGGTTTGGAGTCTCGTCAAGAATCGCCTTGGCCAAGCGGTCGAAATCGTCGGCCTTCTTGTCGCCGTGCAGCTTGGCCAAGCGCGCCACTTTCAGGTCGCGAATGGCTTCCTCTAGTTTCTCCTTCTCGGTTTTATTGTCGTTCTTTTTGTCGTCACCGGTTTTCTTTTTGTCGGCCTTGGCCAAGGCAACCCGCAGGGTGACGGGGTAACCGCCCGGCTTTTTACCGGGGCCGATGAGGTTGCTGTCGCCCTGGCCGTAGTGGATCGAGCCGAGCAGCAAATCACCGGGCGCGGCGGTGCCCGGCAGCGGCTTGGGCTGGGCGATGTAGAGCCGCGCCTGGTCGCCCCGGGCCAAGGTACGCGAGCCGAAACTGCCCCCGCCGGTCAGAGCGTTGTCGGGGTCAATGTGAAAATTGAGCGCCACCGGCTTGGCCAATTTGTGGTCGAGGTTCAGCGGCATGTCCTTCAGTTTTTTGAGGTGGTCGAGCTGGTGGTTTCGCACGTGAAACTTCAGCACGTAATCGCCCTTGGCCAAGCTGACTGAGCTTCTACCGCCGCTCGAACCGGCGTCGATGAGACGCTTGGACTTGTCGTAGAGCATCCAAATGAGCGACTCCCACGATTCCTGAAATTGATCCTCCAGCGCAAGCGCCGGGCGCGGCGTGACGGAGGTCTTGGCGCTGAGGTTGAATTTGTAGGTCAGCTCGGCCTCGAAGATGCGGCGGTTGTCGGGGAGGGCGTCGCGAGCGTCGGTGAGCGGGCGCGTCTTAAAATCGCTTGGGCGAATCGATTTTCGAAGCGTGGTGAAGCTGCCGCTTGGCGAGAGGAGTTCATCGCCAAGCGGCGCTCCGACATCCACTTGGGACACGAGCTTCGCCGCGTCGATGTGCAGCCGGCGGTTGTCGGGCACGATGCCGTGAAAGGCGATGTCCACCGTGCAGCCGGTTTTGCCAAGGCTCGACCAGTACTGTGCGATGGCAACCTCGAGCGTGCGCCCGCTGGTGACAGCGAAGCTGCGAATCTCCGTGTCGCGCTCGCGAATGGTGATGTACTGCCGTGTGCCGCTCTCCTTGAACGATTGACCCGGCACCTGCTGTACCACCTGCATCACGATCCGCCGCGATCCGGCCTGTTCGCCGGTGCGGAACACCACGTCGGCCCAGGTCGCCCCCGGCGGCACGACGAGGAAACGGCGCTCGATCTGTCCCGGTGCGAGCGTGAGGACCTCGGTCCACTGAACCGGTTTTCCCGTGTCAACCGGCTCCGGCTTAAGCACGGTGATCGGCACGCGAAAGACGGCGCCACGCTCTGGGTGATCGGCGTCGTAACCCACGACCTCGGCATAGTGCATGCCGCCAATCAGCGACTGCGGGTTGACCTCGACACCGAAACTGCGCCCGCCGTGCATCAGCACCATGTGGCCGGGATGCTCGACCCACGAGGCGTCGCACTCTAGGTTGATGCGCATCTCGAAAGCGACCTTCCCGGCATTATCGGCGTCCTCGTGAAACACCGGCGTGACGGCAATGGTCGAGGCAACCGGCTGGCCGGTGTTGAACAGCTCGCGCAAATAAATGCCACGCCCGCCCTGCGTACGGTTAGTGACCTCGAATCGCAGGTCGTGATCCTTCGCGTCCCGGTTGGCCTCGAGGTAGGCGAACGCCTTGTCCACCTGCAACAAGCCCCGGCCCTGGGCGAAGCGCTCGACGTTGGGGATTTCCTTCGCGGTGTTCTCGATGGCGCGGCGGATCCGGTGCGGCGTCCACTCGGCGTCCTGCTGTTTCAGGCCGGACAAGAGCAGCGCGATGCCGCCGCAGGCGTTGGGTGACGACATGGAGGTGCCATTCATCTGCATGTTGCCCTGCAGCGTCCAGTTCGAGACCGGCGCAATCGCCCCGCCGGGCGCGCTGAAATCGACGCCGAGGTTCCCGTCGAACGTCGGCCCGCGCGACGACCACGTGTACTGGATGGCCGGCAGTGGCTCGCGCAGCGAATATTGCGCCTCCATCATCACCGGCGAGACGTAGGCGCCGATGCCGAAGAGCGCGGAGGTCGTGCCGCCGGGCGAGCCGGCCGTCGACAGCGCCGGCCCGTCGTTGCCGGCGCTGGCGACAAAAATGACGTTGTGCTTGTTGACAATTTCTGAGTAGAGCGCGGCGAGTCGGCCGTCGTTGGGATCCTGCGAAGGGCCACCGTAGCTCATGTTGATCAACTGGCAGTTGTTCTCCAACACGGCGATCAGCCCGCGCACCTCGCCGGTGCCCATCGACGAGCTGCCCATGCGGCGGTCGCCGATCTTGACCGATACAATCTGCGCCCCGGGGGCGAGTCCGTTGAGTTCCGGTTGGCCCGGGTAATTCGCCGCGACGATGCCAGCCACGTGCGTCCCATGCGCGCCGACATCGGTGACGATCGAGAGCGTGTCGCCGTCGTCGTAGATGTTCAGCGCGAAGTTCATCATGGCCCGCTTGCCGAACGACGCCCACTGGCGCTCGGCGCGGAAGTTGGTCATTAGCTTCTCGTCGGCGAGATCGCCATCCTCGTCGGTGTCCACCACGGCGCGCCACGCCTTGCCGTCGTTGAAAACCACGCAGTCGTAAACCGGGCCGGGATCGTCGTAATCCTTTTGCAGCGCCTCGAGCAGGTCGATGCGCGCCTGCAGTTCGTTGCGTTCCTTTTTCTTGTCGCCTTTCGGAGTGGGGTTGGCCTCGTCGAAATCGGCAAGCTTGGCCTGAAGGCCGGCCATGCGCTTGCGCTGCAGTTCGTCCCACTCTTTTTTGCGCTCGCGCTTGAGGCGGCTTACAAGGCTGCCGGGGAACAACTCGTACGCCGCCTTGATGCCGACGCGCCATTTACCACCGGGGTTTTGCCAGTCACCGCCGAGCTTGAGCGTGCGGCCGGTGAGACCAGTCAGCGTGCCGTCCTTGGCTTCGCGCTCGGCGGAAGTGTCCACATCGCCGCTGCCGGAGCCGTCCACGACATCGACGATCTTTGGCCGCCCGTCGCTGGTTTCCTGCAGGCCAGGGGCGCCGGGATCGACGCCGGTGTCAAAGATCGCAACCGTGATGCCGCGACCGTCGTAAGTGGGGTGTTCCTTGAGATAGTTCAGTGCGCCGGTCTCGGCCTTGGGCAGGATGCCCTGGAGTGGAAACGACTTGGCGCTTGGCGGCGCGGCGGCGGGCGGTTGCGCTTGGCCAAGCGCGATGATGGCCAAGCCAGTCAGGATTGATCGGTTCATAAAAATGCGGGCGTAGCTTGGCCAAACAGACCGTGGCCGCCAAGGCCAAATTATCCCATCCTGTTGACTCATTAAGAAAGGACACCGAAGGGGAGGCGCTAGACTGTGGTTAGC
>JACKQG010003551.1_pt1 | contig 19000 bp, 21 predicted proteins | sample 8237621 | NCBI WGS metagenome assembly JACKQG01 (sample SAMN15677084, study PRJNA649215) | marine metagenome | biome: marine; feature: Black Sea; material: saline water; isolation source: suspended particulate matter (SPM) from the Black Sea western gyre | collected 2013-06-09/2013-06-10 | depth... | reverse complement strand
CTGCAGCAGCGTAACCAGTGCGCCGGTGACCAGAAACGGCGCATAAGGAATGTACCCTCCTCGTTGTACGCGGCGGCTGAGCAGGAGCAGCAACGCGCCAAGCCCCCCAACGATCACGCCGATGAACAGAGCCACGAGCACGCCGGGAAACCCCACCACCATGCCGATGAGCCCGGCCAGCTTGACGTCGCCCATGCCCATGCCCTTGGGCTTGGCCAGGGCGATGAACAAGAAGAGGGCGAACCCGCTGATCCCGCCCAGAAGCGCTTGAGGCAAGGGCGGCTGACCCCACAGCAGGCTGCCGGCCAGGGCCAGTCCCACACCTGCCAGCACCACGCGGTTCAGCACCAGCCGATGCTCGAGGTCAATGACGAAGATGAGCGCAAAGAGAGTGAGGTGTAGACTGACGAACCACAATTGGGGCGAAGGGCCAAAACGGGTCCAGCCATAGGCAAACAGCCCGGCCAGCGTCAGCTCCACCACCAGCGCACGCCAGGGGCGAGGAGCGCCACACCTGACAGGTCTCGGAGACCTGTCAGGTGTGCGCAACGGCTCCCCGCCCGGCAGCACATCGGCCGCCAGATTCACGAGTATACCGGCCAAAAGGCCAACCATCGCATACAAGATGGCAACCATCACCAGGCCGCCCCCAAGCGCAGTGGTCTTGGCGCATGGATAGTCGCACGGCGCCACAGCGATTCCGCCTCGGGATGGCTGGTCACGGGTTGGGCGGTGGCGGCCAACTGACCAGCCAACTCCCGTATGCGACGAGCCAGCAAGCTCTTGGGGTGGCTTTGCATCAGAGGCATGCCGCGGTTGATGGAGTAGGCGACCAGCGCCGGATCGTCCGGGAGCGCCACGGCCACGGGAATCCCCAGGCGCTGACTGATGTCGGCGCGGCTGATGCCACCGGCGAGGCCCTCGCGGTTGAGCACCAGGCGCAACTTTCCGCTGGGGAGATCTTCAGTCTGCGCGGCCTGCAACATCAGTGTCGCCCGGCGCAAGGAGGGCAACTCCGGCGTGGTCACCACCAACACCACATCGGCCAAGGCCAGGGCTTCGCTCAGCACACCATTGGCCACAGGAGCCGTATCCACAACCACGTAGCGGGCTATCCAGCGGAGCTGATACAGTGCGCTGGCCCAAAGTTCCGGCGTCATGCGTGCCCCTTCCTCCATCGTCCTGGCCGCAAGCAACACTTTGATGCCCGAGGCATGAGGCGCCAACGCCCCGCGTAGCAGATCCGCATCCAAGAAGCGACTAGGCTCTGTGACGAGGTCCATCAAGGTATGTGCGGGATGAGCATTCAACAGCAGAGCCACATCGCCCAGGCTGGCGTGTCCTTCTACCAGGGCCACCGATTCCTGGCTCTCCTGGGCCAGGGCCACGGCCAGGTTGACGGCGATGAGGGTGCGCCCGATGCCCCCCTTGATGCCGCTGACGGCAATGACGTGCCCGCCAGCGTCCGACGCCGCGCCGTCCGCGGCCGGGCCTGCCGCCGGCAGTTGCTGGCGTCTCTTCAGTTCAGCAGCATAGACCTGGCGTAAAGTGCCCAGCAAGTCGGCGCCGCTGAGCGGAAGGAGGCAGAAGCCGCGAGCACCAGCCAGCAGCGCTTGCTGCAGTTGTTCCATCTGCTCTGACGTCAACAGAACAACGGGGGCGGTGGTCCGGAAACCCTCGGCCAGCCACTCCAAAAGCAGCAGGCTGTCGGGCAGTCGCAGATCGAGCAAAACGATGTCTGGGCGCTCTTGCGCCAGGTGCCGGCGCGCCGTGCCCATGCTGGCGCACTGACCGGCGAACACCATGTCTGGCGCCGCGACCAACACCTCCCGCACCTCTGCCGACATCTCGTCGGCGCTAATGATCAGCACTCGCATGGGCGATCGTCTCTCGTCCATCTCTCTCCTACCCAGTCGTCAACCAGTCTGCTGTTCCTCGGCTATTTGCCCACCGCGTCAAACCCCAGGCTCGACCAATCGAGGGCACACCCCAGCCCGTCGGCGCACCCAGCGTCCACCGGTACCTGATAGCGATCGGTCAGATACCTCCCGGTCACCGCTTTCGTGTCCATGAACTGCTCGTTGGTGGGGGCGCGCAAGGCGAAGTCAATGATCCCCCCCACGTCCCGCAGGTACTTGAGCATCAACGCATCCTGCGGATCAACCGCCAGCAGGATCGCTGACTCCCCGCCTTCCATGTTCACGCCGAGACCGCTCAGGCCGCTCATGCCGCTCATGGACGCCTCGGTCTCGGCGCCGAAGCCGGCCATGACAATGGCCTGGATCTCCTGGTTCTGCAGCGCGTTGATGCTGGCGAGCGTTTCGGAAGACCCCATCGAGCCACCCGCCACGTTCCACGAATACAGGATGTCTATCTTGTCGCCGGGCTGGAGCAGCCCCGTACGGCTCATCAGGTCGCCGCCGGGCAAGGCGATGAGGAGCTTGTCTTCGGGCATGGTGAAGAGGATGTCCAGCCCCTTGCGGAGTGGATCGGCCAGACGCGCCACGAGCAGCACCTCGCCCATCACCAGATCGCTCTTGCTGATCTTGCCCAGCACCTGATCGAGCGTGCTGGCGGCGCCCAGGGGCGCCCATTCCGCCGGCACCTGCCGCACCGCCACGTCCTCATCGGTGAGCGGGGTGCGCATGGGCACATCTCTGCGGGCCACGACCACGGGCACGGTGCCCTCATTCTCGGGGCCAGCGGCGCTGGTGGGTACCACGCTGCTCAGGAGACGAAAGCTCAACAGGGCAGCCAGAATGGCCAGGATCATCCCCGTGCCCAACCAAAGGATACCGCTTCGTCGCTTCATGTGTATCTTCTCCTAACCCGGACAAGCCGGAACCAAGAAGCTAACCACTGATTACACAGATTGCACTGATTTTATCTGTCACCACACCAGCGGCAGCAGCCGCCAGCGAACGTCGCCAGCGTAGCCCTCGTAACCGGAGAGGATGCGTTCCTCGCGCCGGATACGGATCACATACACGGCCAGACAGAGCGCCAACCCGGCCAGGTTACGCCACGCCGGGTTAGCCACGAGGAAACCCACGTAGAACCACGTTTCCATGGCGTACAGGGGATGGCGTATCCAACGGTACAGCCCTCGGGTCACCAGCCCGCGGTCGGCGGGGGCGATGCCGAAGCTGCGTCCCAATGAGATCAGGGCCAGGATGATGCCCGCCAATGCCAGGGTCTGCATGCCCCCCCCCAGGAGCTTCAGGCCAGGCGCCACCGGGCGCAGCAGCAGGATGGGCAAGAAGACCCCGCCCACAGCCAGGGCCGTTTCCCACCACGCACACTTCTTCTGGTTGGGGGAGCGCAGGAAGAAGAACGCGGCCACCAGCGTATAAAAGATCATCAGCCCCAGGCCGGGCAGGCTGTGGGTGTCCAGGACATGGCGCAGGTAGGCCGCGGCGTACAGAAGCCACACCAGCCCCACCAGCAGATCCAGGAACAGTTCCTTTCCCCGTTTCTTGAACATCATAAGACAATCCTTATCAGCCCTACAGCGAAAGTGACACGCCGGGCAGCCCCAAATGACACTGACTTTCTTGGCCATGTCACATTTCGCTCGTAGTCAGGCGGAGTGCCGTCGCCAAGACGCTACTCCGCTGCGCTACGTAGCTCACTACCAACGTTTCACTGGGTCAATCTCACAGACGAAAGCCCTCTGTCAGGCCCGCCGCCCGGACCAAGTTCCACCCAATGAATGAAATGGCCCCATACCCGTTTATTACTAAGATCATACCCATCTAGGACGAACTCTCCGAAGCCGGCGACTCGGTACCTGACGTTAGAACCGGTTCCGGTTATCAGGTCGTAGAATGGAATAGTCACGTGCTGGCCGATCCAGCCGCTGAGCGGATCTCCCGCACTGGTCGTCACACCAGTATAGGCGGGAACCAAGTCGCCGATGGCCCAGGCGCCGCTGTTGCTGGGATTGGCGATGTTGTCCCCCAGTTCGCCCGCGCCCACCGGCACACCGTCCCAGTCCACCCAGCCGAAGTTGCCCGGCGCTTCGGGATCATCGGCCCACAAGTCGTAGGTCTGCCCGATGACGAAGTCCCTGTCCTCTACAATCATTGGCAGCAAGTTGCCGGCTTCCGAAAGGTACTGAATGGATGCCTCGGCCACAGCCGAAGCCGTCATCTGCGGCAGGCCAGCGATGCCGGCGAAGAAGGTGGGGAACGTGCAGGATGTTGTGACCTGCACTGTCACTCCACCGTTCACGAAGGCCCAAGTGACTGCGTCAGCGCCATTGGCTGTGGCGTACTGATTGACCGCGGCACCTACCTGTGCCGCGCTGCCGCCCAGGCCGTGTGCACGGGCTCCGGAGATGGCTGCGGCATCGGCGGCGTTCTGCATGCGGCGGCGCTGCGCATAGGCGTAACCGCCATCAATGGCCAGCGCTATCATGACCACCAGGGCAATCAATGCCAGTGAGATCAACACCAGCACTGCCCCACGTTGCTCCCCATGAAACCTGCAAAGCAGCTTCTTCATCCCTGTATTCCATTACCGTCGCCATCTCAAGCGAAACGTGTGCAAGAGAACGTCACCAAAGCAACGCCGATAACATCAGCAGGTCGTGCGTGCGAGGGCCGTCGCTATTGCGTCAACCTCACCGACGACAGCCCTCTATTGGGTCCACCGCCCGGACCAAATTCGACCCAGCGTCTGAAGTAGCCGCTCACCCATTTATCGCCGCCCTGAAAATTGTAATCTGTCAGGACGAACTCTCCGAAGCCGGCGATGCGATAGCGAGTGTTGGCTCCCTCGCCTTGCACCTCGTCGTAGAACGGAATGGTCACATGTTGGCCGATCCAGGTGTTGAGCGCACTTTGCACCTGACTGCTGGCTTTCACACCAGGGCCGACGGGGACCCAGCTGCCGATGGCCAAAAAGCCGCTGTTGCTGGGATTGGCGATGTTGTCCTCCAGTTCGACAGCGCTCACCGGCACGCCGTCCCAGTCCAGCCAGCCGAAGCTTCCCTTCATTGCATCATCTTTGTCCCATAGCACGCAGGGCTGACCGATACCGTAGTCGTCATCCTTTATTCTCATCGGCAGCAAGTTGCCGGCTTCCGAAAGGTACTGAATGGATGCCTCGGCCACAGCCGAAGCCGTCATCTGCGGCAGACCAATGATGCCGGCGAAGAAGGTGGGAAAAGTGCACGATGCTGTCACCTGCACTTTCTGGCTGCTGGGGTAGGTCCAGCTCACCCCATTGGCGCCGTTGGCTGTGGCGTACTGATTGACAACGCTCCCTACCTGCACTGTGGTTCCGCCCAGGGCGCGCAGGCGAGCGCCGGCGATGGCCGCGGCATCGGCGGCGTTCTGCATGCGGCGGCGCTGTGCATAGGCGTAACCGCCGTCAATGGTCAGGGCCACCATCGCTATCAGAGCCACCATGGACAACGTGACCCACACCAGCGTGGCCCCGCCTTGGTCACCTTGCAGATCACGCCACAGCTCTCTCACAGCACCTCTCCTCCGCTCGTCAGAATACGACCATCTCCACCGCTGCCGACATGGGAATTTGACTGAAGGGCAGCAACCCCGAGAACAAGGGAAAACCATACTGCACCGTGACCCGCACCGGATTGCCGCTGGATGCAGGGATCACTGAAATGGTCACGTCGCCGTCCGACAGCCCTGCATTTCGGGTCTCGTAGAGGGCTGCCCCATGGATAGCTGTCACATTGTGAGGGTCCCTGGTCGCCAGGCGTGCTCCCTCACGGGCAGCGTTGGTCAACACCATGTAGGTATTGAACGCCCGGCCCATGTCCAGGACGATCACCATGATGATGAGCAAGAGAGGCAACAACAGGGCCAATTCGACGAGATCCTGGCCCTGTTCGTGCTTCAGAGCCCGCATTGATATTGATGATGAAGCTGGCATTAGACGGTCACTCATTGGTGTGTGAGCATACGGTAGACTGGCAGACCAGGCGCTCTCGCCCCATCTGCCAATCTACCAGGCTGATCTACGGATTGATGAGTGCGGGGGCGGGGTGAGGGTGGAGGAGGACATAGGAGATCGGGAGCGTTGCCCCCCACCCCGCCAAGGCCATGTTGCCGAGATGTTAGATAGCGCCACCGATGCTGGCCAGGATCGTGGAGATACTCCCGCCCAGCAAGGTCACGGCGGCGATGGCGACGACGGCGACGAGGGCGATGACCAGACCGTACTCGGCCAGGTCCTGCCCTTCCTCCCGCCGGAGCATGGAAGACAGTTGGCGCAACAGCATTAACAACATTGGTTTTACCTCCTTTCTTCTAGATTTCTGGGGACAGGTCTTGCCTGTCCTATCTTATAGCCCGCAGACTAGCTGGCTGTCCGCAAGCCACATCAGAAGCCCATGCGAGCCGTGTTGCTGAGGGTGAGCTGCCCTCCCCCGCCCAGGCCATGTTGCCGAGATGTTAGATAGCGCCACCGATGCTGGCCAGGATCGTGGAGATACTCCCGCCCAGCAAGGTCACGGCGGCGATGGCGACGACGGCGACGAGGGCGATGACCAGACCGTACTCGGCCAGGTCCTGCCCTTCCTCCCGCCGGAGCATGGAAGACAGTTGGCGCAACAGCATTAACAACATTGGTTTTACCTCCTTTCTTCTAGATTTCTGGGGACAGGTCTTGCCTGTCCTATCTTACTAGCCCGCAGACTAGCTGGCTGTCAGAAGCCCATGCGAGCCGTGTTGTTGAGGGTGAGCTGCCCTCCCCCGCCCAGGACGGCGTCGATGAAGGGCGTCACCGCTGTGAAATCGTAGCTAATGGCCACCTCGATAGTCGAACTGTCGGGTTGGCTGACGACGATGTTCATCAACGAAGGATCCAGACCTGCGGCTCGGCTGCGGGCGGCGTTCTCGATCCCAGCGATGTCGCTCGGGTGCACGATGCCGTAGCGGGCTGCCTCCTGGGCCGATGCAGCGACGACGCTGTGGATGTAGACCGCCCGACCGAGGTCGAACACGCCCATGAAGATGGGGATCACTATCAGCAAGGCGATAGCGAACTCAATCAGGCTGCTGCCTCGATCCCGCTTGCAGTCGTCGCCAACCATCCTTATGCCCATGTCGAGTCCGGGACATGTGTGGCTTGCTTCGCTCTGAGGCTTGGATGACATCGGCACCTTAGACGACGCTAACGAGGCTGAACAACACCCTGGAGACATGCCCGCCCAGTGGGGTCAAGGCCGCCAGGGCTGCCGTGGCGATGGGGACGACGATCACGCCATACTCGAGCAGATCCAACCGCTCCAGCATGCTGCGGATGCGACGATAGCGATTCAACATGTTCATTCCTCCTTGGGGGCTATGCCTCTCGCTCCCTGTGATGCACCTGCTGGATTACCTGGCGGGAAACATTTCCCCGCCGAGACTGCGAACCTCTACTGCGATCAGTTGTTATCAAGCCGGATACCCACCTCCTTTCGATTTCCTCTCATGCGAATTTGACACTTCTTCAAATCTATGCTATAAATGAAGTGCACAGAGGGTACTGACCCGTGCCCAGGTGCACCAGGCCTCGGTCGGCCGCCACCGGCTGAGGCCCTTGTATTTGGCTATGACGCGCGCAGAGGGTACTGACCCATGCCCTGGATGCCTCAGGCCTCGGTCGGCCGCCACCGGCCGAGACTCTCCGACTACATCCACTCGTCGTGCCCAGTCCATCAATCCTGCAGACTGCGGCGCAAAGCGAGTGCTCTGCTATAATCTTAACCTTTCTTTAACCTTTCTTTGGTAGTGAAGACGAAGCTGCAACGGAAAAGTCGCGTCGTATCAGCAAAGTCAACTGGCTCGATTGACGACAGAGGGGCTTAGAAGGCACCATCGAAGACACCCCACTGTCTGATGTGTTGCAGATCCACTCTCACCCATCCATCTCCAGTATACATGATCTCGCAGTTCTTACCATCCGTAACCCTCCTCACTTTCCAGGAGAAGAGGCCCTATTTCTCCCTGGTCCTAACCCTTACAAGTCGGGACCAAAAAGATCAGCTCATGTAGGCTTCGGGTAGTCTCCCCCCACTGTGTTGATGCGATCAGCACATGTTGAGACCCTGATTGTGCGGCAATGGAACGCGGATGGCCGCGGACGAACACGGAAAAATAAGGTGGAATCCGTGGTTCTCCGCGTTTGTCCGCGTCCAATATGGGCTGGCCTTGACATCAACACGACACGGGGAGACCACCCAAGTCGCGGCAAGCAAAGTTGGCAAATACGCGACCAGTGAGAGCGGTGATACGCTGGAGATGATTGAGCGTCCTCTGGGCGGGGTCTCCTTCGTCCTGGCCGATGGGCAGAGCAGCGGACGCGGGGCCAAGCTCATCAGCAATCTCGCCGCCCGCAAAGCCATCAGCCTGCTGGCCGAGGGGGTGCGGGACGGGGCCGTCGCCCGCGCCGCCCACGACTACCTGCGGGCGCAGCGGCAGGGCAAGGTCTCAGCCACGCTCAACATCGTCTCCGTGGACCTGACCACCCGCACCATTGTCGTTTCCCGCAACAGCCATTGCCCGGTGTTGGTGCTCACCGGCGAAGGTTTGCGGCTGCTGGACGACCCCAGCGAGGCCATCGGCATTCGTTCCCGCACCAGACCGGTGATCACCGAACTGCCACTGGCCGCCACCACCCTCGTCGTCTTCACCGACGGCGTCTGGACGGCGGGCCAGCGCTACGGGCAGCAGATCGATCTGGTCGAGGTGGTGAGCGAGGTGCTCGCTGGCCAGTTCACGGCCCAGCAGATGGCCGACATCATTCTGGAACGGGCCGTGGCTTTGGATCAAGGCCGCCCAGCCGACGACATCAGCGTGCTGGTGCTGCACGTGGCGGCGAAAGAGGACGAAACGGACGTGCGGCGCATGGCCGTGCGCTTCCCCGTTCCATGAACAGGTGCTGAGATGTCCGAGCAGTTATCCTTGGCCGAGGCGCTGGAAAAGCAGAAGCAGCAGCAGGAGCGGCGGTTGTGGCGACGTGTGCGCGCCTTCGCCAACCGCTTGCGGGTCGTGGGATTCACCGTCGTTCTGCTCGGCGTTCTGCTGACCCTGGCCGTGCAGGCTTGGGGCAGGCGCTACAACCTCTATTGGCTGGGCTACGTGGTGGCGCTCATCCTGCTGCTCACCTGGCTCTACGCAGCTGGCTTGCTGGCCGTCTTTTGGTGGCGCACGCGCTTCACCGCCTACCTGCTCAAAACCCACTGGACCTGGCTGGCGGTGCTGCTGGGCATCCCCATGGACATCGTGCAGATGCTGTACTACCGCTGGCGCTTGCCTGCCTGGTTGGTGTTGATCCTCACCGGTGGCCTGTTCTGGCGCTGGCGCACGGCGAGGTCAGAAGAAGAAGTGCGTGCTCGTGCCTTGCAGTGGGAACGGCTCTTTCCGCTCTCCTGGAACGACCTGATCCTCCTGCGCTTCCCTGATCTGCGCAGGGGCACTGTGGCTGAGACGTAGAGGACGGCGATGCGCATTGCCGTGGTGGGCCCTTGCGGTTCGGGCAAGACGATGCTGGTGGCGGCGCTGTGCGCTCTGGGCTACGAGGCCCGCGAGTGCGTCCAGGAGCACTCCTACGTGCCCGCCATGTGGCAGCGTATCAGCCGGCCGGACGTCTTGATCTACCTGGACCTTTCCTTGCCCGTCCTCAGGCAGCGCAAGCCTCGCTCCGACTGGACGCCGGCCATCCTGGACGAGCAGCATCGCCGCCTGGCTCACGCCAGGGCGCAGTGCGCTCTGTACGTGCAGACGGAAGACCTCACGCTGCAAGGAGTGCTGGAGCGGGTCATGGACTTCCTGCGCCAGCTTGAGTAGAGGGGCAAGTTTTGACAGGAGGGCGAGGCTGCGCTATAATCGCCTCGTCTGCCACCGATATCCGAGAGGGAGTTGTTGCATGAGAGAACGTAATTTGATCCTGTTGATCGTCATCATTGTTCTGACGGCGCTCGCGCTGTGGATTGATCTGCCCCTTGACCATCCCGAGTGGGTGCAGAAGCTGCTGTTTTGGCAGCCCGAAGGCACGCGCGATCTGGAATTGAAGCAGGGCCTCGACCTGCAGGGTGGCTTGCAGGTGCTGCTGGAAGCGGACGTGCCCGCAGGTGAGGATCTGCCGGACGGTGCCCTGGAGGCGGCCATGGGTATCGTCGAGAACCGCGTCAACGGCCTGGGCGTGACCGAGCCGCTGATCCAGATCCAGGGCCAGCGGCGCATCATCGTCGAGCTGCCGGGCATCAAGGACCCCGATCAGGCTGTGGCCACCCTCAAGGGCACGGGCTTGCTGGAGTTCGTCGAAGCCGGTGGCCTCCCTCTTGAGGCGGGCACCGTCGTCCGCACCAGCCTCAGTGGGGACGATCTGTCGTCCGCCTTCGTGATCACACCCACGGCGGGGATCACTCCCACTGTCGCTCCCTCGGATGAGGTGTACACGAACATCATGAGCGGTAAGCATCTGAAGACAGCGGCGGTGGGCACGGACGAGTTCGGCCGGCCGCAGATCAGCTTCGAGCTCACCAGCGAAGGAGCCGGGATCTTCGCTGACTACAGCCGCAACAACATTGGCAAGTTCCTGTGCATCACCATGGACAAGGTGGTCATCTCCTGCCCGCGCATCGAGTCGGTCATACCCGATGGACAGGGTCGCATCACCAGCCAGCAGGGCTTCGCACTGGACTACGCTCGCGGTCTGGCCGTGCAGATGCGCTACGGCGCGCTGCCCGTGCCGCTGAAGGTGGTCAACAGCCGCAGTGTCGGCGCTACGTTAGGTCAGGACTCGGTGCAGAAGAGCATCACCGCCGGGATGGTGGGGCTCTCCATAGTCTTGCTGTTCATGTTGGCCTACTATCGTCTGCCGGGTGTCCTGGCTGATCTGGCCCTCGTCATCTACGCCCTGCTCAACCTGGCCGCCTTCAAGCTGGTGCCCTTGGTGCTCACGCTGCCGGGCATTGCCGGTTTCCTGCTCTCCACCGGCATGGCCGTGGACGCCAACGTGCTCATCTTCGAGCGCATGAAGGAGGAGTTGCGGGATGGGCGGCCGCTGGGCGCGTCCATCGAGGCCGGCTTCAGCCGCGCCTGGACGTCCATTCTTGACTCCAACCTCTCCACGCTGATTACCTGCGCCATTCTCTGGTATTTTGGTGGCGCGTTTGGGGCCAGCACGGTGCGGGGCTTTGCCCTCACGCTGGGCATCGGCGTGCTCATCAGCATGTTCACCGCCGTCATCGTGACCCGCACCTTCGTGCGCTTCGTCTTCGAGGTGGCTGGCGAGCAATTGCGCAAGAGACGCTGGCTGCTGGGAGTGTAAGGCCAATTTCCAATTAACAATGACCAAATCCCATTTGGTCATGCGTCATGGGTCGTTTTCGGAGGCGCTATGTACAACCTGGTTGAAAAACGCAAATGGTATTACCTGGCTTCGGCCATCCTCATCATCCCCGGGATCATCGTGATGATCTATTCCACCATCACCACCGGCAGCCCGCTGCGGCTGAGCATTGACTTCACCGGCGGGGTCATCTGGGAGATGCGCTTCCCGCAAGCGGTGCAGCCGGCGGACGTGCGGGAAGTCTTCGTCGAGAAGGGGTTGACAGATACGGCGGTGACCACGGTGGGAGATGAACGGACGGTGCAGGCGCGGCTCAAGGCCATTGAGGGTGCGACAAAAGCCGATCTGAGCACTCTGCTGGCCGAGCGCTTCGGCGGCCTGGAGGAGTTGCAGTTTCGCGCCGTCGGGCCGACAGTGGGCCGGGAGGTGACCCGCACTGCTGGCGTCGCCATCGCCGTGGCCTCGTTGGCCATCCTGACCTTTATCACCTGGGCCTTCCGCAACGTGCCCCATCCCGTGCGCTACGGCACTTGCGCCATCCTGGCCATGCTGCACGACGTCCTGCTGATCATGGGCTTCCTGGCCATCATGGGCTACGTGGCCGGGTGGGAGGTGGACGCGCTGTTCCTCACGGCGGTGTTGACGCTCATCGGCTTCGCCGTGCAGGACGCCATCGTCGTCTTCGACCGCATCCGGGAGAACATCCCCAAGCACCGCGGCGAGCCTTTCGAGGTCATTGCCAACCGCAGCCTGCTGGAGACGCTGCACCGCAGTCTGGTCACGCAACTCAATGCCATGTTCGTGATGATCGCCATCCTCATCTTTGGTGGGGCGACGATCAAGCAGTTCATCGCCGCCATGCTGGTGGGACTGCTGAGCGGCACCTATTCTTCGATCTTCAACGCTGTGCCGCTGCTGGTGTCGTGGGAAAAGGGGGAGATCGGCGGCTTCTTCCGGCGGCTGATCGGCCGCCGCGCGGCGGCATAAGTCAGTTGCACCGCTTAAACCGAACGGGGCGGGGGATATCCCCCGCCCCGTTTTTTGTGTGTCCCGCCCACATGAGCCGCATAGGAGTCGAACCTATAACCCACGGATTAAGAGGACTGTCTGACGGAACCCAGAAAAGGCATTGTTTCGACCTATGGAGTGGACCCTGGGAACACCTTCTGTACAGAGTAAGGAAATTGAGTGAATCCCTCACAACTTGAAGCAGTATTGGGGTGGGCTAGCCGCGGCCGCGTAGATAGCTTCCAGCGGGCTGACCTGGAAGGGGCTAACCTGCGGGGTATTGACTTGGGGCCAGGGGGCAGAGAATCAGGAGTCAACCTGGGTTTTGCGAACTTGCGCCAAGCTGATCTGTCGGAGGCCATCTTGACCAAGGCCAACTTACAGTGGGCCATCCTCAGTTGGGCCGACCTGCAGGGGGCTGATCTGGGATACGCCGACTTGCAGCGAGCCAATCTCAGGTGCGCCAAACTGCGAGGTGCCGACGTGAGGCACGCCAACCTGGAAGCAGCTGAATTGCGGCATGCCGAGCTGCCAGGAGCCAATGTGAGCTATGCCCGACTGAAACGAGCTGACCTGTTTAGTGCCAATCTTCGGGGGGCGCAACTACAGTATGCCAATCTACGGGAGGCCAACCTGGTGAGCGCCGATCTGCAAGAAGCCGACCTATGGTGCGCGGACCTGCAGGGTGCCAAGGTGACACCGGAACAGCTCGCCCAAGCCGCTGATCTCACGGGCGCCATCATGCCCGACGGTGCCAGGCACGAGCAGGAGTAGCCGGGCAAGGGCGACTGGTCGCATGAAGAAACCCGCCTCATTTGGCGGGTTTTTTCATCAGTTGTGGGTTCGACTCCTCCGCGAATTGCAGCTTCAGCGTACCCTCCGGGTGACTCACGTTGTTCAGTTCGCCTTCAGAGCTTGAGCTTCTGGCTTCTTCTTGCTGAGGCGTGCTGTTTTGTCAGAGAGACGACGTTACATCAAATAGGCTCGGCTGCAGATTCTCACGAGTTAGTCGGTCTATAGGCGAGTAACGCTGAAACATCTCCTGCACTCTCAGTGCACGCGTGTAGAGTTGTACCATGGCTATGTCGTCCCACCGGCCTGTTTCCATAACCACCCGTGTGGACGCACCGTTATACACCATTTGTGTGGCAAATGCCCGTCGAAAAGCATGCGGGCTAACACCTGGCACTCCCGCCCGTTGTCCAAGTTTCCGAAGAATTACTCGTAGTCCTGACGTGGTGAACGGCTGGCCTGGGATTATCCCGCCAATGGAGACGAAAACCGTCTGTACGCCAGGGGCAGCAACTCTCTCCCGGTCATCCAGCCAGGCGGTGAGGTATTTGCGACAAACACGGCCGAAGTAAGCAACTTCTTCTGCTCCTCCCTTCGCTATTACTTGTAGGCGTTGATTGTCTAAGTCGAGATCACATACCCGCAATCGGCAGACCTCCGCCGACCGCAAGCCCGAGTCAGCCAGCAAAGCAACCAAAGCTTGATTGCGTTTCCCTATAGAGCTTGTTGTATCGCATTGCGACATGAGAGTCATGATCTCCTCGCCACTCAAAGTGCGTTGGATTCGCTGCTTGACCTTGGGCACTTTCAGCGCCTTTGCCAGGTTGGTCTCTGTCAATCCTTCTTCATGGCACCAGCGCAGTAGGGATCGCACAGCGATGGTGGCCTGCCTGATGGTCGCGGGAGACCAGCGATCCCGCAGGCCGCCCCCCCAGGTCCGCAGGTCGCTACGGGTCACATCTTCCAGCCGAGTCGTTCCCTTCTGGTCCTCCAACCAGGCTGCCATCCTGTCCAAGTGCCATTGGTAACAGTACAATGTGGCGTCGCTTCTGCCAGCCTGACGTACGGCAAGAAGGTACTCGTGAATGGCCTCTTTGAGCAACATGGGAAACCCTCCTTCCTGATGGCTGTCTGACACAGTTGGTTGTTATCTGGTTGTGCAGGCGGTATGGAGGAGATCGTTGGATTTGGCCAGCAGGACAATGCGAAACGGCGCCCGACCCCCTCGGTTTGACAGGGTGTGTTGGTCTAGAACATAGTCGTAGCACTATGGCCAATACAAGATCAGCCTTCATCCAAATCAGAGTAACGCCTGAAGAGAAAGAGATCGTTCGCCGCAAAGCCCAAGCGGCCGGGCTGTCCGTGTTGGACTATCTCCGCACGCTGGGGCTCGCCTACAGAGTGGTCGTAGAGCCTGAAGAAACTGAGCCACAGGATCCTTTGTAAAGGGAGCGCGGCTGCCAGACAGGGTAAGGGGATGAGGCGGATAAGCACAAAAGGGGCAAACCGCCCTGTCGCGAGCCTGTCGAACGGCTCCCTGACAAAGCGAGCTTGCCCCTTCTGGTAGCTTGGGACAGCAGGGCGCCGACAGCACGCACTGGCCATCAAGCCGCCCACTGATGCTATTGGCATCTTACCACCGTTCGTTTGGCGTGTCAATTGGCTGTGCAAGGGTCAGGCGCTGTGATTACTGATCCGAACGCAGATCTCCAATATCTGATGGCCTGTCCCGACCAAGTGTGAGTGTTCGGGCTGCGCGGTGGAAGGCACTTTGGGCCTGTACGGGCCTCGGCAGGAGACTTCCATCCTCAGTAGCCGGGTGGTTTCAGCGGCCGGTGGGTAGGCAGGGCAACATCGAGCGATTGCGCGACAGGTCTAACATCTGACTGCACCAATCAGACAGGCCAAGCCCTGTTACTAGAAGTCAATGTTCGGATCAACAAAGGCCTTTCCGATGGGGAAGGTCACGTGAAACGTGCTGCCCTCGCCGAGCTCGGTCTCGAACCAGATGCGCCCGCCGTGCAGTTCGACCAACGAGCGGGTGATGTATAACCCCAGGCCAACGCCGTCGGTCTCAGCCAGCTTGGCGCTCTCGGCGCGGAAGAAGCGACGGAAGAGCTTCGCTTGGTCTTCGGCGGAGATACCCACGCCATTGTCCGCCACTGAGAGCTGAAGGAAGCCCTCCTCGTCGGCAAGGGCCAGGTTGATGGTGATCAGCCCGCCCTGGAGGGTGTACTTGTTGGCGTTGCTTAACAGGTTGCCGACTATCTGAGCGGCCCTCGTCTCGTCGCACAGAGCAGGCGGCAGGTCAGGGGAGACATGCACGGTGAGACGCTGGGCTTTGGCCTGTAACTGAGGGGCAAACTCGACGACCAGGTTTTCGACCAGGGCGGGCAATTCGGTCGGCTGCAGGGATAAGGCGACCCTTCCGACCTCGATACGCGCCACGTCGAGCAAGTTGCACGTGATGTTCATAAGGTGATGGGCTGCCCTTTGTACAATCCGGAGGTAGTCGCGTTGCTTGTCCGTGAGAGGGTCGGCTTCCTCGTCCAGGAGCACCTCCACGAATCCCCTGATAGAGGTCAACGGCGAGTTGAGTTCGTGGGCTGCTATGGAGACGAATGTGGACTTCATTCCATCGAGGCGCCGCAGTTCGGTATTGGCGGCGGCTAACTCGTCTCGCAGTATGCGCAGCTCATTGCGGTGCCGCGCCAACCGCTGCTGCAGCGTCCCTATCTCGGTGACGTCTTGTACCAGGCAAACGAGGCCGACGATCCTTCTGCTTCGATCTTGACAGGGGAGAAGCACCATCATCAGGTAGATGGTCTGCCCCTCGGCTGTCTTGCGGTTGACCAGGGGCAACTCCAGGCGAGGCAATTCCCCCGCCAACATGTCGGCCAGCTTCAATTCACTGCCTGTCAGTTCGGGCACCAGATCCAGCAGCCAGCAGCCCAGACAGGACGCACTCTGACAACCCTCGTGAAGGATGGATGTGGCGCCGCTCACCTCCACCACCTTCAGGTCGCGGTCGGTGATGGCGCAACCGATCCTGCGGTCTTGCAGTATCGATTGTGCTATGGTCGGGTGCACGTTAGCCTCCCGATGCAGCTTACGATGAAGCCACCAACAGCCGTCCCAGATGGCGGAAGAGGCTTTCCACCTCCTCACCGGTCTTGGCGCTGGAGAGATAATAGGCAGCTTTGAGGCTGGCGGCGACGGTTTCGATCTGCTCTGGGGTGAGTTGTTGCCGGTCAACCAGGTCGCGCTTGTTAGCGGCCAGGACAAGCTGGGCTCCCGGATTGGCCTCGAGCAGGTTGTCAGCGTAGGAGCGGAGGCTGTCGAGGGTCTGAGGCCGCGTCAGGTCGCAGACCAGCACCGCGCCGGCCGCGCCGCGCAGGTAGCTGGCTTGCACGCGGCTGAACTCCTCGCTGGCGGCCAGGTCCCAGAGCATCATCGTCAGCTCCACCGGCTGATGGGCATGGGGAATGACCACCGTCTTACAACTGACCTTGACGCCGCTGGCGCTGATGTACCTGTCGGTGAAGAGGTTGTAGACGAAGCGGCGCACGAGGTTGGTCTTGCCGACGGCGAAGTCGCCCAGCAGGCACACCTTTTTGCTCAGCACAGTTAAGGCAAACCTCCTTGTCTGTCTGGAATCGAAGGTGGTCTTGCTAATGTTGGATCGCAAACCTGTATCCTTGCCCTCGTTCGGTGATGATGTAACGGGAATGCGAGAGATCGGGTTCTATCTTCCTGCGCAGGCGATGAATGTGCACGCGCAGCGCGTCCTCGAACACCTCTTCCAGGGGCCACAGGCGACGCAGAAGAAAGTCGGTGGTAACGGTTCGACCTGCATTGCGCATGAGGATGTAGAGGATCTTGGTTTCGGTCGGCGTGAGGGACACCGGTTCCCCGTTGACGAGGGCCTCCTGGTGGGCGAAATCCACTGCCAGGCGGTCGTCCACCTGCGTCTGTGGGCCGAGGGTGTAGGCGAAGTCCCCGATACGGCGCAGCACACGCCGTACGCGGGCGACCAGTTCGCGGGGACTGAAGGGCTTGGTGATGTAGTCCTCGGCGAAATGGTCAATACCCTGGATGACCGTGTCCTCATCGACCACGGCGGTCAGCATGATGATCGGCAGGTCGGTGAACTGCTGCACGGTCCGAGCAAACTCGAAGCCGTCCATGCCGGGCATCATGATGTCCACGATGGCCAGGTGGGGCAGGCCGCGCCGGGAGATCACGTCCAGTGCGTCCCGTCCCGAGCGAGCAGTCCACACCTCGAAGCCCGCGTGTTCGAGCTTGTCTTTGACCAGGAGTAGAATGGCCGGGTCGTCATCCACCACCAGGGTACGTTGGAGTGGCGCGGAAGCATCGAGCATAACTGTATCCTTGCTAAGGCATTCTCTGTCGTTCGTCGATGTCTGCAACGGGGCCGCGTTTTCTGGAGTTCGACTGGCCCGCCACGGAGGGGTTCGCGAGGCTCACCACGCAGAGGCTTTCGCCGTCTTCGCCTGTCGCTGCCGTGAGTAAAGGAGAAAGCTCTCACCTTCCTCTTTGGCGCCCTGCTGCTGGTTATCGGGGGCGGTTCGACTGGCCCTTCGTCAGGCGCATCCCGAGCAGAGTCGAGGGGTCAGGACAGAGTTCACCGCACGGCGGATGGATGCATTAGTGAATCAGCGCAGGCAGGGTCCGCAGGATTGCTATTGCACTTCCTGTACGGTGGCGTGGCTAAGTTAGGGCCACGGGGTTTCGGGGAATGAAAACCAGGCCGTGCAGATGTAGACCCGATCTTTCGAGGTGCGCACGCTGATGAACTCCACCGTGCCTGCCTGTCCTAAGCTCATCCCAAGCGGCCTCGTGAGTATATCGAAAGCCAAGGTCCTGGGTTCGTCCCGGGCCCTTCGACCTCGCTTGGGATGAGGCCCGCCGAGGGGTCTATGATCCGTATGGTCGGTGTTGATGGGCACATAACTTCTCCGGCGGTAGTCTCGCGGTTGATTGTAGCAGACAAACGTTACGATGCACATTACGCTCTGCCTACACGACATGCCTGGCACACAAAAAAACGGGAGGAGCCTGGCTCCTCCCGTTTCTTCATGCTACTGGACCATCGCGGGCTGGATCCGTGGAACAGGCACTTCCACGCCCTCAATGCATGCTGGCGGTGGCATGTGCCCAGCGGCGCCCCTTTGGGGAACTCGAACCACATCGTGATCAGGTAGTCTCCGGTGCAAAACTCCAACCGGTGGGCCAGATTCACCGGCAAAGATAGGCGAAAACGGTTTTAGGTGGGGCAGTTGCCGCTGAGTCAGCCCGAAATCGCCATTCAGTGGGTAGGCTTCGGAGTTTTGCACCGAGTACTGGGTAGGCCAAGTCCTGGGTAGTGCGCACGCTGATGACCCCTACTGTGCCGGCGGGCACGGGCGCGGTGAGCGTCCCGCGGTCGTCTTGCGTCTCATTGGTTTTCGTGATGTTTGCCTTCCCTTCCTGAGAGAGGGAGAAAGGGGGTCAGGGAGACGGGAAGACAAGAAGCGGTCTCCTTGCCATGGTCATGGTGTCACCTTGTCATCTTGTCTCACCCGTCGCCGCCGCTTCCTCCGCTCCCGCTTCTGCGCGTGCCGGATGTCCCAGCGAAAGTCCCGCAGTAGCGTTTCCTCGTACTCTGTGAAGGGGCGAGGCTGCATGTCCTCGGGCAGGATCGCTCCCCTGGCGGCCATGTAGCGGGCAGCCAGGTTGCAGTAGATCTCCGCCCACTCGTGGTTCAGGGGAGCGGCCAGGCCGGCGCAGTAGAGATAGGCCAGCGCTTCGGCCAGGGTGGCCAGGCCGTCGCCGTCTCCCGTGGCCAGGCGGGCCAGCCGCTCCTCGGTGATCGCCTGCCAGATCC
>JACKQG010003548.1_pt1 | contig 19029 bp, 17 predicted proteins | sample 8237621 | NCBI WGS metagenome assembly JACKQG01 (sample SAMN15677084, study PRJNA649215) | marine metagenome | biome: marine; feature: Black Sea; material: saline water; isolation source: suspended particulate matter (SPM) from the Black Sea western gyre | collected 2013-06-09/2013-06-10 | depth... | reverse complement strand
TATAAGTTCGCTATATCGCAGAATAATTTGTAGCAGAATTATTCTGCTACAAATTATTCTGCGATAAATATTTTTAAACATGCAACAAAAAAGATTTAATGCACTTACCATGTTTTATTGAGCGGATACTCCTTTCTCTTGTAAACTGCAGCTTTACCAAACTTCAAAAGTTTAGTAAAGCTAAACAAGTTCAATGTAAATTCTTTTATTAATACTTCCTTTACTTTTATAGTCAACAATTCGGACATGCCCAATCTCATTAGTGTTTGCCACATGCGTACCGCCATCAGCCTGTAAGTCGAGTCCCACAATTTCAACGGTTCGAACTTCTGTGATATGGTCTGGCAGCAGATTAATTTTGGTACGGATCAGGTCTGGGATTTGAAATGCCTCTTCCCTCGGCGATATCTTTATTCGTATTTCATGCCCTTTTCCTATTTCAGCATTTACTTTATCTTCAATTTCCTGCATCAATTCCTTTTTCAGATTTTCAAACTCAAAGTCCATTCTGCCTTTGAGCGGCTCCATATTTCCACCGGTTACCTGTGCGCTATAATCACGCCAAACCAATCCGCAAAGCACGTGGAGCGCTGAATGTGTGCGCATTAATTTATAGCGGCGATCCCAGTCAATTGTTGCAGTAATTTTAGTGCCAACAGTTGGCATTTCCCCCACAACCCAGTGTAATATTTTTCCTGACTGGATTTTTACTTTTGTAACTTGTGCAAGGCAAGTTTCAAATTGAATTTGTCCAATATCATTGGGTTGCCCGCCGCCACCGGGATAAAAGGCTGTTTGATCCAATATGATTGAATTTTCTTGTTGATTAATTTCAATAACTTTTGCCTTGAATTCTTTAAGATAACTGTCGGGTTGAAATAATAGTTTTGTCAATTATTTTTATTCCTGAAAGAAATAAGTCAAAAAAATTCTGTTATGGTCAAATGATATTTAATTTAACTTGAATTCTTTGAATTTCCTGGTTTTTTAAAAACAGGAATCCATTTGATTATTTCATATAAAATCATCAAAATGGCAAATTGAATCCAAATAATTAAAATTATTCCCAGGACCATACAATGCAAACACTCATCACTTGCCTGATGGAAAAATAGTAAAAATAGTTTTTCAAACTTTAAATTGTCTTCTAAAAAGAAGACGATAGTATATATGCCTCTTTTCATATGAAATATGGTAACGACCCAATATATTAAAACGCAACATCTTCTGACAAAATTCATAATGAAGTTGGAAAAAAATAGAGACACAAACCAGGTAACCAGAGATATAATTGCCAACAACAGTAACGGCACAGAAAATTGTAACAGCCATACAAACGCTGGAAAAGTCAGTGTAAAAAAGGTGGGGATTAGGATTATTTTCATTGTAATAATAAAATATTATATATGAGAGCGAAACAAGTTTTAAAAATATAGTATATTTACATTGAAATGTCAAGAAAAATATATGCTTAGAAATAACGTCATAAGAAGATTGATTAGAGATTAGTTCACATCGTAGATTTTGTGTAGGAAACATTTAAACATACTCTTCAAGAAAAAAGCCCTCACTCTATTTTTAAAGCAAGGGCTTATATTTTTTCTCCATCAAAGGACGGACTATTTTTTCCTGTTCATCATATCAATTTGGTATTGCGCAGGGTGTCTCCAGCTACGGCTTTTTTTCGCGATCTCATAATATTTAATCGCATTGGCTTTTTGACTTAATTTTTCATAAGCCATTCCTGCTTCAAAAGCTGCCGGCGCATAATTTTTTTTATATTTTTGGCAATTTAGCGCTGCTTCAAGAGCGTCCTTGTGTCGTCCAATTTCATTGTAGATGGTAGCCAACCTGTAATAGGGGTTATGATAATTTGCTCTTACTTCAATTGCTTTATTGAAAGAATTAATGGCTTCATCGGTTTTACCAATTTTTTTAAGGGCAACTCCTTGTGCATTATAAGCCTTATAATGTTTTGAATTCAATTCGGTTACATCCCCAAACGCATCTGCTGCTTTTTGATATTGTTTGCGTTTGTTGTAAACAAATCCCAATTCATAAAAAGCTCTATCCGAAGTTGAATCATTTGCGATTGCAGTTAAACAGGCTGTGAGCGCTTCATCAAATCTATCAAGCTGACGATATAACATAGCCATTGACAACCATGCTCGAGAATATAATGGATTAACCTGAACAGCTTTATTATAGGCAGCAAGCGCATCTTCGTAGCGACGTAATCTCGCTAAAGCAACACCCTTACCATAGTGAGCCTGGACCAGGCTGGGATCATATTGTATTGCTGTACCATAAGAGGTTAGAGCAGATTGAGCATCACCTTTTTTCAAGGAAGTATTACCATCATTTAAAGCTTTCTTTGCGGCGTTCTTTTGTTTCTCCGTTTCAAGTTGACCTGTTTTTGCTTTGTTCGCAGCTTCAATTTCTTTCTTCTTCTTTTCGTACTCTTCTAATTGTTTCTGGTACTCTGTTTGTGGATCCTGGGTAAAACCATTGTTTACGCTAAAAAACAGTCCGGCTAATAACAATAGCACCAGAGAGATTCCAGTCGTTTTAGTAAAAAACTTCATGAAAATTCCTCCTTCAAATTGTTTAGGTTAGATTTTTTTTTAATTTCTTTTTGTGCCGAAGGCGGGATTCGAACCCGCACACCGGTTAGGCACTACCCCCTCAAGATAGCGTGTCTGCCAGTTCCACCACTTCGGCAAAAATTTTTCCTACTAACGAAAAATTACTTGGCGGTATCCGCAGCTGTAGGCGTTGCTGCCGGGACAGCCTGCCCGGGTACATTTACTCCGGTCGGAACCGTTGGCAAAACTGATGCCGGTGAAGAAGCCCGACGTCGTGCTATTTCTTCCTGAACGACATTTTGAGCCAATGGTTTTCCTTTGTCGATATAGCTTATCAAAAGAGCCATTCCTAAAAACAAGATCGACAATACGGTAGTTGCTTTTGATAAAAATGAAGCAGCGCCTCGTCCACCAAAAACAGCTCCCATTCCGCCTCCTCCTCCGAAGACCCCTGCTAATCCACCACCTTTACTGGATTGGAGCAAAATAACAACCATCAATAATATTGTTATAATGAAATGAATAATAATTAAAAAAGTTTCCATAATTTCCTCAAAAAATTAATATTAGGGGGTTGGATAAAATAGACTACACGTTTAATTAAACAAAATGTTTATTTTTTAAGATCGTTATAAGTTAAAATGATATATTATTTAATCCTACCCCCTGAACATTTGTTCTGCAATTTCTATCATCTCAACGAATGAATCAACTTTTAAACTTGCGCCTCCGATTAAACCACCATCAATATTCGGTTGTTCCAATAATTCTTTAATGTTTGTTGGTTTTGCGCTGCCACCATATAAAATTGGTGTCGCTTCTGCTATTTGCTCATCAAATTTTTCTTTTAACAATTCACGAATATATAAATGAACTTCTTCAGCTTGTTCCTTTGATGCTGTAACACCCGTTCCAATTGCCCAGACAGGTTCATAAGCAATGACAATACGTTCCATTTGGGTTGATGATAATCCCAGTAAACCCTCGGTAATTTGTGTTTTTATAACTTCTTTCATCTCGCCTTGTTCACGTTGTTCAAGGGTTTCGCCAACGCAAACTATTGGCGTTAAGCAACATGTGGTTAATGTGCGCTTAATTTTTTTATTGACTGTTTCATCTGTTTCGCCAAAGTATTGACGTCTCTCTGAATGACCGATAATGACATATTCGCTGCCCGAACTCTCAATCATCTCTGCAGACACTTGACCTGTAAAAGCGCCGGAAGATTCCCAATATAAATCCTGGGCGCCAACACCGGCACACGTCTCTTTTAAAATTGAGTTGACAGGCGCCAATGCAATATAATTAGGACACACAACAATACCGGTTTTTTCAATTTTCCCAATCTTATCTCTCAACTCTTTCGCAAAGGCAACAGCTTCTGCATTTGTTTTATTCATTTTCCAGTTGCCGGCAATTATTATTTTTCTCATAATTATATTAGTCCGTATTTTAAATTTATTGTTTTCTACCAAATCTTTTCTAACCTGAAATATTCTTCCGCCACCAAGACACGAAGGTTTTAATACCCGCAGGGTGCACAAAGTTTTAATAAAATAATGAACAAAAAATTATTTTAAAAATCAACAACATAAAACGGGATTTGAAATTTAATTTCTTTCTATTTTGTAACTGTTCAGCTATTCGTCGTTTTCATGTCATTCTGAACGATGGGGGAGGTTGGGAAGTGAAGAATCTCGTAGTAATTGTAAACATTGGGGAGATTCCTGTATAGTTACATTTAAAAAATAAGGAAATACAGACTATGCTTCGGTCGCAAGCTCCCTCAGAATGACATTTTTAACCACGCTGAATAGTTACGAAATAATTTAATAAATTAAGTTAAGCCCTGTCATTCGGACAGGACTTAACTTCAAAATTATTATTCTGCGCCCTTTTCTTTTAGAAATGCAATAGCAGAACCAACTGTCGTGATCTTTTCAGCATCGTCATCAGGAATTTCAATTTTGAACTCATCTTCAAATGCCATCACTAATTCGACAGTATCCAGAGAGTCCGCTCCCAAATCATCAATAAAATGAGCTTCAGGAGTAACTTCATTAGCGTCGACTCCTAATTGGTCAACAATGATGTCTTTTACTTTGTCTTCTAGTGCCATAGGTCTTCCACCTCCTAATTAACTTAGTTTTGGTTTTTAAATTAGTTTACAGGTTTATTATATTATCTTTTTATTATATTTTTACTAAATTTTAATTCACAATTCTCAATTATCAATTCTCAATTGTTTTTTGAAGTATTGATAATATAAATTGTGAATTGTTAATTGAGAATTGATAATTGTGAATGATTTTAAATTTTTCTTTGGCTATACACTATCTACATCACCATACCACCATCAATATTAATTACCTGCCCGGTAACATAGTCAGCAGCCGGTGAAATTAAAAATGAAACCACATTGGCTACATCTTCAGGTTGTCCCGGGCGTTTTAGCGGGATTAAATTTAAAAAACTCTCTTTTGCTGCATCGGGCAGTACTTTGGTCATTTCTGTTTCAATATAACCGGGAGCGACTGCATTCACAGTGATATTCCTTGCAGCCAATTCTTTTGCAGCGCTTTTTGTCAGGCTGATAACACCGCCCTTTGAAGCAGAATAATTTGCCTGCCCAACATTTCCCATTACGCCGACTACCGAAGAAATATTAACAATTTTACCGCTGCGTTGTTTCATCATATATTTTGCAGCAGCTTTTGTGCAGTTAAAAGTTCCTTTCAAGTTGACCGCAATAACCGCGTCCCAATCACTCTCCTTCATGCGGATTAAAAGCGTATCCCGGGTGATGCCGGCATTGTTCACCAATACATCCACACTGCCAAAAGTGCTGACTGTCTCTTCAAATAATTTTTCGACATCTTCAATTTTTGTCACATCAACTTTGACACCAATTGTCTTTGTGCCGAATTGTTCCATTTCTTTGGCTGTTTTTACCACTTCATCTTCCATGATATCACAAATGACAATGCGAAATCCATCTTTAGCTAATTTTTCCGCGATGGATTTACCAATGCCCCGCGCTGATCCTGTAACAACTGCCACTTTATTTTCCATTTTTTCTCCGGTAAATTGGGAGTAAGTAATGCTTGATTTGCTTCTCTTTTAAAACCTGTCTTCTTTAGTGAAAATGAAAATCAATCTTGCATGGAGCATAGTGCTTGGCGCGATAAATAAATAAAAATTAACCGCAAAGAGCGCAAAGTTAAAGATATGGAATCATGGCTCAAATGAATGTGTTGCTTTTTTTGATATTGCTTCAATATTTTTTCTTTGCGTACTTCGCGTCTTTGTGGTGATAAAAGTTTACCAAAAAACAAAGACTTTACTTGTAATACAATGAAGCAAAAAGTTATTTTCCACGCCATGCGCTCTGCTCTATGCGCCATGCATTAAGTACGTTAGATTTATACATTTTAAAATAATAATTATTGCAACCCTTAACCAGTTTGTTTAATATTAACGATATCTTCAACAGTTCCTAATGCTTTAACAGGAATTTTTCTGTTAATTCTTTTTAATAATCCAGAAAGTACTTTACCGGGTCCCACTTCATAAAATTCTTTTATACCATCCTCAATCATATTTTGAATTGTGTTAAACCATAGCACTGGATAAGTCACTTGTTTGAACAATAATTCTTTAATTTCTTCAGCTTCTGTTACCGGTTTGGCTGTAACATTGGCATAAACAGGAAATTGAGCGCTTTGTTTCTTTATACCGTTTAGGACTTCACCCAATTCCTGTTGCGCTGATTCCATTAATGGTGAATGAAATGCCCCGCTAACAACAAGCGGCACGACTTTACCTGCCCCCTTTTCCTGCGCCAGTTCCATTGCTTTTTTAACGCCCTGGACAGTGCCGGAAATCACGATCTGGTTTGCCGAATTAAAATTTGCGGGCTGCACAATGCCTGCTGATGAAGCTAATTCACAAATTTGAACAACATCATCGCCGGAGAGACCAATAATTGCCGCCATTGTGCCGGGTTGATTTTCACCGGCTCGCTGCATTAATTCACCACGCCTTCTCACTGCTTTTAATCCATCTTCAAACGAGAGTGCCCCGGCAGCAACCAATGCCGAGTACTCTCCAAGACTATGTCCGGCGGCTGCTGCAGGAACGATATTTTTTTCCTTCAACAATTGTGTTACAATGTAACTATGTAAAAAAATCGCCGGTTGAGTAATTTCCGTTTGTTTAAGTTTTTCTTCAGGACCTTCAAAACAGGTTGAACTCAAATTTAGCTTTAATATTTCATCTGCTTGTTGAAATATCTCCTTTGCTGCTGGAAATTTTTCGTATAAATCTTTTCCCATTCCCACGTATTGCGAAGCCTGTCCAGGGTAGAGAAATGCGAGTTTTGTCATTTAGTTTAACTTTCTATTTTTTTTGTATTCTCAAATCCGGTTGAACGAGCAGGGAACTGGTTTATTGGGCAATTAGGTAATATGGTAATTAGTTCATTGGGTAATTAGGATGGTTATTTAAAGCTAATTTTTATTACCCAATTTCCTAATCACCTTATTACCCAATTACCTTATTACCCAACTTCCTTATTACCCAATTACCATATTACCAAATTACCTTTATATACAAATTCAGTCCTTTTTTGTCCAACATATAAGTTCACTATTCAGGAAGCAAAGAATTACTCTTAGCTATCCAAATTTTTTGAATATTCCCAAGCGCCTTTTCATATAATTTATTATTTATATCCAACAGTGAGGCGCTTAAATACTGCATTTCTGCAGCTCTAAAATTACCCTGCGCTTCAAGAGCGAGTCCTAAATTATAATATACTTTGGCATTGGTTGGGTGAGTTTCTTCTGCTCTTTGCCAAACTTTAAGCGCTTCATCCCATTGATTATTACGGGCAAAAACAACACCGCTATCAAGCGCTGCAATCCCGGTTTCAATAGGCCGTTTTACATTTGTTATTTTTGGCGCTATCTCTCCCAATAATTTTTTTAATGCCCTGTTGATTAAAATATCTTTTATCTGATTTTCATCAGGAAGGTTTTCCGAGTCTTTTCCAATGAGCGTATTATCCACATAATTTTCAACGATATTCCACGCGCCAAAAACCGTTCCCATCTGAAAATCAACAAACCTGAAAAAAACATCTATGCTCGCTTTTCGGATTTGAAACTGTTGATCTAAAATCTTGACCTTCATTTTTTTTCTTTTTACTTCAACCCCGTCAGCATTTTTTTCAGTTAATATTTCGCCAAATTCATCGCGCTCATATTCACCAGTCCAGACCTTTCTTTCTATCTTTTCCGACCCGTGTGCTTCGATCTCAAGTTCCAGGATTTTCAAATCTGAAAAGAGCATGGCATCCAGGTACAGTTCTTCCCCGATTTTTATCAAAGAAGCAGAATCTGACAGGGCTATTTGTGAATATGTCAGTTGATGCTGCCTTAATGTATCACTTAACTTATTCTTATCAAATAACAGGAAATAATTGAGGCTGTCCAAATCGAGTACCAGTTTTTCTTCTAAAGCTGATGCTTCTTTTACCCCTGTACAAGGTGCGATAGCTAATCTTTTTACACCGGCTAATGACACGTGCGCCGGCTGCTGAAATTGAAGTTTCAAACCCGAGGCGCAAGAAAATAGCGACAATCCCAAAATCACAGCCAATGTCCTGATTAACTTTTTTTGCATAAAAAACATTCGTCCAGTTCATTACCCCGCATTATTCATCCCGACATGTCGGGATATTTCCTTATATCTATAATGTAGCTGTACAGGCACAGTCCGTACTTCCTTATTATTTTTTACAAGGTAACTGTACGGGCATTAGATTTTTAACGGTAGCGGGATAACCTGTATTATTCACAAATTAAGGAATAAATAACAATAATTCAGGTTACATTTTAAACAAAACAGCGCCGGTTGTAAAACCACCACCAAAACTTACCAAAAGACAATAATCACCTTCTTTCAATCGTCCTTCTTCCTGCGCTTCTGTTAGTGCGATTGGAATTGAAGCTGCCGATGTATTGCCATATTTATGAACATTCATAAAAACTTTTTTTATCGGTAATTTGATGCGGCGGGCAGTCGCCTGCATGATTCGAACATTTGCCTGGTGGGGAATAAGAAGCCCCAACTCATCCGATGAAATTCCGGCTTTTTTCAAACTCTCAACAGCCGCGTCTCCCATTGCCGTTACAGCATGTTTAAAAACTTCCTGACCTTCCATTTTAATATAATGAAGCCTTTGATCAATCGATTCATGCGAAGCTGGGATACGGCTGCCGCCCCCGGGCATATTAAGCAGATCAACCAGCCGTCCATCGCTTTTCATTAATGTGTGAATTATTCCACGTGTTCCATCTGACGGTTGAACAACTGCAGCGCCAGCGCCGTCTCCAAATAAAACACAAGTATTACGGTCTGTATAATCAGTAATTTTTGATAATGTTTCACCGCCGATTATTAAGATATTTTTGTAGCCGCCGCCTTTTATTAAAGCATCAGCCATTGACAATCCGTAAAGGAAACCTGAACATGCCGCGCTGATATCAAATGCTGCTGCATTGACCGCGCCAATATTCCTTTGAACATAGCAGCCGGTAGATGGGAAAGGTGTATCCGGCGTTGCTGTAGCAAAAATAATGACATCCACGTCAGTTGCTTTTACGCCTGCTTTAGCTAAAGCTTTTTTTGCTGCTTCCGTACCAAGATCCGAAGTAGCGGTTGATTCATCAGCAATATGACGCTCTTGCATTCCGGTTCTTGATCTAATCCATTCATCATTGGTATCGACCAACTTTTCCATATCAAAATTTGTTAGTATTTTTTCAGGTACTGCAAAGCTAAATCCTGAAATCATCGAAGAAAATTCATTTTCCACTTTCGTCTCCACTCCTTATCATTTCCGTGAACCACTTCCGAACATAAATTGAAATTCCTTTTCCACACCTATGGGACGTGAAATAAATAAATTGGATATGCAGCATTAGTTAAGTTATTAAAAATCAATCAAATTATTTTATTGATTGTCCAAGTTAATTATTTCTCTGTCCTATTCAGTTTCTATTCGAGCGAGCTCTTGTTCTATTTGATTGTTAACATTTTCATTAATTATTTTTTCTGCCTCAAAAATAGCATTGCAAATCGCTTTCGAAGAAGAACCACCATGCCCGATAATAACGACCCCATTAACTCCCAGCAAAGGAACGCCGCCATATTCTGCATAATCAAAAGTCTTTTTTAATCTCCGGAACGCCGGTTTCATTAAATATGCGCCAAATTTATACTGCAATCTTTTTCCAATTCTTCTTCTTAAATTTGTCGTATAAACAGCGTTAATCGATTCTGCAAATTTCAACATTGTATTGCCAACAAATCCATCACAGACAATAACGTCTGCCTGTTCTTGCAGAATATTTCGTCCTTCGATATTGCCAACGAAATTAATAGGGCTCTGGTCAAAAAGTTCGTAAGCTTTTTGAACCACCTCGTTGCCCTTACTTTTTTCTTCACCAATATTTAATAGACCGATTTTGGGTTCTTTAATGTTCAACACCTTTTTAACAAAAACACTTCCCATTATTCCAAATTGGAGTAACTGTCTGGGGCGGCAATCCACATTTGTTCCAACATCGATTAATAAATTTGCCCCTTTACCAGTGGGAAGTATCGCGCCAATCGCCGGGCGAATGACTTTATCTATTTTACGCAATTTCAATAATGCCGAACCTAATACTGCCCCGGTATTTCCTGCGCTAACGACTGCATCCACTTCACCCTTTTTGTGCAAGTCCATACAAACTGCAATGGAAGAATCCTTTTTCCTTCTAATTGCCGAGGAAGGTGATTCATCCATCTCCACTTGCTGCGAAGCATGTTTAATCGATAGAGCCAAATCATCCAATCGAAAATGAAGCGCCATTTCGTGTTTTATTTTCGCCTCATCTCCAACCAGAACGACTTCATACTTTTTTTTAGCTGTCCTTGCAGCAGAAATAGCCCCTGTAACAATCTCACGCGGAGCAAAATCTCCGCCCATTGCATCAACTGCTATTTTCATGTTTTATCTTCCATTATTAAAAGTGAGCTAAAGTGATCTAAAGTTTGAAGTGAGCTAAAGTGATCTAAAGAGCAGTGCCTAAAATTTGAAGTTTGAAATGCACTAAAGTATAAACCTAACCTGAACAAACCAGAACTGACTGAAAAAAAGTCTTTTTAGATACTAAAGATAATTTTTGCTTTAGCTCATTTTAGTTCACTTTAGACACTTTAAGTACTTTAGGCATTTTAAATACTTTAGCTCACTTCAGACACTTTAAATACTTTAGGCACTTTAAATACGTTAGTTCACTTTCAAAACCTTAACTTTCTTTCGGCATAAAAACCATTCGGTCTTTATAATAGCCACAGTTAGGGCAAGCGCGATGCGGTAGTTTTGGTTGATTACAATTGGGACATTCCATTACTACCGGCGCTGATAATTTCCAATGTGTCCTTCGTTTATCTCTTCTTGCACTCGATTGTCTTCGTTTTGGTAAAGCCATGTTTTCCTCGTTTCATTTATTCTATCGTTTTTTCTAATATTTTTTTACCACGAATTACACTAATTGTCACGAATAAAAAAATCACAAACAAATGATTTTCTTTAAAGAATTTCAAAAAAAATATTTCTTTCAATTTTCAATCTTAACACAATTATATAATTCTTTCAATCATAAATCAGTGTAATTCGTGTAATTAGTGGTTTATTTTTAACATAAAACTAAATTCGCCCATATCGGACAGTGGATTCTATTTTGAACCTGAACAATAAAGAAGTAACCCGATATGAGCGGATATTTATTTATTTTATCCCGCTTCCCTAAATAATCTATTAAAGGATGCGGGATAGCTTTTCCCAGCGCGGATCTATTTTCTCTTGTTTACAAGAGCATTTTTTTTTGTTGAGATTGGCACCGCAATTGGTGCATAGTCCCTTACAACTCTCTTTACAGAGTTTTTTCATTGGCACTGCTAAAAGCAAATTTTCTTTTACATCTTCAGTTAAATCTATTTCATGCGCGTTGCCTGGCAGAAAACGATAATTACTTTCGTCTGCTTTTTCTTCAACGCTCTTTAAATAGTATAGTCGAAATGAACATTTAAGATTTTGATTAAAATTTTCCAAACAGCGGTCACATAAGAAATATGCTGTTGTAAATAATTTTGTTTTTACATAATAACGGTCGCTTAGTTTTTGTACTTCAATACCTGCTGAAATTTTTTCAGGGAAGCTTTGCGCCATCTCCTCATCTTTTTCCAATCCCAATTCACCGGCAGAGGCTTCAAGATTTATTTCGTTGATGCCATCATGCAATGTGCCAAGCTTTATTTCCATTTCAATTTCCAGTGTTTCTATAAAAAAGATGAATTTAACAATTATTTTGTAAATTGTCAAGCTAAAAATTGGAATTGTGCACCACACACCTGATTCCATATCCACATACTTTTGATTCTTATCATCGTACAGGTAACAGCCCTCACCCTTAATAATTTTTGGCAGTATTAGTTTGTGTCCGATGTTCCAAAATACATGTTCCATGTTTATGTCCGGTTTCTTGCCAAATAAATAAAATATTGTGGTTTGGTTTGATGAAGTTTAACGCCAAAACTCACCTGTCGCCATGAAGCGCAACGGAATGGCGGTCAGGTGCAGCGCCTTGTAAGGCAATTCTCATTTGGATCATTCCTGCCTGTGCGAAGCCTGCTTGCATTCTGCGCACAGGCAGGGAATACTCGTGCAGATCGGATCATCCGGTTCACCAGTCGTGTATTGAAACTGAATTGTCCGATGCCTACGGCATTTTTGCCACGGACATCCCCTCCGGCGAATCGGAATAGAATTCCGAGTGCTGTTTCGAAAGCAGCTCTAAACCCGCGCAGTCGATGCATCCGCACAGAAACGAAACAATAACAGCCGCAACGATGGCAAATTTAATCGGAACAATGATGCATCTCATCATACATTCTTCAAGGGCGGTCTTTCTTCCAGAGGAACGCCCCGATACCGCACTCGAGGTATATCCTGCTCGTCGTATGGGAGAAGCTGGTGGAGCCATAGTCCGATGAGAGGTGATGAGCCACGTACCCAATCTCGACCGGCACCGTAACATGCCCGCCAAAGACCGGCGATATGCCGATTCCGAGCTTCAGGCTCCAGCCGGTCTCGGTCGCTCCGGGATCAATATCGTTCACCAGGTATTGAAATGAGCATCCGACATACGGCATCAGTTGACTCAGCACCCCCGGCCGCCTCAGGTAGTACGCCACGCGGACCCATGCCGAGACTGATGTCCGTGAAGTGTCCTGTGAAGTAGTAGAAATCGGCATCGACGCTGACCCCGAGCCCGTCGATCGGGAACCACAGCGCCAACGGGTTGACATTGAGTGCGAAAGCGCCCTCTTCGCTATAGTCGCCTTCGTCGATCGGCAGGAGATAGTGCGCGCTGAATAATCCTGCCACATGCCAGGTATTCCTGCCCGCAGCGCTGTTGTCTGTCTGCGCAGATGCGAGACCGATTGTGATAAAAAATAAAACAAAAAAGATGGTTAAGCGTTTGTGCATTTTATTCTCCTTTGTTAATTTGTAATTATTATAGATTTTTTAATGATACTTAAGTCCATCAGTATCCCTCAGGTACCATCGTTAATTTTAACTTTGTTCAATCAAGCGGCGTGTCTTCGTATTTGATCGATGTTAAACCTTTGCTGTCCATTTGGAAAATAAACTCGATTTTTTTCGGCGGTTCCGCTATATAATATTACCAGTTGAATCTTTGTTTTTTGTGCACTAAAGTATTAAAACCTGCACATTAGTGCGCTGGGTTGACCTTAATCATGCCATTTTCCGAGCACCTGTCTACATCTGCCCAGTAATCGCCACTCGGTTCGCCGGGACACCCAGTCGTCCGGTTTTTGTTCACTAATCTTACTGGGTGCCGAGTTTGTAATCCTTCTCCCACCAATGCCAATCGTAACTGCTGTTCCACCTGTGGATCTTCATCTTGTCGCCGTAAAGGGTCACTATCGAGTATCCGTAGCTGCCGTCTCCTTCGGTGTCGTTGAGCGTGATGTTGTCAAAGATGACCTGGTTGTTACGGTGTGGTTGCCGGAATCAGTTGCAGTGTAGGTGGCAGTGTAGTGACCAGTTACATTGGAAGAGCCTTCTTCATCTGTAGAGTAGATGATATTGGAACTGCCTGGATTAGTTGTGATGATACCGCTGGTTACGGACCAGTTCACGTCCTGTAAAGGCACCCGGTTATCAAACTCATCGTAGCCTTCTGCAATCAGTTCAACGCTATCGCCAATGGCAAGGTAGGCGGTGTCAGGCTTAATCGCAATTCGGTGCAGCGGGCCCATGATATTGAAGGTTGCTGTACCGGTAACGCCGTCTTTGCTGCAAGTAATGAAATGGCTGCCCAGATCGGTCACAATGAGATCGCACCTATTGCCGTTAGGGATCAATGGACCACCGGTGCCGGTCCAGGTGGGATCGACTAACGGTACAACCGTACTGTCAGCGTCATACCCGGTTGCGGTAAATGTAATGGTCGCACCGGGGTAAACCCCAAAATCATTGGGATCGATCTCAATTCTGACTAATGAACCCTGGGCAAAGACAGAGGTTGTTAAAAAAAGTAAAACAATTAAAATTACCTTATGAGAAACAAAGCTTCTGAAAACTAAAGGGAAATTGGATTTCATAATAATATCTCCTCAATGGGAATAATTTTAATTCATGTAACCTGAATTATTCATAAATAAAAGTTAAAATAGCCATAATACTACTAATTACAACTTGTTAAGCATGAATGATATTTGAAACTCAATTTTTGTCTTTTATTCCTTAATGTATGAATAATTCAGGCTATCCCGCTACCTTTAAAAATATTGTGAATAATGCAGGGTAAATTATGATCGTAATTTTCACACCTAATATTACAAATTTTAGTCAAAATGTCAACTGAAAAATAATTTACCGGAGATAAAGCTTTACTAAACCTTAAAGGTTTAGTAACACGGTTATCCAGTTAACTCCGAAAATCAAAATCATTTGCAAAATATATGATGTATCGTTCCCCCCTTCCGAAGGGGGGCCAGGGGGGATGTCATTAAATTACAAATAGTTAAGAGAACATCCCCCTGTATCCCCCTTCAAAGGGGGACTTTTAAATCTTCGATTTCATACATTTGCGGAGCAAACTGGATAACCGTAGTTTAGTAAAGCTAATTTGCGTAAAACTCTTTAACTACTTAAATCCAAACAAAACTCAAAGTGTACCAGCAAGTACGATTATTTTTCTCAAATTGCTTCAAACGGTACAAGGTTTTAATTTGAGAAAATCGTTTCAGCCCTATTACACAATGTAAATTTAAAACTTATCGATCTTTTTCTATTCTGGCTTGCCATTTGCTTAAACCAGGATCAAACACAGGGATCCCAAATTGTTTAAAATCCTGGGGGTGAGAAGAAATAACCTGGTTATTTGTTTTGAAAACAGGTTGTCAAAAACATGAATTCAATTGATGACAAAATAGTATTATAATTTTTCTCACCCCCTAAATTAATCATTTTTAAATTAAGGAGAAATCATCATGAAAAGGTATTTTTATGTCTTTGCTTTTGTGTTAGCTTTATCAACAATGTTGATAATTGGCGGTTGTGAAAAAAATTCCCCCAATGAGCCGGATGAAACAGAGATAACCGAATTGGACAAACCATACGGCGGGTACACAACTTCTGATGAATTACCGGCTTTTGGAGATGCACTACTGATCACTGAATTTAATGATGACAAAACTGCAGCAGATGAAGTATCCACTGATCCTGCTTTTACCGCTGCTTTGGATTCACAAAAAGTCGATGCCTATTTTATCCGCGTTGTCTGGGGACTGTTGGAATTTGACTCCACAGCCACAGAAGTTGTCGATTGGAGCGGATCAGCATCTGTTTCCAAAGGTGTGCTTGGTTTAACAAAAATTATCAGGTTTGAAGGTCCGGACCGGGTTGTATTACCGCGCACCGATCTGAAAACCCTTGAATGGCAATCTCAGACCATAGGTCATTTGGATGGATTAAGTTTTGTTATTCTCGATAGAGACAGCACAGATTCAGAAGGATTGTTCACAATTTCCACCCTGCTTTTTGAAAGAACTTTTTCTTATGAAGAATTGGACTCGCTCGAAGTTGTAGAGATCGTTACCGAATCCGGACAGCAAATATCCATCATGTCCCACAAGAAAGAAGTCATCCCGTTTGGCGGCGGATTTTTTGATGGGCGCTGGGTAAGATTAAGAAAAAATGGCGGCGAATTTAAGGGAAGATGGATCAACAGCCTTGGCACCCACGCCGGACATTTAAGAGGAATCTGGGGCATCAACAGCCAGGACATCAAAGTGTATCATGGTAAATACGTAACATTGAACGGACAATTCGGCGGTCTGCTTTCAGGAAACTGGGGCTACGCTCAAGATGACACAACTAAAGGTTGGTTAGAAGGTCGCTGGGTAAATCAAAATTTGACATCTATCGGAACGATGAAAGGGCACTGGAAGACCAAAGCAGATAGTGACAGACACGGTTTCTTCCATGGCAAGTGGAGAAAAACTCGCCCATAGTTTTGAATTAACTCGTATTGTGAAAACAGGGTCATGATCCGGTTGATTGTGATCCTGTTTTTTTTTGTGGAATCGGTAATTGGGTTAATAGGTAATTAGTGTTTGTCCGAAAAATGCTTGTTTTGTCATTCCGGCGATTTTTTGTGCCGGAATCTCCTTTGTATAAGTAAGAGATTCCGGTACTACGCTTCGCTTCAACAGGAATGACTGCTTTTTCGGACGGACACTAATTAGGTAATTTGGTAATTGTGTAACTGGGTAACCGGGTGATTTTGTAATTGGGTAATAACCAAAACGTTTTTGCCCAATATCCAAATTACCCAATGAACTAATTACCAAATTACCCAATAAACCAATTACCAAATTACCTTTTTACAGCCCTCCACTTGCTAAAAAAATCCAGGATACTCAGTGGCAAGTTCACCTGCTGCCTCTAAAAAACTCCTTCACTTTCAATTCACTTAATCTACCACGAGCATAGGCTATCAACAACTCCTGGTCCTTTTCATTTTCTGCCAACTCAAGAAATTTTTTATAATAGCGGATGGCTGTGGATTTATCTTCGTAATACATATCATACGCAACCGCTAAATTGTAATAAGCCGAACTGAAATTCGTATCAACTGAAATAACTTTCTTGTACCACTTAATGGCTTGACTGTAATTTTTTTGGGAATAGAAATTCAAACCGCGGTAAAAATAAGTCATTTTGAGAAAATCCTCGTTGGAAAATAGAATTGCTTTATTAAATTCTTCATCTGCAAAATTATATAAACTGGAATCGGAAAGTGCGCGCCCGTAAAAATGATGGATAAATCCTTCGTCTGGTTTTTCTTTCAAATAATCTTTTGCAGCACGAAAACAATCTTTTAAATTTGTGGCAACATGATAGTACTGCACCAAAAGTTTTTTCGCTTTGAGGCGATACCTGCCATTCAATCTCTTACAAGTTTCCAACAGTTCAATTGCCCCAGGTAAACGTTTGGTTTTAGCATAAGTTTTTGCCAAGTAATATTTTGCCTCATCGGATTTTGGACTTAATTCTGAAGCCTTTTCCAGAACATTCGCAGCTGAATCCAATTTGTTTTTTTCAAAACAGGCGATGCCAAAATTCAGCAGATTCGGGACATGCGTGCTGTCCAACGCAATTGCTATTGGCGCGAATGCCAGTGTACTGTCGTATCGTTCCTGCCTCAAATATGATCTGCCCAATAAATAATATGCCTGGAGATTAGTTGAATCCTGCTTGAGAAAATTTTTAAGTATGGAAATTGTGGTCGAATAATTCTGTTGTTTGTAAAACAGGGAGGCTAATTTCATTTTTAAAACATTTGACTCGGGTTCCAATCGTATTACCAATTGATATTTTTCGATTGCCTCTGCCAGTAAACCCTGCTCCTCATTAATCTGACCAAGATATTTAAGAATTTTTCCCGGCGGATAACCATTTTTTAAAGCCATTCCAAATGACATTTTTGCCGGTTGATATTTCTTCAACGCCAGCAAAGTTTTGCCAAGATAAAAGTGAAGATTTTTATCGTCGGAATTTTCCTTAATTTGTGATTCCAGGTAATTTTTAGCATAATGGAAATCGTTGTTCATGTAATAATCGAAAAATTTAGTAAGGTCGGATTGTTGAGAAATTAGATTGGTGGTAAAGAATAGCATCAAGAATAATAAAATAGTTTTTTTCAATTTGAAATCTCCTAACCTGGACAAGCCAGAATCATTATAATCTGAAATGATAGGGGACAGAAAGATGTAGGACAGAAAAATGTTTTCCGTGAGGTCTTTCCCATCATCGTCAACTTCTCTAGTTTGATTTCCAATACCATTTTTCTGTCTTTCATTTTTCTGTCCTGGTTTTGTTCAAGCCAACCTAACATGGTCAAGCTAAATTGCTGAAAATGAGTACATTACTTTTAATACACGGTACTAATTTTTTCCCAGCTTGACCGGAAAATCAATTACTCTTCAACCGGTATCGACATATCGAAGGGAACCCATCCTCAGTAGTCCTAATGCCATATAAGAAGCCATTTTTGAAAGTTGATGCAATAAATGCAACTGGTAATTTCACCTGGTTAGTATATTTTCCTTCCTTATTAAAAATATCAAAATAACCATAATTATTTTCTGTTTTATAAGTTCGGATGATAATGTATCCCTCGTGATCAATAGCAATCCCCATGAAAAACGGTTTATATTTTGGAAACTTGGTTGCTTTTTTTATGTAATCGGGAGCGCCTCTTTCAACTTGTCCGTTTTGCATCATCGTCATTCCAGCGAAATGATTTTTTTTATCTTCGGCGGTAACTTTTGCTGCCTTCGCATCCCCTTGAAACTTTTCCAAAAGTTTTAATTCCGGTGAAAAGATTTTTATCGTATAATCCCCGGAATATGCGACAACAATATTTCCTGATGAAAAAATATCCCAGGTCAAAGTAGGATGAAATGGTACCGGCACATTGGTCCTGTGAGGTTTGGTAATATGAGTATTGTCTTTTATGCGGGCAGAATCCACTAAACTTTCTTTTTTAAAGTCCGGAGAAAATTGGGAAATTTTATACAGCGCGCCACCGGCTTTACCGCTAAAATCCCATTTATGTGTTTCAACATAATATTTATCATCAGAACTAATTTTGAAGTCCCACACGATTTCATTAAAGGGTATTGAATGTAAAAACACACCATCATTATCAAAAACACTAAATCTTCTATTACCTAAATCCCAGCGCACTAAAGTGCAGGCGAAGGCTGAGGCAAAGGCGAAGGAAAAAATCTT
>JACKQG010003547.1_pt1 | contig 19031 bp, 16 predicted proteins | sample 8237621 | NCBI WGS metagenome assembly JACKQG01 (sample SAMN15677084, study PRJNA649215) | marine metagenome | biome: marine; feature: Black Sea; material: saline water; isolation source: suspended particulate matter (SPM) from the Black Sea western gyre | collected 2013-06-09/2013-06-10 | depth... | reverse complement strand
AGAACAAGGCCGCGTTAGGAGCGGCCGTGTTCGTGGAAATCGAGTGGAAGAATAGTATCATTCGTTTTCTTCTTGAAGTTGTCGTATTCGGCGGAGAAATCTAGCTCTTCGAAGTGACGCTTCACCTCGATGATCTTTGTCAATTTGTAAATCGCCCCTCTCTGGTCTTTTGCGATCTCGAGTTGGGCCATTTCTCAAACCCTCACCTTGCTGAGGACCATCCATCATTGGATCGTTCTTGCCCTTGCGTTTTTCGAGACGCTTTTTTAATTCTTCGAGCACTGCTTGATATTTTTTTTGAAATTCGGCTTGTTGATCTTCGCTCAATAATGCCCACGCTTTTGACTGATACTCTTCTGGTTTTGGCGCCATTGTTTGTAACTCTCGAGTTCGAGTTCCAACGTCATCTGGAATATCAGTTCCATTTTTCTTTGCCTCTTTAGATTTCTCTTTAAGTTCTCGTATCTCTTTACCATATTTTTTTTGAAATGCTGATTGTGATTTTTGCAGTTGCTCTACTAAAGATTTGATTTCAGTTTGTTGTTCCTTAGTCAAATCAAGCGACTGTAATGTTGTCAGCCACATTCGGAGTTGCTGACGTGATTGATGATCGATGCTGTCTTTCCCGGTTGAGCGAGCACGCTCTGAACGCATGTCTTCTTGTGTTACTTCTTCATCCTGAACAGTGGGTCCAGCCAACAAGTCGTCCGGCGTATCCTGTGCATAAACGCTCGAGCCAATCAACATCATTGAAACGAGTAATCCTAAACCGATGCATGTACGTAAATTCATAATGTGTTCCTTTTATATGGGGCGTAGATATTCAACGACCTTTCGACACGATATAATGCACTATTTCGCATGGAAAGGTACTGATATATGCCCCTTCAACCCGCACAACTCCGAAATGCCCTCGCTACGGTAGTAGAAACCGACATTGGCAAAGATATTGTCACTGCTGGAATGGTGAAAGATCTGCAAAGTGATGGAGACGATATCTCCATTGAGATTCAACTCTCATCCCCAGATAGCCCGCTTCGAGAGCAGATCAAGGAGCAGATTGAAGCCGCGCTCCGCCAAGCAGGGCAAGAACATGGTGAGGGCGTTGCGCAAGTGAGCGTCACTTTTTCCGCGGATATGCGATCGGCAAATGAACGTGTTCGCGAAGAGACAAATCCACTTCCAAATGTTAAAAAAATAATTGCCGTTGGTGCTGGGAAAGGCGGTGTAGGTAAGTCAACTGTAGCGACCCTGCTTGCAGTAGGTCTTGCAAAACAAGGTGCGAAGGTTGGTTTGCTTGATGGCGATATTTACGGTCCATCAATGACCACAATGCTCGGCTTACACCGTATTGAATCCAAAGCTGAAGATAATCAATTGATTCCCTTTGAAGTACATGGAATCAAGGCGATGACAATTGGAAAACTTGTTGAACCAGATCGTGCGCTGATTTGGCGCGGACCAAGAGCGCACAGCGCGTTCAGTCAACTTGCTACTCAGACAAGTTGGGGCGAACTTGATTATTTGATTGTTGACCTGCCACCGGGCACAGGTGATGTCCCCCTTTCTCTTGCTCAGCTCCTTCCGTTAACAGGTGCAGTGATTGTTTGCACGCCGCAGGTAGTTGCGCAAGACGACGCACGCAGAGCTGTGCGTATGTTTGAACAACTCGGCGTTCCTATTCTTGGACTTGTTGAGAACATGAGTTTCTTTGTCGGTGATGACGGAAAGGAATATGACATCTTTGGTCGAGGCGGTGGCCAGCAAATGGCTGCTGCGATGAACATTGATTACCTTGGAGGTATTCCAATTCATCCTGACATGCGAATCGCTGCTGATACTGGCGAGCCACTAAAAAACTGGGATATCAACGAAACCTTATCCAGTGCATTTGATGACGTGTGTAATAATCTTGCACAATCCGCATCGTTGAGTTCGCCTGACCGTCCGACGTTGAGTGTTCAATAAATTAACCGGGGGTGAGTTAACTAAGCATCAGTACCATCATTGAAACAACGATCCCGTTACTCACACCATGTATGACCATTGATGAAATGAGTGAACCTCGCCACTCTCGTGCCAAGTTCATCCCTATCGCAATCCCCATAAGTGCCGGAATAGCGATCCAGCCTTGCGGGTGAATTGCTGCAAAGACAAACGAGACGACTACTACGCTGCACGCAACGCTTACAGTTTTTGGAAACTTACAACTCGATGAACGAAGTTGCCGGTAGAGCACTCCCCGAAACATTGTTTCCTCAACTATTGGCGCTGCAACTGCTGCCAGAAAAACAATCAGTATTTTTGTCATCCATGCACCGTCTGCTATATCAACAATGATGGGATGCGATCCTCCGCCAGTGCCTTGAAACGGCTGTGCTTCTGCGCCTCCTGTAAAAAATTGCTGCAAAAGAAAAAGAAACAGCGTGATCAACACACCAATTCCCAAAATAGGAAGAGTCATTGCATATCCAGCAAAACCTGTAAAAATTTCACTGAGCATCCCGCGACCGCTCGTCCAGCCAATGTCTTGCCGAATTTGTTTGCACGAGATGCCTCGGATCCGCGCCCAATAAAGAACGAATAGACTCCCTAGAAATGCGATCAGTACAAAAACCAAACCTATCGCTACATCTCCATCAGCGACAGCTTTTCCTAAAAGCCCAGCAACGGTTGTGAATCCAACAAAAACCAAAAGCCATAGTGCAAACACTTCGGCGTAAATACCGTGGTGCTTTTCAGGTTGGCCTAATCCAGTTTGTAGTTTCCCGTCGAATGCTTTCACCAATTTTATGATTAAAAAAATCAAACCAACGATGGCAGCAAGCCCAATAACTAACGCAACAATGCTCACAACTATGACTTTTGTAACAGCGTCCGATTCAATTTGTTCTCTTTCCTCTTCGTCTGCTTGAAGAAAAGTCCCAAACCAACCAAGTGTTTCAACAAGAGGCGGGTGATCGCTCGGTACTTTTCCTCCATCAATCAGAATGTCGAGCATCTCCTGTGTCTTTGCTTCCTGTTCAGTCATTTCCATCCCCTCAGATGTCAGCTCTGCCTGCATTCGAAGTGCTGATGCGCTTGCTGCCTGAATATCGCCCAAACCAATCATGAAAGCGAGGTACCGCTGACGCTGCCCCACGGTCCCGACATCGAGCACTGCCGCGCCAGATGATGCCACTTCTTTGGATCCCGTAAGAACTGCCTCACCTAGAATTATCTCCGCCTGTAGGCGAACGATGACCAAACCTGCTGAATCTTCACTGTTGCCAGCATCATCCACCCCCTCGGGAATAGCTTGAAGTGCTGCTATGGCTCCCACAAAGAGGATAATGAGCACCCAAGCCGTTTTTACATGTGGTGAATATTGTTTCATCATGCATGGGATAATACCACCCAAAGTGGTTGACAAATGGTCGGTTTTTCGGTACTTTTATGTGTTCGTCCCAATGCAGGGACAGAATGAGGAATGAACGACTATGCCACGCCAAACAACATTTGCAAAGACTGGTGAAATTGAGCCAAACTGGGTCCATGTAGACGCCTCGGGCAAGACCCTAGGACGCATGGCTACAACAATTGCCACCCATCTCATGGGCAAGCACCGACCAGAATGGACACCGCACGTGCTCACTGGCGATTTTGTCATTGTGACAAATGCAGAAAACGTCGTATTGACCGGTCGTAAGCTCGAACAAAAAACACAGTTGAAGTACAGTGGTTACCCCGGTGGTTTGAAAGCACACAAGTACAGCGATTTGGCTGAAAAACATCCTGAGCGAATTGTTGAAGAAGCTGTTCGAAGAATGCTTCCAAAAACACGCCTCGGACGAGATATGTTCCGAAGGCTCAAAGTTTACAAAGGTGCAACGCACCCACATACAAACCAACAACCAAAAGAGTTGGCTTGCTAATTTACTAATTGTCTCGTCGCATTCGCGGCATCACACTCACCACGTTCTCAAGAGGGACTCCAAGAGTCTACGAACACTATGACCGAAGAAAATACTCCAAAAACAACCCCCGCTGCTAATTCTGAAACACCAGCAGTTGAAGAAACCACTCCGGAAGTTGCAGCAGAAGAGACTTCTCCAAAAAAAGAAGTTGCTCAAGCGAAAGCTCCTGAAAAGAAAATTGAATCGAAGCCTGTTCCAAAACCTTCGGGCGATGCGCCTGACGGTCATTGGTGGTGGGGAACCGGACGGCGGAAAGCCGCTGTTGCTCGCGTCCGTATTCGTCCCGGAAACGGTGAATTTCAAGTCAACAAACGAAAACTCACTGACTTTTTCTCAGAATCCCGCGATCACCAAAATATTTTGACTATTCTCGACAAAACGAACACGAAGGGTTCCGTTGATGTCTTCGTGAACGCAAATGGTGGTGGTTATACCGGACAAGCTGGTGCAATCATTCTTGGCTTAGGTCGTGCGCTTGCTAAGTATGACCCTGCCCTTGAAAGTATTTTGCGAGATAACGGTTACCTCTCTCGCGACCCACGAAAAGTGGAACGCAAGAAACCCGGTCAACCTGGTGCACGCAAACGCTTCCAATTCTCCAAGCGTTAAACCAAAGAATACTCAAGTTTATTACAAGCGGTTGCAGCCAAAGGTTGCAACCGCTTTTTTTACCACCGTCGTAGTGCGCGTGTGACAGATAGTTCGCTGCAGTCTAGGAGCGATGCAATCTCAATCGTAGTCTTAGGATTACCCTGCCAACCAAAACGCATTTCATACATTTCCCTACTTTTACTTGGAATGAATACCGGTTCTGTTTTTGGCAATAAGCGAGACCAAGAAACAAGATCCTTAGTAGGAAAGGGTATTGACGCTGATTGTCTTTTTGCTGAAGCGCGTTTTGGCCTTGCAATTGAAGTGCCTCTCGAAAGCATTCGGTCAATTTGTGCAACTGCAAGTCGACTTACTTTTTGCCCACGAGTGGGATCTACGTTAGATACAATATTCCAGATGGTTGCAACTGTTCTGTTCATTATTTCGAGAGACTGCTGCAAAGGCAATTCAGAAAGAGGTCGCTCCACGTATTGCACAAAAACTGCAAGACCTGCGGGCATTGCAGATACAACCAATTGTTGACGAAGCACATGGATCCAGCGCAAGTCGGTTTCAATTCGATCAATTTGCTTTACTGTTGGCGAATATGGAAGTGAATCAATTTTCTGCGTGGTTCTGAAGCTAAGTAAATGCATTGCGGAAACGAGTGACAATTCGTCACTTTCTGAAAGTGAAGATGGTGCAAACATTTTATCTACGTCTATCAGTAACGTTGGTGGCGAGGTTTCCTTCACGACAGGAACACCGAGAATTACTTCTTCTGCATCTTTCCGTGTAAAAGATGGCAAAGCCACAAAGGGAATTGTGTCTTCGTGCAAATCATGAGATTTCAACCGTAATAATGCTTTTCGGAGGGCTGGAACTGTACGGTGGAAACGATTTTGAATTGTTTTCCACCGAACTCCAAATTGAATGGCTCTCTGAACAAGCCGAGAATCTTTTTGATCAAACGAGGGTATGTGCTTTACTATTTTTTTTGCATGGTCATTGTTTTTTATGAGTAAACGAATGGTCTCTAAACCTCGATGGTTATTTTTAGCCAACTCTTTTGCGAGTGCATTTAGCGATAGTTCTGAACCTTTGTACGATTGCGCGGCGTTTATAATTATCTGTTGTTCTTTTAATGAAAGCTTAGAAAAAGAAGTTGCAGATCGAAGGCGATCTTTATGTGTTTTTAAAAATTGCAAGGCTGTTTGCTTGTTACAACCAATTCTTCGACTACCATTTTTTTCTACTACCCAGTGAAAGACCAACCCTTCTTTTCTCAAACGACTGATTGTTCTTTTTGAGACTGTAAACAGATCTTCAACATCTTCTACTGACAACATGTTCTCTGAAGGAAGAGAAAGCGCCCTACTAATGACGGCGACTAATGAAACAAGGTCATTTTTCAGTGGATCACCAAGAAGCATTGGTTGATTTTCAGAATCTACTCGGTATCCCGTAATTCGAAAAATAACATAATCTAGTGGATACAGTCGCTCACTTTCAGTTTCACCAACGAGCAATTCACAAGCATTCATTTGTTTCTTTCGGATATGTTCCGGAGCAATTTTAATTTGATCCCCGAGCTCCCGCATTTCTTTAATCTGAAACTGCGGAGAAATTGGCATCAGTTATTCCAATCCAAAATATTTAATTTCAACATCGTCCGAAACTAAACTCAGTTCTTTTGCGCGATCAAAAAATATTTGAAGCGAGGATTCGTGCCTTTTACTCCACGAGTATTGCATCGTTTCTCCGACATACATCAATGCTTCTTTTTTATTCCAACCTCTGCTTGATGCGGCGGTCGCAACAACTTGTTCGAGACGTTGCATATTTTTTCTCAACTGTCTCTCTAGAGAAAGTGCAGCAAACTCAACAGTTTCGGGTGCAAGATCTGATTTACCCATCCAAACAGCAAACACAAATGGGAGGCCTGTCATTTTTTTCCACGCTTCGCCAAGATCAAGTTCATACTGATACGAATGTCCATTCGTACTTGAAACGACTTTGTCGCCAATCATCAATACTGATTCTGGCCAGTCATTTTTACTCCCACCAAGATTTCGTATTTCAGTTGGGACCACAGTGATTTCTTTGTCGTACATGTCTTTCATCACGATTTGCAACAAGGCAACTGATGTATGGCTGTCAACATCGCAGTGAACTTGCTGCACCTGATCGATTGGAATTCGACTACGCAAACAAACTGTGAGTGTAGGGCCATCGCTACTGAGCAAGCCTACTTTAAGTATTCGCAGACATGATGAAGATTTTTGATAATCGATCGATGAGGCGAGTGCGAGATCAACATCACCTTCTTCCAAACATCCAATCAAGAGACTAGGCACCATCGGTTTCAATGTCATGCCATCGATCATCTCCAAGCCGTCAATCAACGGCTTGGTATTGAGAAAACTCACGACACCTAATATAACGTGCTGCATCGGTGCATCATAATTGACTCCGAGTCAATTAATCTAGAAACCAGTTAATTCACTCCGAGTCAATCAACACAATAAACAGATCTTGATTTATGACATTTAACCCATTGTAAACAAACGAGATAAATTGACTCCGAGTCAATTAATCAAGAATCCATTTAATTCACTCCGAGTCAATTAATCAAGAATCCAATTAATTCACTCCGAGTCATTTAATCAACATTATCGGTCGTAAAAAGAAATTTGATGAAAACGTTAACTACGAAGAATAATTAGCCGATAGTGGGAGTGGAACAGCGTGCTTTCGAGCCCAAGTAATGAAAGTAGCACTTAAAGGGACCGCCCGCGGGCCGACCCACCTATCGTTACCGTTCCTTGGGCTCGACAGCATTCGTGCAACAAACTCTCTCTCCTCTCTCTCCAAAACGATCGTCCCACTGCCCCAAGGCAGTGGGATGCGTTTTTTCACATCCTTGTTGTAAACAGTATGACAGAACTCTGATGGCTCCCCTATTGAGCAATCGCATCCATCGCTGTGGAAAAAATAGTCGTAGGTTCGCAGCGATACGTTCGATTCACTTTCGACAAGGAGATACGGCTAATAACTGCGTGTGGCACAACACCAGCTGCAATAGCTAGTTCTCCAAGCGATGCTTTACTACTCTCGTGCGTCGATAAAAGTTCAACACTACACCCCAAACTCAACTCCCCTTTTGGCAAATCTGTCAGATCGACTGCTATCTGATCCATGCACACTGCACCTATAACTTGTGCATCACCAATTGATTTATCTCCACAGAGAATATGTACAAAAGCACCACTACTACTTGCGTCTGCTCCAACGCCCATTGGATAACCAGCAGCATAACCAACAGGTATAACTCCAATGACAGAATCACGAGCCGCAGTCCACAAACCGCCATATCCAACTTGATCGCCTTTTTTCACAGATCGAATATGTGCAAGATGCGTCGTCCACGAAACAACCCTGCGAAAAGCAGGCAATCCTTGAAGAGGTGCGGGAACCGTGCCTGTCCAAGCAAGGCCAACACGCACCATATTCCTGTGTGACCATTTCCACTGCATCGTTGCTGCTGTATTTGCCTCGTGGAAAACACAAACTGCTGGAAGCTGAGAATCCAAGGACTCTATGACCTGATCAAATTGTTGGTGCTGCAAGCGTGTCATCGCCTCATCATGCACCGCAGAAGCAAAATGTGTCATAACTCCAGTCAACGCAACTCGTTTATCCGAAAGTATTGTTTCAATAATTCGCTTCGCTTCAACCGCATCACATCCACCTCGATGCAAACCAGTGTCTACTTTTACTTGCACATTGATCACCGAGCCAAAACGGCTCGCCATCTCCAAAATTGCACGCAATTGGTCTTCACAGTGAATTACAAGGTGCGCTCGACATGTCGTTATTCCTCGATAGATAGGATGTAGTCGATCAATGCCATACACTGGGGCAAGCACAAGAATATCCGATTGCACTCCTCCGCTGAACAACACTCCTGCTTCATCAGCGCTATAAACAGCGAGCATATCCGCATGCTTGGCAAGTGTGTTTGCTAGCCGAACTGCTCCCAACCCATATCCATCTGCTTTTACAACTGCACAAAACTTGCATTCTGGGCCTATATGTGACCGAATCGCAGCACAATTCTGTTCTACTGCGGAAAGATCAATTTGTAATGTACTTTGATTTTGCATCAGATAAATGCTTCCTTGCATCTTATGCGTCAATTACCGACAACTACCGTTACAATAACAATATCGTCGGCTCACCGATCCTACCATGACAACCAAATCACAACAGGTGATTCCGAAATAATTATTTATGACTACACCAAAACTCGACCTCGAGATTTTCGACACTAAAACTTCCTTTAAGGACATTGGGCTTATAGATGCCTTGCAAAAGTCCGTTGATAAGGCGGGGTTCGACCATCCTACTGTCATCCAATCAAAACTTATTCCCCTTGCACTTTCCGGTGCGGACGTGCTTGGGCAGTCTAGAACTGGCTCAGGGAAAACTGCTGCCTTTGGATTACCTGCACTTCAAATTTTGCAAGAAGACGACGCCTTTGGTGCACTCATCCTCGTTCCAACCCGAGAGTTAGCTATTCAAGTATGTCATGAATTGCGTGAACTTGGAAGATTTACAAAACTCCACCCCGTTCCCATTTACGGTGGACAAAAAATTAACACGCAAATTGAAAAACTAAAAGCAAACCCACAAATTATTGTCGGCACGCCCGGTAGAGTGATGGACTTGCACCAACGCGGACATCTCCCCTACAACAAAATTAAACTCGCCATTCTTGATGAAGTCGATCGCATGCTTGATATCGGTTTCCGTGAAGACATTCGAAAAATCCTCGGTGGTTTAAAACAAAAGCATCAAACAATTTTTGTTTCCGCAACAATTTCAGATGAGATTCATCGGCTTTCTAAGAAGTACATGACCAAACCACAAAGTTTGGACGTAACCTCTTCTTCTGGCAGTTTGACCGTTTCGCAAGTGCACCAAGAATATCTCCCAGTTCAACCTTGGGATAAACAACGGTTACTTCACCACCTTCTTAAGCATGAAGAAACTGTTATGACGTTGATTTTTTGCAGAACAAAAGCGACAGTTGATCGATTGACTTCATTTTTAACTAGAAAAAATATTGAAGCTGCTGCAATTCATGGCGATCTTCCGCAAAACAAACGGAACGCTGTCATGCAAAAACTACGTGATGGAAAACTCAGTGTGCTCATCGCCTCTGATCTTGCATCTCGTGGCATAGACGTTGAAAACATCACGCATGTCATCAACTACGACGTTCCTGAAGACCCTGAAATTTATGTTCACCGTATTGGCAGGACCGCTCGCGCAGGACGAGGTGGTGTTGCATGGATGTTTGTCACTCCAGAACAAGGGCAACTTCTTACACAAATCGAAGCATTAACGAACGTTGAGATTCCGATCAAGGAATATCCAGACTTTAAACCCGGACCAGTTCCTGACAAAATTTCAAGGCAGCAACAAGCAGAAGAAAAAAGAATTGCAGATGCTCGCGTAGAAAAAAATCCAACAAAACTTGACTTGCCAGACAAACAAAAGAGTAAAGACGAATCTAGTTTTCCCGGTGGCGTAGTGCCAAAACAGTTACCAAACAAACGACTCGGCGGACGGGTTCGCACGCGACGAAGATGAGTGTTCTTCTCTCAGACGAAATTCGCAAAGCCCTTCAATCTGGCGGCCCCGTAGTCGCACTTGAAACTGCTGTTCTCACAAAAGGGTTACCACGCGTCCCTTGGGGAATTGAATTCGGTATCTGCCCATCTTTTATCGACGAGAGTACACCTATCAATCTTGCGGCAGCAAACGCAATGACACTTGCAGTTCGAACTGCAGGCGGAATCCCCGCATGGGTAGCAGTCATAGACGGTTCACTTCGTATAGGTCTCTCAGATTTAGAAATTGAAAATCTCGCTGTCGATGAAACTGCAGGAAAAGTTTCGCTTGCGAATGTTGCTTCTGCTCTTGCTCAAAAAAAATCAGCGGGAACAACAGTTGCAACAACTTTGCTGGCATGTAACCTCACCCGCCAACTATCTGGGCACGCCATTCAAGTCTTTGCAACTGGTGGAATAGGTGGGATTCACCGAAACTGGGCAAATCGACTTGATGTTTCCTCTGACTTACGTGCACTTGCAACAACTCCAACATGTGTTATTGCAAGCGGTGCTAAATCTATTCTCGATATTCCCGCGACAGTTGAATCACTCGAAACCCTTGGAGTTCCAATCTTAGGTCTCCAAACTGATAGTTTCCCTTGTTTCGTCGAAGCAAAATCAGACAATGATCCACACATCGATTGCGTTGCTTCACCAGAAGAAGTTGCAAAGATCTGCCACGTTCATTGGAACGAACTGGGAGCAACTTCTGCGGTCTTTGCCACATGCCAAGTCCCTGATGGGGTTGCACTTGGACGGGGAACACTTGAAAGAGTGATCGAAGAGACTGAAAAAACTTGGTCATCTTCGGGTGAAGTTGGTGCAACGAGAACACCCGCACTCCTTGATGCTTTGGCTCACCATACAAATGGAAAATCCCTCATTGCGAATGTAGCACTACTTTGCAACAATGCAACACGCGCGGCTGAAATTTCCGTTGCAATGTCGAGTTGACTTCCTAATCTGAGGTACAATATATTCGGGTTTCGGGGATTAGGTTTTACAACATGACAAAAGTACAGAAAGAAACAATTATTGGTTTACTTGATTGGGAAACCCAACATGAAGGTAGATTACGCCAATGGGATAATGGCCCCGTCATTGCGGAGTCCGATCCGTTTGTTCCCATGAAACTCAAAGAAGAGTATCCACTGCGAGAAGGACAATTACTTACTGCTTCTGTTGTTCAGAAAAAATCAAAAAATAAAAACAAAGATGGCGTTCGAAATGTCCGTCCCATTGTTTCTGAAATTTTAGAAATTGACGGCATTGTTCCAGCGGAATATGCGAAACGCAAACCGTTCGAAGAAATGACTGTCGTCGATCCGCAACCTAGAATGACCCTCGAACATCGAGGATGTGCCCCTGCTTGCAGGTTGATCGACCTCTTTTGCCCAATCGGATTCGGCACACGGGGTTTAATCGTTGCACCACCAAAAGCCGGCAAGACTGTATTGCTCCAAAACATTGCATCGGGCATTCATCACAATCACCCCAATGTCGAATTGGTCGCCCTTCTTATTGATGAACGACCAGAAGAAGTTACAGAATTTAAACGAACAGTTCCTGCAGAAGTTCTTGCTTCATCAAACGATCAGAACGTTGATGAACATATCGAACTTGGAATCATGGCAATCGAACGAGCAAAACGAAAGTTAGAAGCTGGAAAAGATGTTGTTGTTTTACTTGATTCGCTTACTCGTCTTGGTAGAGCGTTCAATAACTCCAAAAAATATGCAAGTAGCGGCCGAACAATGTCTGGTGGACTCGACGCAAAAGCACTAGATGTTCCAAAACAACTTTTCGGTGGAGCAAGAAATGTTGAAGAAGGCGGATCTCTTACAATTATCGCTAGTTGCCTTGTAGATACAGGTTCGCGGGCAGATCAAATCATATTTGAGGAATTCAAAGGAACTGGCAACATGGAGTTAATCCTTGATCGATCAATTTCTGACCAGCGATTATTCCCTGCGATCAATTTAGCTGCATCGGGGACCCGAAAAGAAGATTTGTTACTTTCACCCGCAGAATGCAAAACAGTCACAGCGCTTCGGAGGCGACTGCTCAACATGAAACCACCAACACAAATCCAACAGTTGCTCGCAGCACTCGATCGTTTTCCGACGAATGAAGAACTTGTTGGTGGATAAAGAACTAGCATGGCAAAACGTACTGACCCACGATTGACTGAGGCGATGCAAGCGCTTGCAAGGGGACAAGTGGAGCATGCTGAATCTTTGTGCCGGTCGGTGTTAGCAGATCGAAGACGAGATGACCTCGCCATGGCGTTACTTGCACAAGTATGCAACCAAAGTGGTCAATACGAAGAAGCCCTACAACTCATTCGAAGCGCAATTGCAAGGAATGGAAAACGCGCGGACTATCATGGCTTGCTTGCTGATATGCTTTGTACGCATGGTGATTTTCGCAATGCAATTGGCGCATATGACAAGGCATTAAAATACCAACCAAAGCATCCTGGTGTACTTGCAGGAAAAGCGAACACGTGGCTACGTTTAAACGAGCCCGAAAAAGCACTAAAACAACTCTCGCCCTTCATGAAGCAAGGGAATGAAGATGTGACTGTTGCGACGGTGTACGCAAAAGCCTTGATTGCCACAGAAAAATCTGATGAAGCTGCTTCTGTGTTACTCACTCATCTGCCAGCAGAACGAGAACCAATCGAAACTCGGCGAACCATGTACTTTGTTTTAGGCAAAGCAATGGAAAAAAGTGGGGAATATAAGAGTGCGTTCGAAGCCTATCAAGAAGGTAATTCGCTGACAAAAACTAACTTTGATATTAAAGATTGCGAGTCAAAACACAACGCAATCAAACAGGCATGCAACGAAAAAACAGTACACAAACAATCTAACTGTGAAGATGACTCGAGAATATTTATTGTCGGAATGCTTCGCAGTGGCTCAACGCTCACAGAACAAATCATTGATGCGCACCCTGACGGTGTTGGCTTAGGTGAACTTGACACCTTTCCTTCCCTGTTGCAAAAATACAGTCAAGGAAAATCCTTTTCTGATTTTTGGGATTCTGTTGAAGTTTCAACGCTTGATGCAATTGCCAAAGAATATCTTGATGCAACTCAGGCGAGTGCTACTGTCGTCGTCGACAAACAACTGGGCAACTACCAATTTATCGGTGCAATCGCTTCTATTTTACCAAATGCAAAATTTATCCATTGCAAACGAAACCCTCTTTCGATCGGACTTTCATGCTTTGCCCAAAAATTACCACCAAACACAAACTCATGGGCTAATAATTTGCGAGACATCGGGCTGTACTACAAACAATACGATTCCATGATGCGACACTGGACATCTCTTTTCAGTGATCGTATTTTAGAAGTTCAATACGAAGAACTCGTGCATAAACAGGAAGAACAAGTAAAACGAATTCTAAATTTTTGCACTCTTCCATTCCATGAACGATGCATGCGCTTTTGGGAAACCGGTCGCACCGTGTTGACGTTAAGTCAAGACCAAGTCAGGCAACCGATGTATACATCTGCAGTGGATCGCTATGAACATTTCGGTGAATTACTCGACCCGTTGCGTAATAAGATTCAATGAAGATTGTTGACCCCTTAAAACTGACCTTAAAGAATACGTAACCTCCAATAAAAAAACGCCGCTGCATAAGCAGCGGCGTTTCGTGAAGTTTCCTTCAGTGTGCAATCAAGTTGCACATGTCATACATTTGCAATTACTTGCGACGACGACGGCTTGCTACACCAGCAAGACCCAATAGGGCAAGAGCACCTGGAGCTGGAAGCTCAAAGTAGAAATCTTGGCCTGTTACTTGGAAAGTTTCACCAGCAGAATCTTTGCCTTGGATGTTAAGCACACCATGCACAGCAGAGTTCATACCATTCATGGTGAATTGACCGAGCAATACACGCATGCTTGAACCAGCGCCGCCTTGCGCGTCGTCTGGAGTCACGAACCATGTGCCGTTATCAGTACTGATAGCGCCACCTGCTTCAAATGGTGCAAAATCAATGCCAATGTCCAAAAGGGCGTTGTTGCCAAATGGAGAACCATTAGCGTACAAAGCACCAATCGTTACATATGAATCCCATTCTAGCGAAGGTGCTAGTGGGAAAAATGCACTGTTGATTGAAGTCGACGTTGGACCACCAAAAGCTGTGTTTTGGTAGAATCCACCAGTTGAATCGATGGTTAGCATGTTATCAGCATTGCCGAAAACAGCATCAACTCGATCAACTGCGTTATCAAAATCTGCGTAAATACGAGCAGTCCAAGTTCCGGCTTGAGCGCCGTCGCCTACTTGCTCCACGACGTCATAGCTAAGACCTGTGTAGTCTGCCATGGCAGTGGTTGCGAGAAGCGAACCAGCTGCAATTGTTAATGAAAGCGTTTTAATATTCATGAGCTTTCCTTCCTTTTCATTCCTGTTCTAGATCTAGAAAAAAACGTAATGTTGGTGGATGATTGTCTCTGTTCAGAGCTGACTTGACCTTTGAAACGCCTATCCATGTTCCCCAACGAGAGAGTTATTCGCAATAAAGCGCAGTCGGTTCCCACAACTTTGCTCTGCGGGCTCACTCGAAGAGTATGTTGCTAGAACTACATGCCTAGCAACAGGTTGAAGATAGCGGATGAATTGGCTGAGTCAACACTATTTATTCTTTTTTTAGGAAGCAACTGCGAAAAAAACAGGCTTATTTACCTAATTTACCACAAATGCCCTTAGAACCCGCAAAGTTCGCCAAATAAAAGCAATGAGCCTGAGTTTGTAATTTTTACACGAATATTTTTTCCAACGAATGCATCCGGATCTGCTCCCTCTGGAATGTCAAATACGCAGATGAGATCACCCATTGTTCGACCTGACATCTGAAGAGCTGGTTTTTCCCATGTGAGTTCAATACCAGTATTTTTCGTTGATTTTGGGCTGATTCTTTCTACAAAAACCGAAACCTCTCTTCCTTCATAGGCGACGTGTACTTCCTCGCTGATTTCGCCACCCAAGGCGAGAAGCGCATTCAAACGAGATTTTTTTACATCTCTAGAAACATCATCCTCAAACCGATCTATCGCGACAGTGCCGGGCCTCGGCGAATAATGAAACACGAAATTGTTTTTAAACCGAACCTTCTTGAGTAAGGAACGCGTTGCTTCATAATCTTCATCTGTTTCGGTTGGGAATCCTACGATAATATCTCCTGCTATTTCAACATCCGGAATAATTTTTCGAGCGCGATCTATGAATTCCAAGTATTCCTCAACTGTATATCCTCTGTTCATTAACTTCAGAATTCTGTTTGAACCAGATTGCGCAGGAACGTGCAAGTAATTGCAAATTCGAGGGCAATCTCGCATCGTTTTTAATATGTCATCCCCAAAATCTTTTGGATAACTTGTTACAAAACGGAGCCGAAGAATTTCAGGTACTTCATCATGGATGCGCCGAAGCAACTTGGCGAACGATGTAATCTGATCGTCATCTGAAACATCTTGCCGAAATGCCTTCAAGCTCGGGCCAACTTGCGCGACTTCCTTGCCATTGATGGAAACCGCTAATCCATGCGTATATCGATAGTGATTGACGGTTTGTCCAAGTAAAGTGATCTCGATAACACCCGATTTTGCAAGATTACGACACTCCTCCACGATTGAATCTGGAGGGCGATGCACTTCAGCGCCGCGCGTATTTGGTACAACACAATACGTACAAAATTTATTACACCCACGAGTAATTCGAACGTACGCAGAACGTCGATCGCCACTGGCATAATCTGGGTCGAACGCTCTTGATAAGTCGAGCGTTTCAAGACTATCTTCTGCTGCGGATAATGCCGCTGTTCTGCGGGAATTATTTCCTTGCAGCGCCGCGCGCTCGACTGTTGCAAGCCGCTCGCCTGCAACTGCATTTTGAATGAGCAATGGCAATTTATCAAGTTCGCCCGGTCCGCAAAGAAAATCAACTTGTGGATACGTACTCAGCAATTGCTTGCCTTCTCGCTCAGGCAGGCACCCTAACATTCCGACAACGACTTCCCTGCCTTCGTTTTTTTCAACACCAAGCTCACCAACACGACTCAGAACCTTATTTTCAGCTTGCTCGCGGACAGAGCAAGTATTAAAAAGCACGATATCGGCATGCGCTCGATCGCCATTAAATTCGTACCCGAGGGCAGTCAGTTGCCCAGAGACAAGTTCACTATCGAGCACGTTCATTTGGCAACCGAACGTCTCTAAAAAGATAGTTTTGGTCGCGGTGAGTTGTGCAGTTTCTCTCTTCATTGGCTGACTACGTATTATGACGGAAATTGGTAGAAGATTGTGCTTTTTGTCGCCATCAAGTCGATATTTCAAATGATGAGAGCAGGTCAAGGTGTCGTCATTCTTTCAGTCATGCTTTTGATGCTTGGCGTAGTCATGGTAAATTCCGCGGGGCTATCAGTTTCTACCGACCCACTCACCCTAAAAGAAATGGTCATGAGTAGACCCGCCATGCTCGCAATGTTCGCGATCGGTGCCATGTGGATGGGGAGTCGCTTTCCGTTTCGCCTGTTACACGTGAAATTTGCTGGTCTTCCCCTCGTTTTCTGGCTTGTTCCGATCGCTCTTCTATTATTATTTGCTGTCTACGTTCCAGGTATTGGAAAACGAGTCAATGCGGCAAATCGGTGGTTGGATTTTGGCGGGTTTGCATTTCAACCAAGCGAAGTAGCGAAGTGGGCGTTGGTTGCTGCAATCGCTTGGTGGGGTGCAACATATTCCAAAAATATACATTCATTCAAAAAAGGGTTTTTGCCCGCAATTCTTGTTGTAGGACTCATTTGTGGTGTGATTGCGGTAGAAGATTTAGGAACCGCTGTGTTAATTTTTGGAACAGCGTGTGTTTTACTTTTTGCAGCAGGTTGCAAAACGATGCATTTTGTCTCACTTTTTCCGTTTGGGATCGCAGCGCTCGTTGGTGCGATCATGACAAGTTCCTACCGCATGAATCGGTTGAAGGCGTTTATAGATCCTTATGATGACCCAGGAGATATTGGATATCACATCCTGCAATCATTGACGGCAATATCAAGCGGTGGTTTAGCGGGCCTTGGTCTTGGGCACGGCGTACATAAATTCGGGTATTTGCCAGAAGACACGACTGATTTTATATTTTCAATTATATGTGAAGAACTTGGTGTTGTTGGTGCGGGTGCAGTGCTTTGTCTGTATGCGGGAATACTTATACTAAGTTTTTCTGTCATTCGAAAATGCAAAGATACGTTGTTACGATTGCTTGTGCTAGGAATCGCAACAACAATTGGATTACAAGCGAGTATTAATATTCTTGTTGTAACTTCACTTGCGCCAACGAAGGGAATTGCGCTTCCGCTTTTAAGCAACGGCGGTACTGGTTGGCTTCTTACTGCATTTTGCATTGGACTCATCAATGCAGTTGATCGTACATCTCAAGAAGAAACTGCTTTCACAACAACTGAAAAATGGCAACCATCGAATGCCTAATGTGCTCATCGCCGGCGGCGGGAGCGGCGGTCATGTTGCACCGGCAATCGCGATTGCGCAAGCGCTCAAAGTAAGAGAATGTGACGCAATCATCGCACATTCAACTCGTGCAATCGATCGGAAGATGGTTGACGAAACTGCGTTTCAAGCAACAGCACTTTCAGCAAAACCACTCTCTCTGTCTCCGCTTGGTTTTGCACAGTTTTGCTGTGGTTTTTTACGCGCTGCAAGACAGACGAAATCTTTGATACGAGAACATAAATTGAAATGTGTTGTTGCAACTGGTGGCTTCGTTGCTGCTCCGGCGCTTTGGGCGGCAAGCCGATTGAACGTCCCTACTATCTTAATGAATTTCGATACACCTGCTGGCAAAGCAAACAAACTTGCGAGTCGGTGGACAGATACTGTTCTATCAACCGTTGCGTGGGACGAAGTGGATGCAACAATAGTACCTCCCCCCCTTCGTGCGTGTTCTATTTCAACACATGATCAACGAACAAACAATATTGCATTAGGTTTAGATCCAAAAAAGATGACACTGCTCGTCACTGGTGCTTCGCAAGGTGCAGGCACGATCAACGATCTCATTCCTGCATTAGCGAGTGCTGCACCGAATGTATTTTTAAATTGGCAGATTCTACATTTGGCTGGTGAAGGGAAGGCGCATTCTGTAGAAAAGGCGTATCAACAATCGGCAGTAGCGCACCTCGTTCTTCCGTTTACAAATGAAATGGGAAGATGTTGGGGAGCTGCTGATTTAGCTGTAACACGGGGGGGCGCTAATACGATTGCAGAAATTGCATTCAATGCGGTTCCAAGTGTTGTGCTTCCATATCCATATCACGATGATGACCACCAACGCTCAAATGCAGAGCCCCTCGCAGCACTTGGTGGAGTCGTAATCGAAACTGATTACAAAGCGCTCGATACAAACATAAGGGGTGCTGGGCGAACGATTCTTTCTTTACTCCGGGACCATCACCAACGCTTTGAAATGCAGCAAGCACTTACTTTTGAAGCTCCGATCAATGGCGCTTCTGTAATCGCCGATGCTGTTCTCTCTGCGATCGAAGACCCCTTGACCTGACCCCGGGGTCTGACCCCTTGACCTGACCCTGGGGTCTGACCCTTTGACCTGACCCTGGGGTCTGACCCTTTGACCTGACCCCGGGGTCTGACCCCTTGACCTGACCCTGGGGTCTGACCCTTTGACCTGACCCTGGGGTCTGACCCTTTGACCTGACCCCGGGGTCTGACCCCTTGACCTGACCCTGGGGTCTGACCCTTTGACCTGACCC
>JACKQG010002264.1_pt2 | contig 19034 bp, 16 predicted proteins | sample 8237621 | NCBI WGS metagenome assembly JACKQG01 (sample SAMN15677084, study PRJNA649215) | marine metagenome | biome: marine; feature: Black Sea; material: saline water; isolation source: suspended particulate matter (SPM) from the Black Sea western gyre | collected 2013-06-09/2013-06-10 | depth... | reverse complement strand
GGCATTTTATTGTAAGGGTGTATTTCAGAATAGATATTTAACTCTCTTACTCTTCTAGCAATAAGTTGTGTGTATTGCGAACCAAAGTCTAATATTAATATTTTTTCGTGCTCCATTTAACTATTTTATTTTAGTATTCAAAATTACGAAATTAGGGTTTAGCGGATTTAAATTCTCTTTTAATATTTCAATAAAGTTATCCCCACCTTTTAAATAAAACGGAATGAAATTATGATAGCGTTCCTGCAAACTATTACAAGGAAACAACTGCTGTTTTATTTTACTTATCTGATTTAAAGAACTTTCATTTTTTTGCTTAGCTATCCTCAATAATTTTTCTTCCAATTGCTTAAAAGATTTTAACTGTTTTTGTTGTTGGGACTTTATGCTATTCTGAAGCCCTAAATCAGTAGTTTTTGCAGTAATTGATGCGTATATATTTTCAACAGCATCCATTTCATCTTTTAGGGAAATATGTGAATCCTTTTGGTTTAGCACAAACTTTTTTTGCAATTGATGTTCTTCCAAAAACAAATCATTAATCGTAAAGCCTAAAGCTTGTCGTTTTTGATTCTGTTTATCATCCATAAATAATACAGAGTTTCTTAATATCAAAATTGGGAAAGGAATATTTTCTTGCTGAAAAGCATTTTTCAACTGCATCCAATAAGTAACCTCAGCCCCACCACCAATATAAGCAATATTTGGCAAAATAGTTTCCTGATAAAGCGGTCGTAATAATACATTTGGGCTAAAGCTAACAGAATTATTTTCTATCTCCTTTTCAGTAATTTCTCCTTTTATTAATTCTCTTTTCCCTTCTGATAATTTAAAGAAATTGATAGGACGAACATGGGCTTTGGCTTTATATTTAGTTGCCAAATCCTCACTGCATTTAGTTATGGATTTCTCAAAACCATTCCTTAAAACATCTTTTTTAATAGTGGAAATAAATTGTTCTTTTAGCCTCTTATCGTCTCCATCTAAAATAACTAACCCATACTTACCAAACAATTCGTTTACCAAATAACGAGTAGCATCAGCCAAGTTATCATGATTTAAATATGATTCTTCAAAAAGAGAAATTAATTTATCCGCATTTTCTGAAGTTCCTAAAACTGATTTCAATTCTGTTAAGATACTTTCAAGACCATCTAAATTCATTCTACCAACACCACCACCTTGTTTGCTGCCCCAAGCTATTTTTTTACCAAAAAGATGAATATGATTAATTTCCTGAAAGTCATGATCCTCAGTTGCCATCCAAAAAACAGGCACAAAATTATTATTAGGATATTTTTCTTCTAACTGTTCTGCTAGATTAATAGTAGAGATTATCTTGTAAATAAAATAAAGCGGGCCAGTGAATAAACAGAGTTGATGCCCTGTTGTTACTGTAAAAGTAGAATTCTCTTTTAAGCTTTCAATATTCAATTTTGATTTTTCAGAAAGAGATAAACTTGCATTTTGCTTATTCAAAACATCTACCAGAACTACTCTATCTATAGAATGTGTTTTCTTTTCAGTAACTTGTTTTTCAAAATTTTCTAGGGTTGGAAAGTGATTAATAAATGGACTTAATTTTTCATCCTTTTTAAGGTAATCAAGGACAAGATTAGAAAATTTATTGGTTTCTTGATATGAAATTTCAGAGACCTTCAAAATTTATTTTTTTATAATAAACCCCCCAGCAATTAAATCGTCACCTTCATAAATTGCAGCCGATTGCCCAGGAGCAATACCTCCTACTTTTTTATGAAATAGAACTTTCAAATTTTCGCCATCATTAGTAATAGTCGCCATTTCACCTTTATGTTTATACCTCACTTTCACTAAACATTGCATGCCATCTTCAATCTTAGCATACTTGAGATAATTTACATTTCTAATAAACATTTCTTGTTCTTGCAAGTCCTCTTTCATACCAACAACTACTGTATTATCTTCAGGATTTATCCCAATAACATAAGTAGGATTAGGACCTAAGGAAACTCCAATTTTTCTTTGTCCAATTGTGTAAAAAGGATAGCCATCATGCGTACCAACAATATGACCGTCAGTAGTAATAAAATTACCTCCCTTTACTTTTTCCTCTAACCCTTCTACCCTTCTTTTTAAGAAACCTCTATAATCATTGTCAGGAATAAAGCAAATTTCATAACTCTCATTCTTTTCAGCTAAAGCTTTATATCCTCTATCCAAGGCCATTTGCTTTATATCCTTTTTATGATATTCTCCCATTGGGAAAATTGTTCTTTTCAAACATTCCTGAGTTACTCCCCACAGCACATAGGATTGATCTTTACTTTCATCCAAACCTTTTGAGACAACAAAACGCTCTTCAACTTTACGAACTTGCGCATAATGTCCTGTTGCAATAAACTCGCAATTAAGCATATCAGCACGCTTTAAAAGTGCTTCCCATTTTATGTGCGTATTACATAATACACAAGGATTTGGCGTACGACCAGCTATATATTCATCAACAAAATTATCAATAATAAAGCCCTTAAACTCATCACGAATATCTAAAATAGTATGCGGAAAACCACAATCAACAGCCAATTGGCGCGCATCATTTATAGAATCCAAACTACAACAACCCGTCTCTTTCTTATTTCCACCTGAACTCTCATAATCCCAAGTTTTCATGGTTAAACCAATAACCTCATACCCTTGTTCATGTAATAATAAAGATGCCATAGTACTATCAATACCACCACTCATTGCCATTAAAACTCTTCCTTTACTCATTGTAATTTATTATTGTATCACTAATACCTTCTTCAGTGAAATATTCCCAAATACCTGATTTATTATCAGCAAGATAAGACCCATTGTAATATACCTTACCACTAGGAAAATAATATACTATTTTACCTTCTCTAACGCCATGATTAATTAAGACTTTCATTTTAGTTGTACCATTAATAAAATATTGAATCCAAGAACCATTTTCTACTCCTTGAGTCCAATTCTTAATTTCGTACAACTCACCTGTATAGTAGTACGTTTTTGTTACCCCATTTAATTTTCCTTTTTGATACTGCTCACTCATCATTAGCACACTATCAATACTAAAATAATGCCAAGTACTATCCTTTAGTTCATTCACATAAAGCCCTGCTGCTTTAAGCTTTCCATTTTTATAGAAAATATGAGTTGCTGCTGCAGTACCTAAATGAAAAAACTCTTTTTCAGCTTGCAACTCACCGGAATCATAATAATACATGAAAATTCCCTCAGGATTATTATTCTTAAATTTTCCTTTGTAACGCAAATTACCATTGTCAAAAGTTTTTTCCCAAACACCTTGTTTTAAACCAATTGCATCAACTTCATTAACACTTTGAGTGAAAGCTAAGAAAGGAATAAGTATTAAAAATAAAAGTAATTTTTTCATGAAATTATTTTTTGCAAATATAGGGTAAAAGAAATAATTACTTCTTTACTGAATCCATTAATTCATCTAGTCCCTCAATAAAGAATTTCCAGCTAAATCTTTTCTTTTCCAAGCTAGTATTATCTGAAAACTCTTCTTCTTTATTGTTTGTATAAAAGTCAATTATTGCATCAGCAATTTCAGTAGGATTTTGAGAGGTAACATAACCAACCTTATTATGGGGAACAATTTCAGCCAAACCACCAACATCAGTCACCAACATTGGCCTATCAAAAGAATAAGCAATTTGAGTAACGCCACTTTGAGTTGCTGTGCGGTAAGTTTGGGTAATCATATCAGCAGAACAAAAATAATCTTTCACTTTATTAGCAGGGATAAAATCACTTTTCATGATGATATTTTTTGCAATTCCTAAATCAGCTATCAAATCGGTATATTCCGTTTTATCATCATAAAACTCACCCGCAATAATAAGTTTAATTCCCATTGCTTTTATCCGGCTATCTCCCATTGCTTTAAGCATTAAATCCAAGCCCTTGTACTTGCGCACAAAACCAAAAAATAATAAATGTTTATCCTCAGAATTTAACCCTAAGTTTTCTAACGCTTTTGCTTTAGGAATCTTGTCCCCAAATACATTATAAATAGGATGAGGAATAAACTTTTTATAAGTAGTATTTGTAAACTTTGAAAGGTCGTCCAAAACAGAAGCAGAAAGCGATAAAAAAGCATCACAACTTTTAACAAAGTAGCGAGTAAATAAAGTATCTCCTATTCTTTTTTCGTGCGGAATAACATTATCTGTTATTGCCAAAATTTTTATTTTCTTATTCAATAAGCGTGCAATAGTACCCAAGCAAGGCGCCATAAAAGGCAACCAATACCTTACAACAACATAATCGGGTTTTTCAGCATTAATCTTACGCGCAACATTTATCCAGTTAAAAGGATTAACAGAATTGATAAGCGTTTTTATTTTTAAGTTTTTTGGTGCTTCTCCGCTTTCATATTGAGTAGTTCCTGGAAATAAAAAACCAGGATATTGAAGGGTGAAAGAATAGAGAATAACCTGATCTCCTCTATCGTAATATTCTTGAGCCAGTGCATTATTAAAATTGGCTACCCCTCCTCTAAAAGGAAAAGCAGGGCCAATGATAATTACCTTTCTTTTACTCAAAACTTATACTTCTTTTTCTACTTGATAGTTGTTTCTATCATAAGCATTACGAGAAACCATCTCAGCAATAAAACCAGCCAAAAATAATTGCACCCCAATTATCATTGAAGTAAGTGCAATGTAAAATCCTGACATATTAGCAATATTTTTTGAAGGAACAACTGCAAACATGGCATACAATTTAGCTCCTGTTATATAAGTAAACAAAGCAAAACCAATCATAAACATAAGGCTACCCAACACTCCAAAAAAGTGCATAGGTTTTTTACCGAAACGAGAAACAAAAGTAATGGTTAGCAAATCCAAGAAACCATTAACAAAACGCTCCAAACCAAATTTGGTAACGCCATACTTTCTACTTTGATGTTCCACTACTTGTTCGGTAATATTAGAAAAACCTGCCCACTTGGCGAGTACTGGAATATACCTATGCATTTCACCATGTACCTCAACTGATTTCACAACTGTGTTTTTATAGGATTTAAGTCCGCAATTAAAGTCATGTAAATATATACCTGAGGCCTTACGTGCTGCCCAATTGAATAATTTGGTAGGTATAGTTTTGGTTAAAGGATCATAGCGTTTGGCTTTCCAACCTGAAACTAAATCAAAACCCTCAACAGCAATTTTATTATATAATGTAGGGATTTCCTCAGGACTATCTTGCAAATCAGCATCCATAGTAATGACTACATCCCCTTTAGCTTTTGCAAAACCAATATTAAGGGCTGCCGACTTACCGTAATTTCTTCTGAATTTTATTCCTTTAATGTTTGTGTTTTCAGAAGAAATTTTCTCAACTACTTCCCATGATTTATCTTTACTACCATCATCAATTAAAAGCACTTCATAAGTAAAGTTATTTTTTTGCATTACTTTATCAATCCAAGCACATAACTCAGGCAAAGATTCATCTTCATTAAATAAAGGGACTACTACACTAATATTCATAAACTATGCGATTAAAGTTGGGTCTTCTTTTTTAACAAAAATAGAAATAATTAAAGAATAAAGGAAACCCATGAAAGTACCTCCTAACATTCCCATTATCATCATCCAATGTGGTTGCATAAACTTCCCAGTCATTTCTAAAGCCATATCCAATTCTTCATCTGAAATTTCAGGATTTCCCTCCAGCAAAGCTTGCTCAGTAATTTTCATTACTTCACTTAAAGCATTAGGATCAAGATAAGAAATGTATATAAATTGATAAAAAGCTAATATTATTGAAGAGAAGAAAGCAACTGTTGTTCCTAATTTTAAAGATGCAGCATAGGAAATAAAACCATTATTATTAATGTCACGATACTGAATAACAGCATAAGCAATAAATGCAATTGTGATACCATTATTTAATAAAGCAGGGATAATTGATTGTTTGTCATCAGCACCTACTGACCACATAATAACTGCAATAGCAACCAAAACCAAACCCAATACAGCACCATAGTTCATTGCAAATTTCTTTGTATCCATCTTATTTTCTTTTAAAATTAATAATTGCAAATATAAACAAAAATAGAATGTAGAAAATGTTTTGTAAAAAGTAAGATTATGTTAGTTTTGCAGCTTAAGGGTAAGTCTTGTACGACCAGCTCCCTATGAACTCCCCCAGGGCAGGAATGCAGCAAGGGTAATAGGTTGTAGCGGTGCGATATAAGTAGCTTACCCTTATTTATTTTAAGAAATCCTGCTCCAGCCCAAACGCTCCCTAGCATAAGGACGATAAGCACGAGCAATATTGATATTCTCCGCTTTTTCCAAATCCTCATCATCTTGTAGTAACAAATCAGCCTCATTTCTGGCAAAATGTAATATCTTATTATCAGCAACTATATCAGCAATTTTAAAATCGAGCACCCCACTTTGTTTGGTTCCCATCATATCGCCAGGACCTCTTAGTTTTAAATCTACTTCTGAAATTTGGAAACCATCATTGGTATCCACCATAGTTTGCAGGCGAGTTTTACCTTCCACACTTACTTTATTACCACTTACCAAAACACAATAGGATTGCTCGCTACCCCTACCTACTCTACCTCTTAGCTGATGGAGTTGTGAGAGTCCGAATCGTTCCGCACTTTCAATAATCATAACGGAAGCATTAGGCACATTTACACCCACCTCAATTACTGTAGTTGCCACCATAATGTTAGTTACCCCATCCACAAAGCGTTTCATTTCATATTGTTTATCCTCAGGTTTCATTTGCCCATGCACTACACTTACTTGAAATTCTGGCAAAGGAAATTCGCGTTCAATATCAGTAAAGCCCTCCATCAAATTTTTGTAATCTAGCTTTTCTGATTCTTCAATTAAAGGAAATACAATATATATTTGTCTCTCTAATTTAATTTGCTCACGCATAAAATTAATAATCTGCAAACGAGAAGAATCAGTCTTCCACATGGTTTTAACTTCTTTTCTTCCAGGAGGAAGCTCATCAATAATAGAAACATCCAAATCGCCATAAAGCGTCATAGATAGTGTCCTAGGGATAGGAGTTGCTGTCATCACTAAGACATGAGGTGGAAATTTATTCTTCTTCCATAATTTAGCTCTTTGGGCAACACCAAACCTATGTTGTTCATCAATAACGACTAAAGCTAAATTCTGAAATACTACTTTATCTTCCAGTAAAGCATGCGTTCCAATTAATAAATCAATTTCACCGTTTTCTAATTGTTCATGCAAAATACGCCTATCCTTAGCTTTGGTTGAACCCGTAAGAATAGCCACCTTAATATCCTGTTTTTCCAAATAAGTAGAAATAGTTTCAAAATGCTGGCGAGCCAAAATTTCGGTAGGTGCCATAAGGCAAGATTGAAAACCATTATCCACCGCCATAAGCATGCTGAGCAGTGCAACTAAAGTTTTCCCACTCCCAACATCTCCTTGCAAAAGGCGATTCATCTGCTGAGGATTTCTAACATCATTCCTGATTTCCTTTAGCACCCGCTTTTGAGCTCCAGTTAATTCAAAAGGGAGGTGCTTATTATAGAATTCATGAAAACCTTCACCCAAGTTTTCAAAAGCATAGCCCTTGAACTTTTTTTTGCGTGTTAATTTTAGTTTTAATAAATGCAATTGTAAAAAGAAAAACTCTTCAAATTTTAATCTTTTCTGGGCTCTTACTAAAGCCTTAGCATCATTAGGCTGATGTATATCAAAAAAAGATTGTGTACGGCTAGGTAAATTTAATTTTTCAATTAAAGTAGCCGAAAGTGTTTCCTCCAACTGATTTTTAAGTAAAGGCAATAAGGCTTTAGTCAACTTCCCAATTCCTCTACTGGTTAAGCCTTTTGCATTTAGCATTTCAGTAGCATTATAAACAGGTTGCAAGCCTTGGGTAAATTGATTATTTTCTTCTTGCATATCCATTTCAGGATGTACAATATTAAACGCACCTTTAAAAGCAGTAGGTTTACCAAAAACAAGATAATCGGTATGTAGCTTTACTCCAGACCTTACCCAACGAATAGCTTTGAACCAGACCAACTCAATAATACCTGTATCATCTTTAAAATGAGCAATTAATCGCTTGGCTCTTTTCTGCCCCTTTTCTTCAAACTTTATGATTTGACCTTTTAGTTGAATGCTAGGAGAATCAGGAGTTAGTTCAGCAATGGTATGGATTTTACTCTTATCGATATAACGAAAAGGATAGTGCATAAGCAAGTCGCCATAAGTAAAGATACGCAACTCTTTTTTAAGCAAATCGGCCCGTAGAGGACCGACACCTTTCAAATAATCAATTGGGGTATCCAGAATATGCATGTGGTAAATATAAGAAAACTAGTGCTGCTTTAGTAAAGGACTTTTAAACATAAATGGCAATAAATCCTCAACCCTATTAGTAATAAGAACCTCATCAGTTGGAGAGTGTAAAATTACTTTAATTGGCCTATGTTGTTTATCCTCATATTCTGCCATAACTTGCCTACACGCCCCACAAGGTGATATCACATCTTTTACCTCAAAGTTTTTAGAAAGTACCGATATGGCTACTGTATTTATTTTAACATCCGGAAATTTTGCTCCTGCATAAAAAAGAGCAACACGCTCAGCACAAAGCCCTGATGGGTAAGCAACATTTTCCTGGTTACTTCCATTAATAACCTCACCGTTTTCCAGCAAGACACTTGCCCCTACTAAAAAGCCAGAATAAGGAGCATAAGCAGTTTTGAAAGCCGCTTTTGCATTGGCAACTAATTGCTGCTCCTGAGCAGATAGTTCACTCAAGTGAGCTAAAATAAAGGAAAGTTCTATTTTTTTTTCTTGCATAAAATTATAAATTATAAGCTAATTTTCCTTCAAAGATAAACAGAGTTTGGGGATTATTTACATAAAACTCCTGTTGAATTCTATATGTCAATTCAAAATCCAACTTTTTAGCCAACGGATACCCTAAAGCAATAGTGGAACGCAACTTATTGATTCCATCTTCCAAGGTTAAAAAATATTCAGTTGAAATACTAGGTGTCAACTTTGTTTTTTTGATGTTATAATCTAGTCCAAATTTCTGACGCAAAGTCATTTTATACCCAAACAAATCTCCTTGAGTCTGCCATCTATTCCTTACTGCATAAGAAAAGCGTTTACTTAATTTGTTTTTATAATTAACTTCCGCATAAAAACGGTTCTGATCAGAGATATTAAATGCAATATCCCATTTGTTAATATAACGATAACCAACAGCATAGGAAATACGCTTGTTATATTTACGCTTGATTTTTAGATCCGTAAATTGCTTGGCATAAAGGCTTGAATTTTCCCTTAATCGCAAACCTGTTTTTAGGGATAGGTTCGTCTTTTTTATGATTTTCTTATTCAGAGAAACTGAATACCAAGTTTGAAAATCATTCTCTTGAGCAAAAGCTGAAAAGGAGAAAAATAATAAAAGTAATATACTATTTTGTATTGTCCTCATAATAGAAAATACGCAAGTTAGCAGTATCCTTTAAAAAGTCAATTCTCCTAACCTCAACACGAATAACATTAATACCTGTTCTTTCTTTTAAATCCGCCAATAACTCCTCTCTTCTTTCAGGAACAATTAATTCAATTTTTTCATAGATTACATTCTTTCTTGATTCGCCTTTCAATAGCCAAATACGCTCCATTCCGAAAGTAACAAATACGATCATAAGGTTTGCGAAAATAAGCTCAGCATGACTAATTTTTTTATTGGCCAAAGCATTCACTACCGATATTCCAATCACCAAAAACAGGTAGGTCATTTCCTTAATAGGAATAGGATCGGTACGGTAACGAATAATACCAAAAATAGCAAAAAGCCCAAGTGCAAAACCTAATTGAAGCTTAACACTGTCCAGCAGCACACAAAGCAAAAATACCGTTAAACTAATTAAGAAATAAGTAAATAAATAATCCTTATTTTTAGTTACAGGATAGTATATATACCTGATAATAGTAGTAATGATGATGAGGTTGAAAATTGTTTTTGTAATCAGGTTCCAAAAATCTTCAGCATCAAAAATTGGTGTTCCTAAAAACTCCATTCCTCCACTTAATAAAATTGTTAATAGTTGCATTATGCTTGTTTTAATTTATTTATAAATAATACTTTTTCTTTAAATCTGTTTTTTTTCAACTCAGGATTTAAAGCCAAAGTTGTTAGGCAATACTTGCTAATACGGATAGGAAGAATATACATTTCCTTTGCAATACGCATAAAATCAGACGAACGACTCATACGCTCCTGCTTAACCTCAGCAATAACAATATGTTTCATATCTCCATTATCATTTGCGTTTTCAAAAGTAAGGTTTACATCCATAGTTAACCTTTCTTTTTGAGTTTTATGCACAAAAGTAATTCTGCTAAAATTAATTCGCTGTTTAGCACTTACATCCATAGGTTCTCCAATAATTTTTTCAATATATTTTTGCTGCTTTTCTGAAAGCTCACTACTTATAGCATCCACCTTCATTCTCTTTTTAATGGTCTTTCCTTTGTTGTTTTTAAGCTTTATTTCCAAGAAAGTAAGCTTGCTTCCTACATATTCTCTAAAGCGAATCTTGTTTCTATTTACCCTTCCATTATGATGATCCAAATAAAATTTTCTATCGTCAGTATCATAATAAAGAGATTTATAATCATGGATAAGTTCCCCATCAATAGCTAATACCCTATAAAAAGGCAATAGTTTTTGTAAAAGCAAAGGCATTTTATTGGCCTTAAAGGCAAACTTGGTGTCAGTACGACTCATCAACTTCACATCATCCATTTCGTCCAATGAAATAGGTGAAAAGTCAGTGATTATTTGTGGAAGATTGCTCACTTATTGATTCTTTTCAATAATAAAATCACCTACCGTATTGGTAGAATTATTTGAACTTATAGTAATTTGTTTAAAAACTGGGTATTCATGTTTCACATTACTATTATCAGTACTATCAGCATAAGTATAGATAGTATATTCTCCTTTTCTTAAATATTCAAAGTGATACTTTCCATTATAATCCGTGTCAAATTTATCGTCATACAGCTCAGTATTATCATTAGAATAAATAATAAAAACATCTCGTCCTGCATCCAATTGAAAATAGCTAGTATCCCAAGTGCCTGTAGTTGGATTTTGGAAAGTAAAAATTTTATATACTTGACCTTCAATTACTGAAGTCCCTCCTTCTCCAGCTGATTTTTCGCAAGCAGTAAAACCTATTGCTATTGCACAAATAATTAAAAGATTTCTCATTCTTATTGTTTTATAATTTTAACAACACTATTTCCTGACTTTACAAAGTAAATCCCATTTTCCCAGTTGCTAATATCAATTGATTTAACTTGTTTTTTATGAAACACTTCCTGCCCCATCATATTGAAAACACTCACCCCTTCAGTTGCCCCTAAAACATAAATTCTGTTGTTGGATGGATTAGGATATACTCTCATTTTACCACTTAGATTTACATTATCAATTCCTGTTCCATTTTGATTAGTAGCATCATAAGTATGGGTTTGATACTGCATGGCTCCCGTACCGTTTGGCACACGCGCATAGCCTTTATCAGAAGGCATATTTACATAATGTACTGCATCAATAACAGTATTAGTAGGATCAGTTAAATACACTTCCTCCTGGTCGGCCGAAAGGCGATAAGTAGTGTGCAACCCACTCTGGGTACCTCCTGCTGTATCGCACCAAACAATTAAATAGCCATTGGCAGGAATAGTTACACTTGGAAAAGTCCATTTTGTTAAGTCATTTTCATTATCTGAAAGATAATAACCATTTAAATTTAAGCTAAAATTATTGCCATTATACAATTCCACCCAATCATCATATTCTCCATTTTGATCTGGAACTGCTGAAACATTTCCAGCCATAATTTCATTAATCACTAAACCACCCACTACAGGTAATTGATGATATTCTTTTTCTGCTCTCTCAGGAGAGAAAATTCCTGCATCCGTATTTTCAGCATAAAAATAATACTGGACATCTCGAGCATCTATATTGATAGTTGCTCCATAAACCCCATCACCAGCTGTTCCATCTCCATGCATTCCATCATCATACATTTGTAATTTCTCGAACTTATCAGCAAAAGTATAACGGTAGCCCAAATAGGCATAATTGGAGTTAGTTATTTGAGCTGTAATGTTAATAGTAGTATGCGGCAAAACATTTGTAGGGCTAGTTGAAATATTAGTAACCACTGGCGGTACAGCTGTAAACTCAGCTAAACCTTGCAAGTGAGAAGCTCTAGCGATCATTAACTCCGAAATACCAATAATGTTAGCTACTGAAGTAGATATATTATCCGTAAAATCAGTATAAGAATAAAAAGTATTCGGGTCCGTATTTACTTCTGTATCAATTAATTGTTGCAAAGCTAAAGCTCTTGTACTGTAACTATTATTTACAAACTGTTCATTTAAAATTGTACGCATATGAGCTACATACATTCTTTTGTATCTATCAGAAGAAAATATTTGAGTTGTCAATTTATTTAGGCTATTTGTACTCTCATGAAAAATATCTAACTCTTGCAAATCAGCATTAGTTACAGGATTCGGCAAACCATTTGTAAACGTTCCAAAAGCCATATTCATATCCCATAACAAAGGAGAAAACCTAGCATTATTATCCTTAAATAAATAAAAATTATGAGGAATAGAATTAATAGGACCATCCAAGCCAACAATTAAATTCTCAAAAGCCATCATCCAAAGTGTACGGTCAATATCCATTACATTTTCAACATCAGTAAAATGATTGTTTAACGTATCTAAGAAGTTACCTAACTCTGTCCAATCATCAGTAGACTCCATTTCATAGGCTCTTTGATAACAATTGGTATCCGAATAATACTCTAAAATTCCCAAAGGACCTGAACAACCTGGCACTATGACACCCGTATTATCTACCTTAAAGAAAGGACCTTTACGCTCATAGAAATTTTCATTTGTAAAATCGTCATCAATAGATTGTACGCAAGTATATAATCCAATTAAAGTACCATTTACAGTAACTTTTGCATAAGTTGCTTTTGGAGAAGGCATGTATTCACTTGCCATTTCATAACTTAATACTTCACGTACAAATGATGGATCTCTAAATCCGTTAGATAATTTTAATACATTATAACCATCAATAGATTGTCCATTATTCACATAATCCAACTTTATGTTCATTGGGTTTTTAACATTCGCTACATTGTATGAGCTATTCCCTTTGTACTTAATCCCTACATTGGCATCCATCAATCCATCAATTAAAATAGAGTCCGCTATTAAGCGTTCACTAAGGCCATTTGCATAATAAATATCCAAAGAATCATCCCAGTTTGTTTGACTAAAATAAATATCAATATTACGAATACCGATATCAAAAACATCCTGTGAAAAAGAAAGAAAAGGAAGATAAATTAAGGCTGCAAACAATAGTAATTTAGGCATATGTTTTTTTTGTAAATTTTTTGTAAATTTAAAAAATATAATTAATTATGTTAGAAAACTAAAAACCAATCTTAGCCATTCAAAATAATAGAATTAATTAACAACTATTTTCTTAGGAATAATAGCATCAAAAGAATGAATATTTACATAATACAAACCTTTAGAAAAAGAAGAAACATCAATTTTATACTGCTGTTTTTTATTATCATTTAAATAGACTAAAGCTCCCAAGTTATTATACATTTTTACCTGCTGAATATTTTGGGTTCCATTATTTAAATATAATACATCATTACTAGGGTTAGGGAATAAATTAAATGTGGCTATTTCAGTAGCTACAACTGCACTAGGAATAGCTGATATTTTTGATACTCCAGTACTAGTTGCTAACCAAACATTATCATCAGAATCAATTACCAACCCTCTTACATTTGGTCCAACTAATCCATCTGAAACATGAAAATCTTCCCATTGACTACCATCCCAATAAGCTATCCCACCTTCTGCCAAATAGCCAACATAAATAGCTGTCCAAATTCTTCCGTATGAATCCATGGCAATATCCACCACCGGATTTAAAGTATCAGGAAGTGGCATTATATACATCCTAGTATGCTGAGTAAAAGATGTATTAGAGGCATCCAAAACAGACATTCCACTTGAAGTACCAACCCATTTATTATCATTATTATCTACAAGGATATCCGTTACAAATTGTGAAAGCAATCCATTAGAAGTGTCATAAGGGGTGAAAGTAGTGCCATCAAAATGAGTAATTCCTCCTAAAGGTGAGGCAAACCACTTGTCACCATTGGAATCAAATGCAGTAGCGTTTACACCACTCCAATGCAAATCTGGTGAAGAATAAGAAGTCCAAGTTGTGCCATCAAAATAAGATACTCCCAAATTTGTTCCTATCCAAATACCGCCATTCGCATCTTCATCTATACTTTTTACCTGGTTAGAATTTAAACCACTTGTATTATCATAAGTTAGCCAATTTGCACCATCAAAATTACTTGCACCAAAATCAGTACCTACCCAAATATCCCCATTACTAGCAGAAGTAATCACTTTTACATTATCATTTACTAAACCATCAGCAGTTGTATAAGCTGTCCAATTTACATAATTAAACTTTTGAATACCAAATGACGTTCCAAACCAAATATTATCATTTAAATCTACTGCTACACATTCAACAAAATCACTTAGCAAACCATCAGCTGTTGTGTAATTTGTAATTGTTTGAGCATTTAATTGCAATGCAATTACACTCATTATTAAAAGTAGTATTTTCTTCATATTATTGTATTTTAATGACTTTTATAGTTTGATTTTTATCCTTCAAATGTATAAAATAAATTCCTGTATTCCAAGTTGATGTTAAAATTCGATTTGTATTTTCAGAAGTATACATTAGCTTTCCTAATATATCTCTTACTTCAATTCCTTCAAAACTATTCCATTTTATAACATCCGAAAACGGATTAGGATATACTTTAATTTGTTCTTTTTTATCAGTAATTGAATTGATGAAGTCATTATTTGCCTTAAAAGTAGGCGCTTGCATTATAAAAGGTCCACTTCCATTTGGTAATCTTGCAAAAGCAATATCATCAGCCATAATTAAGTAAGTAATTGAATCAATAACTAAACTATCAGCATTAGTTAAAATAAGCTGCTCACCTAAATTTGATAATTTAAAATTAGCGTGCAAATCACCCTGTCCTCCATCTTCATCCGCCCAAATAATTGCATAACCATTTGCAGGAATAGTATAATCCGGTAATTCCCATTTTTGCAATAACCCCAAAGTATCAGTCAAAAACAAACCAGCAGTAGAAACGGGTGAGCTTGTTGTATTATACAGTTCTATCCAATCCTCAAACTTTCCGCTCGCATCACTAGCTGTGCTTATATTATTAGACATAATTTCATTTATAACCACATCACCCACATTAAGTTGAGATTGAATACTGTAAAACTCGTAAGCCGCTCTAACAGGAGAAAATACTCCAGCAGAATCGTTATCAGCATATAAATAATAATCAACCTTATTAGCAGAATTAGAAATCATACCTCCAAACACACCATCATTTGCCGTGCCATCATTATGATTTCCATCATCAAACATAGTAGTGGTTTTAAAAGCCATGTTAGCACCAAAACGATATCCCAAAATAGCGTCAGTGGCATCTGTTATATTTGCTGTAATCCAAAGATCATCACCCACAACAAAGTTTTGCGGACTAGTTGCTATATTTGTAATTATAGGCTCTCCACTAAACCCAGTATAACCACTCAAATAAGTAGTTCTTGCATCCATAAGCTGAGTAATTCCAGGACAATCAGCAGTAACCAAAGCCACTTGATTATTTAGGTTCGTGGTAAAATCAGTATAGGAATAAAACTTATTGGTATCATTCTGTACGCTAACATCAATTAAATTTTGAAGGTACTGACCTCTAACAACATAGTTCTGATTGGAAAAATTTTCATTAACAATAGTTCGGATATGTGCCAAATACATTTTTCGATTACGCTCAATTAAAAACAAATTCCTAAGCAATGGTCTGGGAGAAACTGAGATTTGAGTATGATGCATTAAAGGATCCATATTTTGAGCCTCTAGAATATCAAAACCACTAAAATAAATAGAAGATGCGTCTGTAAGACTGAAACTCCCAAATGACATATTAAGGTCCCATAATAAAGGATTAAATTGACCTGTTTTATCCTTATAAAGATAATAATTCTGAGCATAGCCAATATAAGAATCAAAATTGATGAGCGTATAATTTAGTGCATGCATCCAAAGGGTCCTATCGACATTCAATACTTTTTCAATACTATCGGAATAGTTATTTAAAGTATCAATTAAATTGTAAAGAACCTCCCAACCATAATCAGATTTTATGTCATAATAGGGCTGATAATCCAAGCTATCATTTCCATGGGCATCACTTAAGTTCGCATTTTCACCTCCAGGACTCACATTTAAATTTTCAGGATTACATTTAAAAAAAGGATAGTATTTATTTCCAAAATGGTCATTCAAAAAACCCTTATTTACTGCCTGCACATTGGTATACAAACCCCATAGAGTATCGTTAACATAAAGGTTGGCATAATTAGCTTTTGCTGATGGCAGATAGTTAGCCGCAATTTCATAAGTAAGTACCTCTCTAATAAATGAAGGGTCTTGATATACATTGGAAAGTTTAAGTTTATCTACCCCATTATGGTCTTGCCCATCAATCATATAATCTAACTTGATATTAAAGGGATTTTTAACCCGATTAACCGATACTGAACTAAAACCTTTATAACGAACCCCTACACTATCATAAGTTGAACCGTCAATAATTAAATCCGCCAATATCCGTTCGTTATCTCCTTGTACATACAAGCTGTCTAACTGATGATCCCAATTAGAATCATAAAAATAAATACGGATTTCTCTTAGACTATCTACATTATAAAAATTAGTTTGAGCACATGCATTGCTACAATAGAGAAATAATATTACATTTATAATTCTCTTCATAGGAACTTATTTTATATAAGATATTTGCTTTGTGTACAATTCACCAGTACTTGTAATTAAGTTTACAAAATAAATTCCTTCTGAGAAATCATTTAGATTTATAGTAATAATTCTTTCTACATTTGAATTAATCGTTTCACTATAAACTGTTTGCCCTATAGAATTTGATACATAAAGTTCTATATCATTAAACTTAGATGATGTAATCTCTATATTGATATAGCTATTAGTGGGATTTGGATAGATAATGTGTTCTATTTTTACTTCTTCTACAGTATTAGGAGTACTTTTTACATTAATATTATCTAAATATAGGTTATTTTCATACTGATTAACATTTCTAAATTTAATTAAAATATCATCTTGATTTATGTAAGAATTTAGATTAATTACTTCAGAACTCCAATCATTGTTAGATGAAGGTGACCAGCTAAACTCATTATATATTGGTGTTGTAGTAACTAAATCTTGGCTAGTCTTTTCCCATATATTCTGCCAAGAAACACCACAATCAGAAGATATTAAAATAATTAATGTGTCCGACCATACTTGAGCTGATGTTGGATCTGTCCATAATGAGTAAGCATAATCAAATTCAAGAGTTGCTGATGATAATGATGAAAAATCTAATGTTGGAGAAATAAGATCATCATATTCTCCGTTTGCTGAATAATCTGCATTATTAACATATATAGAAGATGAACTATTATAACCAACAGAGTTAATAAGCTCCCATGTAGAAAGATTATCATTATTTACAATATTCCAGTCAGAGGGCAATGAATTGTTTTGAAAATCCTCATATAAAGGCAATGATATTCCAAGACAGTTACAAGAATTCACACAATTATTATAATTACTATATGTACCGTTACCGTTAGCAGGATCAATACATGCTCCATTAATACAATTCCATGAGGGACTTGGGGCTATTCCACTACATAAATTATGACTTAACAGATTATCTCTATATTGATTGATAGCAGATATCATTCTCGTTTTTTGCCCTGAAGTAAACATATTCATGCAAGCATCATTAGTGTAATCCATGTAGTTCATAAACATATCTCCATTAGCATTTGTTGTACCACAACTATTAGCATTATGAGGAAAACTAGGACATGAATAATTTTCTTCTTCTTGAGTTGGTGTATCACTAACATTATCATTACCACAATTACTTCCATTTCCCCATATATGGTCAAGATTTAACCAATGACCAACTTCATGAGTTGCTGTTCTACCTTTATTATATGGAGACTGTACAGTTCCGCTTGTACCAAAATATTTATATCCAATAACAACTCCATCTTCAGGATTATTGAAATTAGAAGGAGGCGTTGCATAACCAAGTATACCTCCTGACAAGTCACAAACCCAAATATTTAGATAATCATCCTGATTCCAAGGATCAATACCTCCACTTGATGAAGATTTCATATCACTACCATTGATAGAAAAAGAAGTCTGAGATGTTTGCGTTCTAGTTATACCAGTTGTAGCGACTCCATTAGGGTCAGTAGTAGCAAGACAAAAATCAATTTCTGAATCTGTAGCTACACTCTGCCAAACAGAAGGAGTATTAATAGCATCTACATTTGTTCGTCTAAAATCAGCATTTAAAACATCCATTTGCGAAAATATTTGTGCATCTGAAATATTTTCAGTAGCTGTATTCCATACAATATGTACTACAACAGGAATCGTAATTATAGCTTTATCACTAATAATTGGATTATTCTTTATCCATTTTTGAGTCTGAGAGTTTACTTTCTGTCTCTCAACAGCATATTCTGGATATTTTGCTTCTAATAAATCCGAGTACATATCAGTTGCACATCTTTCTTGAGAATAGCCCACTACTGAGGTAATTATTAGAATTGCTAATGTTATTTTTTTCATGAGGTAAAGATAATGTTAATTGTCCGTATATTATTTAAACAAATTAATAAGCCTTATGTGTTCAGTTTATTTAA
>JACKQG010003545.1_pt1 | contig 19038 bp, 17 predicted proteins | sample 8237621 | NCBI WGS metagenome assembly JACKQG01 (sample SAMN15677084, study PRJNA649215) | marine metagenome | biome: marine; feature: Black Sea; material: saline water; isolation source: suspended particulate matter (SPM) from the Black Sea western gyre | collected 2013-06-09/2013-06-10 | depth... | reverse complement strand
TTAGTTTCGACAATTTCCGCCAGTTGCTTTCCAGATTACACCGTGAAATCGACGCTCCAACGGCCTATTCCTATTTGTCTGATCTGAAGAAAGGCAGTATTACTTTATATAATTTCCATGATTATGAGACAGCGGTGGTCCTAAATGTATCGCAGGAGCTGACCAAGGGGGAGCGATCGTTGGCAATTCAGGAATTTTTTGGCGAGCGACTGCCATATAAAAAAGAATATGATAAATTCCTGCGCGAGGAAGATATCCGCAACGATCTGCGTCGGGGAGATCATGAAATCGCTGCCGATAAAATAAAGAAGTGGTTCTTCGAAGACAGCGGTTTTGATATGCATAATGAAGGCAGCCTCAATGGACTGGGTTACCAATTGATGGGTGCGGGACAACTTGATGGTGCGATCACCATCTTTGAATTGAATGTGGAATTATATCCTGAGGCATCTAACCCTTACGACAGCCTGGGGGAGGCTTATATGAATGCGGAACGTACTGAAGAGGCGATTATCAACTACCGAAAATCGCTGGAATTAGACCCCGGCAATACCAATGCAGTGGAGATGTTGCGACGATTGGAGAGTACCGAATAGCAGGTCGTTGATATTTGCCAAGTCTGGGGAACATTCAACCATACGGAAGATTGTGTAGCTTAACTAATTTCTGGCACATAGCCCGATGCACTTGTATATCAAGGGGGACAGCGGTCTTCTAAACCGTTGGGGCCTAGACCAGGCCCGCTGGGTTCTCTCTACCAGTCTGGAGCGTTAGTTTACTCGTCGATAACCCCACTTTCTCGAAGGAGGAATTGGGGTTTTCTTTTAAGTGGCAATTTCCAGAGTAATACGGAGTAGTATTGAGAATACCCATTTTACATACGGATTATTAGAGAGAGTTTGATTGGGGCTTATAACGTCTGTCAAAACTCAGGCTGGATTTTGGGTATTAACGCCTAAATAGTATTTTCAGTGAATAATACTCAGAGGTAAGTAGCAGGTTCTAAATTGGATAATACGCTCCTATTGCCTTGTATAATAGTCAATTACTGTGTAAAATGAATTAATTGTTATAACGAAGAATCAGTATGAATAGTTGAACAAGGGGTAAAACCTGAACGTCTCAGCACGAAAATGTTATTACAGTTACTCAAAAAATCAACAATTAAACTCGGCCGGAAATCAGGAGTAAATCTTCTATATATTTGGATCGGAATATTTAACGACGAACATTATCACCTGCATGGATCCGGACTTTAACAAAACCATGGTAAACAACTCTTCGTTTATCCCAATCTTGATCGGGTATTCTCAATCGCATTCTTACAGATTGAACCAACTACCAATTCCTAATTGCTTAGCAATTGCACACATAATGAAAACGGTCTTTGATTTACGAAGATGAACTTGATTAGAAAATGAATTTGGATAAAAAACGGAGGGTTATTATATGCCGTAGGTAGATAAATGTATGCTAAAAGTGATCCTTCATTAATATCCGAGGTTCGTAATTATGGCCTGTTTGATGCAAAGGCCTGTTTTCAATGCGGGAGTTGTACCCTTACCTGTAATTTGACTTCTAATGCCGCTGCTTTTCCACGACGTACTTTTCGTTTTACAATTTTTGGCCTAAGAAAACACTTATTGGCCAGTCTGGAACCCTGGCTGTGTTATTACTGTGGTGATTGTTCAATCGCCTGTCCCCGGCAGACTGAGCCTGGAGAAGGAATGATGACATTAAGACGCTTTCTCACCGCTTATTACGACTGGACCGGTCTATCCAAACGGATTTATCGATCCAGGTTGTGGGAAATCGGTTCAATGGTTTTGGTCGGACTTTTAGTCTTGCTGCTGGGTGGATATTATCATATTCAAACCGTAGGACTAGAATACGGGGATTTAATCTCTGAAGAATATATTACTGAAATCATGGCTGAAGGATTTATGGCACACATGTTTGGCCTGATTAAAACTTTTACCATTTTGATCTTTCTGTTTCCGGTGCTAATACTACTGATCAATGCCTTTCGAATGTACTGGTTCACCATGCATAAAGGTACCGAATTCAAAATTCCATTTTCAGTTTATCTGACAGAAGCAAAGACATTAGTATTACATGCCGTCACCCAGAAACGATTTAAGGATTGTGAAAGTAATCGACGCTGGCTGATTCACGGCCTGCTGGTGTTTGGCTGCGTCTTGATGTCAGTCCTGGTAGTTTTCTTTCTGGAATGGTTTCAGACCGATAATATCTACCCGCTGTACCATCCTCAAAGATGGTTGGGATATTTAGCCACTGCGGCTCTGATAATTGCATCCGTTGAGATAATAATCGGTCGTATCAGGAAGCGATCGGAAACTCACAAAATATCAGATTTTAGTGACTGGACCTTACCGGTTTTACTGCTGCTTACAGCGGTTTCCGGGATTGTGCTCCACATTTTCCGGTATCTGGGATATTCCTTTGCCGTGCATTTTACCTATGCCATTCATCTGGCAATTACGGCACCATTGCTGGTAATCGAAATACCTTTTGGCAAATTGAGTCATATGCTGTATCGGCCCCTTGCAATCTACTTTAATACTGTCCGGGAAAAGGCGCTACAGAATGAATTGAAAGGGGAGATAGACTGATTATGGGTCCTGAAAATACAAATCACAATGTCGGTGCCGCCCTGGTTCTGGGTGGTGGTATCGGCGGTATGCAAGCCGCCCTGGATTTGGTGGAATCGGGCATTAAGGTATACCTGGTGGAGAAGAATCCATCGATCGGCGGTGTAATGGCGCAACTGGATAAAACCTTCCCCACCAATGATTGTGCCATGTGTACCATGGCGCCTCGGCTGGTGGAAATCGGGCGACACAAGGATATAGAATTAATCACTATGGCTGATATTGAAAGTGTCAGTGGTGAGCCGGGTCACTTTCATATAAAAATGAAGAAAAGATCTCGATTTGTCGATGAGGATAAATGTACCGGTTGCGGGATATGTGCTGAACAATGCCCGGTTAGGAAGGTCATATATGTTACTCCCGGGGAAGAATTGATCGAGATTGCTGCCGAGGACCAGGATCGGATTTCGCGAATTGTTGCGGATTACAAGGATAGTGGCAATGGCTTGTTGCCAGTGCTGGAGGATGCTAATGATGAATTTGGCTACCTGTCTGCGGAGGTGATTAAGTATATTGCCAGGGAATTGAACTATCCTCTAAGTGTTGTGTACCGGCTGGCAACTTTTTATAATGCCTTCAGCCTCACGCCGCGTGGGAAAGTAATTCTAAAGGCCTGTCTGGGCACTGCCTGTTACGTCAAGGGCGGTAAACGAATACTGGAGTCAATCAAAAAAAAATTGGATATTAATATCGGGGAGACTACCCCGGACCTGCAATTCAGTCTGGAGGTCGTCAATTGTCTTGGTTGCTGTGGGCAGTCACCGATCATGACCGCGAACGACGATATCTATGGTTTCGTGAAGCAATCCATGGTATCCGATGTTCTGAAAAAATATGCCTAAGTGAGATAATCAGATGCCAATAATTAAACCGGAAGATTTGAACACAATTAGCCAGAAGATTAAAAAAACCATCCACTTGCGCGAGGGTGCGGGTCGAGCCAGGATTATCGTACACATGGGGACCTGCGGGATTGCCGCTGGTGCCCGGTCGGTGATGAAAACCTTAATTGACAAGGTGGAACAGCAGGATTTGAAGGATGTGCTGATTACTATTTCCAGTTGTGCTGGTCTGTGTAGTCGGGAACCGATGATAACGGTTGAATTGCAGGATGAACCACCAGTCAAATATGTAGACCTCAATCCGGAGAAAGCTCTGGCAATCCTGGAAGCCCATGTCCTTGGTGGGAAAATATTAACCGAATATGCCCTGGCTTCAGGCAGTGAACGGTTGTTGTAGAGGGATCAAATGGCATATCGTACCAATGCAATGATTTGCACCTGCACCAACTGTATTTCCAATGGTGCGTTGCATATCAAAGATGCTCTGGAAGCGGAAATCAGTAAACGCGATTTGACAGGCGATATTCAGATTGTACCAACCGGAGCTAGTGGTCTCTGTGTTCGTGGTCCGATCCTGATTGTACAGCCAGACGGGATTTTCTACCAGTATTTGAAGGATGAGAATATCACTGAACTGGTTGAAGAACATTTTCTTAAAGGACGACCGGTAAAAGCGCTGATGTATACTCCACCTGGTGATGTATTGCCGATTCCGAAAATGCGTGATATTCCGTTTTTCAAGGGACAGCGGCTGATAGCCCTGCGGAATCGGGGCTTGATAGATCCAGATAATATCGATGAATATATTGCCAATGATGGCTATCGAGCCCTTGCCAAGGTTCTGAGTACCATGACCCCCGAAGATGTCATAACGGAAGTCAAGAAATCCGGTTTGCGGGGCCGGGGTGGAGCCGGCTTTCCAACCGGTAAGAAATGGGAATTATGCCGGCAGACCCCTGTCGAGCCCAAGTATATTATCTGTAATGCCGATGAAGGTGATCCCGGGGCGTTTATGGATCGCAGTATCCTGGAAGCTGATCCCCATTCTATTCTGGAGGGCATGACGATAGGAGCCTATGCTATCGGGGCTCAGAGAGGGTACATATACATCAGAATCGAATATCCCCTGGCGATTAAACGTCTGGCGAAAGCGCTGAAAGACGCCCATGAATACGGTCTGTTGGGGAAGGATATTTTTGGTACCGGTTTCGCATTTGATATTGAAATTTTCCGTGGTGCCGGTGCCTTTGTTTGCGGCGAGGAGACAGCCCTGATGGCCTCGATCGAGAGTCGTCCTCCGGAACCCCGGCAGCGACCTCCATTTCCAGCTCAACGCGGCTTATTCGGGAAACCAACCAATATCAATAATGTGGAAACGTGGGCCAATATCCCGGTGATAATCAACTGGGGCGCCGATTGGTTTGTAACCATCGGAACCGAAACCTGTAAGGGTACCAAGGTTTTTTCCCTGGCTGGAAACATCAATAATGCCGGCCTGGTAGAGGTGCCCATGGGCATTACATTGCGGGAGATTATTTACAATATCGGTGGTGGAATTCCCGGTGGCAAGCAATTCAAAGCAGTGCAAACCGGTGGCCCGTCGGGAGGATTCATCCCGGGATCGTTGCTGGATATACCGGTCGATTATGAGCAGCTTCAGGAAGCGGGATCGATTATGGGCTCCGGCGGTATGGTGGTGCTCGATGAAAATTCCTGCACGGTGGACATGGCTAAATACTTCCTCGAGTTTACCAGGGATGAATCCTGCGGTAAATGTGTCTCCTGCCGTGAAGGTTCGATTGCCCTGCTGGAGATCATCAATCGCATTACCGAAGGCCAGGGCCGGGAGGATGACCTGGAATTGCTTGAAGATTTATGCGCTGCAATCGAAAACGCTTCCCAATGTGGTCTTGGGCAGACGCTGCCCAAGCCGGTGCTGTCGACCCTGCGGAATTTCCACGATGAATACATTGATCATATCAAGTATAAACGCTGCTCCGCCCTGGTATGCAAACAAATAATATCTTCCGCCTGTCAGTACACCTGCCCGCTTTCCCAGGATGTGCCCTGTTATGTGGGTCTGATCGCCCAGGGCAATTTTGTAGAGGCCATCAAGATGGTACGCAAGGAAAATCCGTTTCCATTGATCTGTGGCCGGGTTTGTACCAATCCCTGCGAGCTCAATTGTAAAGCCGGTGATGGCAGTGATCCCATCGCCATCCGGTTACTGAAGCGTTTCCTGGCTGATTATGAGTATGAACATGATTTATATATTGAGGAAAAACCTAAGGCTAAACGGGAGGAGAAGGTAGCCATTATCGGATCCGGCCCCGGTGGACTTACCTGTGGTTATTATCTGGCACTGGAAGGCTACCAAGTCACGGTTTTCGAAAGCCAGCCCGTACCGGGCGGGATGCTGGTTCTGGGTATCCCGGAATTCCGGTTGCCGCGGGCCATGTTGAATTTTGAAATCGATAATGTTCGCAAGGCAGGAGTAAATATTCAGACCGGCGTTACAGTAGGAAAGGATATCACGCTGGACCAGCTTCGGGAAGACTATAACGCCATCTACATTGGTGCCGGTGCCCACAAATCCCTGCGCATGGGAATCCTGGGTGAGGAAACGACTGGTGTGCAGAATGCCGTAGAATTCCTGCGAGCCTTCAATACCGGTCAAAAAGTTGAGATTGGTGAAAAAGTAGTCGTTGTGGGGGGTGGTAACTCGGCCATCGATGCCGCCCGGGTGATCAATCGCCTGGGGAAGGACGCCAGAATCATTTACCGCCGTACAATAGCGGAGATGCCAGCCATCCGGACCGAGATCGAGGGCGCCATCGCCGAAGGGATTGACATCCGGTTTCTGACAAATCCGGTGCGAGTATTATTATCCAACGGCCGGGTTCAGGCCGTGGAATGTATTGCAATGCAATTGGGTGACGTGGATAAAAGCGGCCGCCGAAAACCGGTTCCGGTTCCCGATTCGGAGTTCACCATCGATGCCGATACTTTGATCATGGCCATTAGTACCGAGCCGGACCTGTCGTTCATACCGGAAGATCATGGTTTTCAGATCTCTGGCTGGAACACCCTGGAAGTGAACCGGGAAACTCTTGAAACAGGAATCGCTGGAATTTTTGCCGGGGGTGATGTGGTAACGAGTCCTAATACAGTGGCGGAAGCGATCGGGCATGGTAAACTGGCAGCCCGCATGATTGACAAGTATATCCGGGGTGAAAAACTGGAACGTGAATATACAGTGACCCGTCCGGCCTTGCGTGTTGATCCCACTGAATTGACTGATGATGAAATCGAGCAGCTTAAGAAACCGGAGATTCCGTTACGACCTGTGTCTGAGCGGGTTGAGAATTTCTCTGAGGTCGAACTGGGATTTACGGAGGCACAAGCTGTTGCGGAGGCCAAACGTTGTCTCAGGTGTGATCTGGAAATAGCCGATTGAGAAGCAGGAGATGAAGTGAAAATTGAACAAATAATCGAGATACTGAATGGCGAATTGCTTGCGGGTGATGAGTTCATCAAGGAAGATATTAAAATGGCTTGTGGTTGCGACCTGATGAGCGATGTTCTTTCCTATATAAAAGCCGATAGGACCATTCTTCTGACAGGCCTGACAGTCCCACAGGTGATTTATACTTCCGATACCGCTGATATTAAGACGATCTGTTTTGTACGAGGTAAACGTCCCGGGCCGGATCTCATTAAATTGGCAAAAGAACGGGAAATGATCCTCATCTGTGCCAACCTGCCCATGTTTGAGGCCTGTGGTAGATTATATGAATCAGGATTAAGGGGTTGTTCCGAATATGAAAGATAATGGTTCATCCCTGATAATCCAGGAACTGGGTTACGAGTTGAAAATTGGTGATGCCATGACCAAAGATCCGATTGTGGTAACGCCGGATTCGATGATGAGCGAGGTGCGCACACTGTTGAAAGAAAAACGGATTTCGGGACTGCCAGTGGTTAAAGATGGAGTTCTGGTTGGTGTAGTCAGTGTTGAGAATCTCATCAGATGCCTCCTTGATAGCTGTGAGGACCGAAAAGTAGGTACTAATATGACTTACGAGGTTGAAACCCTGTACAAAGATGAACCACTGCGCTATGCCATCGCAAAATTTGAAAAGAGTGGGTATGGAAGATTTCCGGTGACCAACCGTGAAACCGGGCATTTGGTCGGAATCCTGACAAAAGGCGATATCATCAAATGCGTACTGAGTAAACTTGAGCATGATTTCCATAAGGAGGAGATATCCCGGTATCGTGCCCGTCATATCTTCGAGGATATTAAATCCGATCGGACCTCCATGGTGTTCAGATACCGGATCAAAGGTGGCGATTATAACGTAGCCGGGCAGCAGAGTGGGTATCTGAAAAAGAATTTACTGCGACTCGGGATCTACCCGGATTTATCGCGGCGGGTTGCCATTGCGGCTTGCGAAGCAGAGATGAATATCATCATTTTTACCGATGGGGGGGAGTTGAAGGTCCGCGTTGAGGAGGACAGAATTCAGGTGAATGCCGTGGACCTGGGACCCGGTATTCCCAATGTTGAGCAAGCCATGCAGGCTGGTTTTTCAACGGCTCCGGACTGGGTCAGGGATATCGGGTTTGGAGCCGGGATGGGCTTGCCGAATATTAAAAAATGTTCCGACGAAATGCGGATTGATTCGCAAGTTGGTAAAGGGACAAATCTGGAGTTTGTAGTAAATACTTGATTATGCAGTTACGTGAAATAGTAAAGCAATTAGATTTGCAGATCCTCACCGGAACGAGTCTGCTTGATAGGGAAGTTACCGGCTGTTATATCAGCGACATGCTAAGCGCTGTTATGGCTCATGCCAATAGCGGGGACATCTGGGTAACGCTGCAAGTACACCTCAATGTTATAGCAGTGGCCAGTGTGAAGGGCCTATCAGCATTAATTATCGTCAATGATCGCAGCCTCGATGATGTAACGATTAAAAAAGCCCGGGAAGAGAAAATTCCTGTTTTGGTAACAACTTTGAATGCTTTTCAGATCGCTGGAAAGCTGTACCAGCTCGGGCTTGGTGAATAAGATGCGTTTGTACAAGTCTGACCTGCATATCCATACCTGTCTCTCACCTTGTGCCGGGGAGGAAATGACTCCGCTCAATATTGTTCGAGGAGCCAAGCAGTGTGGGTTGGACATTATTGGAATCTGTGATCACAACTCCTGCGAAAATGTTCCCTACATCATGAAATCAGCCAAAAGAGAAGGTATCTGGGTGACGGGAGGTATTGAGGTTACCACGCGTGAAGAAGTTCACATCCTGGCTTATTTTGAAGATGAAGAAAAATTATTTGCCATGCAGGCATTTATCTATGAAAACCTGCCAGGCACTAATGATGAGAATTATTTTGGCAGCCAGTTTGTCGTCAATGAAAAGGATGAAATCATTGCTACTAACCGGCACCTGCTGATCGGTGCCACTGACCTGCCGATTGAACGTGTGGTAGAATTGATCCACAGTCTGAACGGCCTGGCGATCGCGTCTCATATTGACCGGAAAGGGTTTGGGATTTTAGGGCAGCTGGGTTTTGTGCCAGCGGGCTTAGGTTTGAACGGATTTGAGGTGTCGTCTAAGGATAAGATAGATTCTTTTCAGGATACTTATAGGCCACTGGTGACCTTTTCCGATGCCCATCGTCTAGTCGACATCGGCCGCAGCTCCACTGATTTTATCATGGCCGATGTAAATCTGGAAGAAATGTGTAAAGCACTCCGGGGAGTTGATGGGAGGAGAGTTAAGGCTTGATGGAAGACCTGTCGCTTCACATTCTGGATATCGTGGAAAACTCGTTGCGAGCTGGTGCTAGAACGGTGGCAATACGTTTGGTCGAAAATAAGCACGATGATATCCTGAGACTGGAGATTGAAGACGATGGTAGCGGGATGGATGATAACGTTCTGAAACAGGCCAGCAATCCGTTTTATTCCACCAAGGAAGGCAAAAAAATTGGATTGGGATTGGCCCTACTTTCCCAGGCTGCTGAAGAAACCGGCGGAAGTATAGCTATACAAACGAACAACGCTAATGGTACCAGAATTATTGCCTGTTTTCACAGTTCAAATATTGATATGAAGCCGATCGGTGATATCGCTGCTACAATTCAGGTTCTGACTACCGCCTATCCGGAAGTCAATTTTTCATTTAAACGAATTATCAATGAATGAGGCAGTTGATGGAATTGACTATCAACGATAAAAAAATTGAGTTCTCTGAAGGAATGACCCTGCTGGAATGCACTATTAGTGCGGGGATAAATATTCCCACTTTATGCTCTCATAAAGCCCTGTCACCCTATGGTGCTTGCCGGTTATGTCTGGTGGAAGTATCTCAGAATGGGTCGTCTTCAATTCAAGCGTCCTGTACCTACCCAGCCTTACCTGATTTGGTGGTTTATACCGATACGGAACAAGTCGTCAAGACCCGCAAAATAATCATTGAATTGCTGATGGCCTGCTGCCCTGAATCCGAACAGATACAACAGCTGGCGGCCGAACATGGAATTACTGAATCTAGAATCCCCCCTAAGGATGATGACTGTTATCTCTGTGGACTGTGTGTTCGGATGTGCCATGAAAGAATGGGAATCGGAGCGATAAATTTTGTTAATCGTGGCTTCCGGCGTAAGGTTAGCCCGCCTTTTGACGCCCTTACCGAAATATGCCAGACCTGTGGTGCCTGTTCCTATATCTGTCCCACCAACCGTATTGACCTTGGTGATCTTACCACTAACCGGCCAATCCCTATCTTAAATGAGTATAATGCCGGTTTGAATGATCGCTCGGCGATTTACATTCCATATCCCCAAGCTGTTCCTAATAAAGCCGTGATCGACGATGAATTCTGCGTACACATGTTGAAAGGGGAGTGTGAAATATGCAGTGAATTCTGCGAGGCTGAGGCTATCGATTATGATCAGAAGGAGGAATCGATTGAACTGGATGTCGGGGCGGTTGTTTTGACACCTGGTTTTGAGTTATTTGATCCTGGTCAAAAAGAGGAACTGGGCTATAATCTTTATCCCAATGTGGTTTCAGCCCTGGAATTTGAGCGGATTCTCTCGGCGTCCGGTCCCTACCTGGGAAAGGTTCTGCGGCCCTCAGATAATCGACCTCCACAAAAAATTGCTTTTTTACAATGTGTTGGTTCCCGTGATCATGAGCGGGATTATTGTTCATCGGTATGCTGCATGTATGCCACCAAAGAGGCCATCATTGCCAAGGAACATGCCGGAGATGAGTTGGAATGCGACATTTTTTTCATGGACATGCGCGCCTTCAGCAAGGGCTTCGATGAATATTACCAAAGGGCTAAAACCTGCGGTGTGAATTACATCAGATGCCGTATACCGGCCGTGGCCGAAGACCCACATACAAATAATCTTATAATTAAGTATCTGACCGAAGGTGATCAAATAAAAACACGGGAATATGATCTGGTTGTCTTAGCGACTGGAATCGTGCCTCCGGCAACAATAGGCAAAACCGCCGATATACTTGATATTGCCCTTAATGAGTACAATTTCTGTCAGACAAAAACCTTTCAACCGGTTGCATCCACCAGGGCGGGAGTATTCGTTGCCGGACCGATCAGCGAACCAAAAGATATTCCTGAGACAGTGATGCAGGCTTCGGGAGCAGCGGCAAAAGTATTATCACTACTCAAGGATTCCCGGGGCAGCCGGATTACTACCCGGGAATACCCCCCCGAGATAGAAATAACCGGGCAAAGGGCCAGAGTCGGAGTCTTTGTGTGTCACTGTGGGTCCAATATTGCCGGTGTGGTCAATGTACCGGCAGTCACCGCCTATGCTCAAACCCTCCCTGACGTGGTATATACTGAGAGTAACCTGTATACTTGCTCCAATGATACCCAGGAAGCCATTAAGGAAAAAATAAAGGAATATGCACTGAACCGGGTAGTGGTTGCTTCCTGTACTCCGCGTACTCATGAGCCGCTTTTCCGAAATACGCTCCGGGAAATTGGATTGAACCCCTACCTGTTTGAAATGGCCAATATCCGCGATCAATGCTCCTGGGTGCATATGTTCGAACCGGAAAAGGCCACTGAAAAGGCCAAGGACCTGGTAAGTATGGCAGTAGCCAAAGCACGGTTGCTGGAACCGTTGCAAAAACGGTTATTATCGATTAATCAAGCTGCCCTGGTCATCGGTGGTGGATTGGCCGGGATGACCTCAGCTTTGGAACTGGCAAATCAGGGTTTCGAAGTGTATCTAGTAGAGAAAGAGAAAGAATTGGGCGGTAACCTGCGGCATATTCACTATCTGTTGAATGGTGATGATCCACAGCTGGAATTGAACACCCTGATCGCTGCAATTGAAGCAGCTGAAAAAATCCAATTGCATACTGCTGCCAGGATTGAGAACATTGAAGGATCAATCGGCAATTTCACTACGCAGGTGGTCAAAACCGGTAGTTCAGCAGAGATTAAGCATGGTATTGTCATTGTCGCGACCGGTGCCGCGGAATACAAGCCGCAGGAATACCTGTATGGTCAGGATCCAAATGTGATTACCCAACGAGAGCTTGAACAACAACTGGCCACGAATGGGGAATCAATGTTCGAAGCAGATAAGCAGCAACCCAAGACGGTAGTCATGATTCAGTGTGTGGGCTCCCGCTGTGAGGAGCGGCCATATTGTTCAAGGGTGTGCTGTTCGGAAGCGATAAAGAACGCCTTGAAAATCAAGGATCGGGTACCGGATACCAACATTTACATCCTCTATCGTGATATCAGAACATATGGTTTCAAGGAAGGCTATTATACCAAAGCACGCGAGCATGACGTAGTATTTATCAGATATGATGAAGGGTGTGAACCAGTAGTTTCGAAGAATGGTAGTGGTTTGACGGCTGAGGTCTTTGATCAGATATTGGGAATGGCAGTCGAAATATCAGCGGATATGGTAGTTTTGTCCACAGGTGTAATCCCCGGCGCTGAAAATGAAAGAACTGCTCAACTGCTCAAGGTACCCCTGGGAAGCGATGGTTTTTTCCTGGAAGCACACATGAAATTGCGACCGGTTGATTTTGCCACCGAAGGCGTTTTTCTATGCGGCATGGCTCATTCGGCCAAGACGGTTGAGGAAAGCATAATTCAAGCCCAGGCCGCTGCATCCCGGGCGGCAACGATCTTGACCAAGGATTCAATCGAGCTGGAAGCCACTATATCGAAAGTTGTGGATGCTAACTGTGATGGTTGTGCTTATTGTGTAGAACCCTGTCCCTATAATGCAATCACACTGATTGAATGCATGCATAAGGGAGTCGTGAAAAAGACCGTTGAGGTCAATGAATCGCTCTGCAAAGGCTGCGGCAGCTGCCAGGCAACCTGTCCCAAGCAAGGGATAATCGTACGGGGCTTTAAACTGGAGCAAATTACTGCTCAGGTGGAAGCAGCACTGGGAGTTGGATAATGAATGCTGAATTTGAACCTAAGATAATCGCTTTTTGCTGTAACTGGTGTTCCTATGCCGGTGCTGACCTGGCCGGTGTTTCACGGCTACAGTATCCACCTAATATCAGGATCATCCGGGTGATGTGTTCCAGCATGATCCATCCCAACCTGATCATCGAAGCTTTGACTAAAGGGGCGGATGGTGTGATCATCTGTGGTTGTCATATTGGTGATTGTCACTATATCGATGGGAATAAGACCACAGAAAGGCGGTCTGAGGCGATTGAACTACTGCTGGAAGATTTCGGTCTGGAACCGGAGCGTTTCCGTATTGAGTGGGTGTCAGCCTCAGAAGGTCCCCGTTTTGCCCAGGTCATGAAAGATATGGTTGAAACCATTCAATCGGTAGGTCCGAGTCCATATGCCTACTAGTCGAATAATGTTCAATTCATTCAGGGAAAGAGGTTAGTCATTGGAAAATTTTAAAATAATTGCTGGAAAGAAATACATGTGGGACGGTGAAGAATACGATTCCCAATCAGCAGCCCATGACAATCAGAAAAAATATGATAATGATGGTTTTGAGACACAATTAATTACAGAGGATGGTGTGCTCCGGCTATACTCACGCCGGGTAGCAGCCGAAGTAATTGTAGAAGGCGGTGCTAGTTGATGGAAATCAGATATGAGTAATTAATGCATAAAATAGGAGGTAAATGAAATGGCAAAAGTAGCCGAAGAATGGCTGAATATCTGTGGCGGATGTGAGATAGCCATTTTGGACTTAGGAGAAAAACTGTTGGATGTCCTGCCCTCGCTGGAATTTGTCCATATGCCGGTTCTGATGGACCATAAGTATTTTGGACAGACTGGTGAACTGGATGAGCTTGAGATTCCCGAGGCTGATGTGGGTATGGTTTCCGGTGGAATCAGAAATGAGAAGGAAAAACATGTGGCCGAGGAGATGCGCAAGAAATGTGGTACGTTGATAGCGCTCGGTTCCTGCGCCTGTTTCGGGGGTATTCCGGCTCTGGCTAACATGTATAATCTGGAAGAGCTGTACGATAAGGTCTACCGCGATTCCAAAACAACCGAGTCGGCAGATACACCTTCTGATGGATTACCGGCATTGACCGATCGGGTGTATGCCCTCAGTGAAGTAGTGGATGTGGATCTGCAGATACCCGGTTGTCCGATGAATCCGGTCATAATCCTGGAGGCATTATCAGCATTGTTGGAAGGGAAACCTTTTGAATTACCGGAACGCAGTGTCTGTGACGATTGCCCCACCAAGCGGGAAGAAAAAAGTGATGTTGGTTTGAAACGTCCCCTCCAGGATGCGGAATTTGTCCCGGAAGAATATAGTTCAATGCGCTGTCTGAATGAGCAGGGCGTCCTCTGCCTGGGACCGGTTACCAGGTCGGGTTGTGGCAAACAGTTCAATGGGGGAGAAATCGTTCCCCGCTGCATCAAGGGCTTCATGCCCTGCCGTGGTTGTTTCGGACCGATCCGGGAAGGTGCTAATCCATTGATAGATATGATGACAGCCCTGTCCAGCATTGGATTGGATGCTAAACTGGTTGAAGACCGCCGGGCCTTGCTGAACCGCTATATCGGCGGTCAGAATCGCCTGAGACCATTACCGGTGAGGAGGTAAATCATGGGAAAAACGATTGAAATACAACCTGTTACCCGAATCGAAGGTCATGCCAAGATATCGATTCAATTAGATGATAGTGGTAATGTGACCGATACCAAGGTACGCGTGGTGGAGCTGCGCGGGTTTGAAAAATTCTGTATCGGCCGGCCCGTGGAAGAACTACCCCGGATTGTTACCAGTATTTGCGGTGTCTGCCCCTGGTCGCACCACCTGGCCTCAGCCAAGGCCAATGATGCCGTGTTTGGAGTGGAGATCCCTCCAACTGCGAAAAAACTGCGGGAACTGTGTAACTGTATCGCTTACACTGAAGAGCACATTCTGCATTTCTTCTTCCTTTCGGGCCCCGATTTTGTGATGGGTCCTGATTCGGATTACTCAGTGCGCAATGTTTTCGGTATCGCCCAAGCCAATCCTGATATTGGCCAGAAAGTAATCCGCAACCGACACCTGGGAGCGCAGATGCTGGAGATCATCTCCGGGAAATCGATACATCCGGTTACTGCCGTTCCCGGTGGGTTCAGCAAACCGCTGACCGAAAGGGAAAGAGCTGAAATGCTTCCCATGGCAGAGGAAGTGCTGGAGTTTGCGAAATTCACTATGGGCTTTGCCAAGGAGAGTATTTTCCCTAAATATCTTGATACCATCAAGAGCCTGGGAGTGATAAACACCGGTTTCCTCGGTACGGTTACCGATGATGGGACACTCAATCTCTATGATGGCAAACTGCGGTTGATGAAACCGGATGGAACCTATGATGACTTCGCCTATGAGCAGTATGCCGATTTTATCTCGGAGAAAGTGGAAGACTGGTCATACCTGAAATTCCCCTATGCCAAAGCCTGGGGTGATGGTTTCTCCATGGATGCTGATAATCCTCTGGGAATCTACCGGACCAATGCCCTGGCCCGGATCAATGTCGCCGACCGGATGGCAACACCGCTGGCTCAGGCCGAATTTGAGGAGTTCCGGTCTCAGTTTGGTCGTCCGGCACAACTGACCCTGCTGTATCACTGGGCGCGGCTGATCGAACTACTGTACAATGCTGAATATATGGTTGAATTGCTGAATGATCCCGAGATCACCAAGAGGGAGACCCGGATTCCGGTGACCCCAAGGGCGGCCAGGGGAATTGGGTGTATTGAGGCACCTCGCGGTACGTTGATCCATGACTATGAGACCGATGAAAAAGGCTTGATAACCAATCTAAATCTGATCGTCGGTACAACCCATAATAATGCACCGATCAATATGTCTGTTAATCAAGCAGCCAAGTCTCTGATCAAGGATGGTAATTATGATCAGGGAATCCTGAATAAAGTTGAGATGACGATTCGGGCTTATGATCCCTGTCTGTCATGCGCAACACATAACCTTAACGGAAGAATTGCTGTACGGATTGATATCCTAAATAGCGATGGCACATTAAAGGAGTCACTTCCTGATTGAAGACACGAGGGAAATGCAGGGGCAAACTGGCATTTTGCCCCTGCCCCTGCAATTACCGAGCAACACGTTAAATGGACTACCTGGATTGTAAAACGTTGGTGCTGGGCTGTGGAAATATACTGTTTGGCGATGATGGATTTGGTCCCGCGGTTGTCGATTGTCTGCTGGATAATTATTCATTGCCACCGCACGTTTGCGTTCAAAATGCTGGAATAAGTGTCCGCAATCTTTTGTTTACAATAGTTCTTAGCGATCGGCACCCAGGCAACATAATAATCATTGATGCCATTGATGCCGGTAAACCAGCAGGGGAAATCTTTGAGCTGGATATTGATCAATTACCGAAAATAAAAATTGATGATTTTTCCATGCATCAATTACCAACCTCCAACCTACTTAAGGAATTAAATGAATTCTGTGATATAGAAGTGAAAATATTATCAGCACAGGTTCAACAAATTCCTGATGAAGTGGCCCCAGGTCTGTCAAAAGTCATTCGCGCAGCCGTTCCTGTGGCATGTAAGAAAATTATTACATCGATTGGGAATATCAGGTAATCAGTCATCGCTATCGGACTGAAGAACATTGATATGAAGAATAGACAAATATGTAAAAAGTTAGATCAGTTGCTTATCAATCAATTGAGTGAGGATATTAAGAATAATTCCGAGTTGAAAATCGCTTCTGAAATTTTCGCCATACTCGGTAATTTGTCTCGCCTTCGCATTCTTTATATCTTATCAGAAACAGGTCAATGTTGTGTACATCATCTGGCAGGGATATTAGATATGAGTATGTCGAATGTTTCTCATCATTTACGTAAAATGCGTGATCGCCAGATAGTAAAGAAAAAACGCCAGTGTAGGAATATATTTTATCATATTGCATCAGGAGAGGAAACAAATATTGCCTGTAGAATAATCCAACAATTCTTTGGGAACGACGAGACCCCGACGGACTCATAATTCTCTGCTATGCAATTATTTATGTCGGAAGATCGGTGTTGGTCAAATTATTGGTACCGATGGCACTAATTTCTATAGCTCCTGGAATATAAAGGGAAACAGCGGTCTTCAAAATCGTTGGGATGTGTACTCCACATCCGCTGGGTTCGATTCCCAGGCGTTCCCGCTAGAATTTTCACTTATACTAACTGACGTAATATCAGTAATATAAGAAGAGAGTATACAAGGACTGATGCCATATAAGCGTGCCGTCACTAAAACGTCAATTGGTCTGGATTTGTCTGGTTTTATCTGGAAAATGGCACCTATATGGCACCACTTTTCCTGACGCTAAAACCTGATTTTGTGGCACATATTGGGCACCATTTTCACCAAGTAGCCTTGAAAGGTCTTCATAGTCACTCTGTAGCAGATCGACATAATGTCGTTCAGTAACAGTGACCGATGAATGCCCTAACCATTTAGATACACGATAGATATCTACTCCAGCTTGTATCAGCATGGCACCACAGGTTTTGCGAAGAGTGTGAACACTTGCATTGTCGATATCAGATTTCTCGTAGTATTTTTTAACGATTCTTGATACCTGGTCAGGCGAGAAGTTGAAGGGATTATTCAATAATCGTCGGGACTCGAGGATTCCTATCAGAATTTCATTAACTGGCACTGTACGACGGCGATTTCGTTTCCCTATGAGTAAAATCTGACGCCAATGGAAAAAAACACTATTCCAGGTAAACTTTGGAGGTATTAATTCCGAACGTCTGGCTCCAGTCTGCAAATAAAAAGTGAATAAATCACACGCGTCTTGATCAGATTCAGCTTTTATCGTCATGTAGAGTTTTTGAAGTTCACTATTAGATAGGAATCGCACTGGCTTATCATCGGTTTTGATGAAGTCAATACCGATAAATGGTGAACGATTTAAAATACCCATCTTTACGGCCCAGTTGAACAAAGCCTTAAGATGTTTTAGCTCACTATTAAGCCCGCCAGGTGTCAAGCGCGTTTTCCGTGGGGTTATCTCATTGAGTCGCTTTTGTTTATACCGTTCGATCAAGTGAGGTGATACTTCACTAATCGTAGTGTTCGCGCCAATGATGCGTTGAAATGCATCACTGCTGTTTCTTATTCGTTTGATTGTGAGATCTGTTTTTCCATTCAATTCTGAATTGATTAGATAATCGCGAGCTAGTTCCGAAATGGTCATATACTCAATTGACTCAGATATGCCCAGTTTCCGTTTTTCTATCTCATCAAGAATCTCTATGTACAATCGTTGCGCAACAGTTCGCGAACAGCAAACCCTTTTTCTATAGCGTAAGCGGTTCTCATCAACATAATCCAGTAACCAACTTGGTTGACGTTTTGAGCGTTTATCACGTTTTAAGCTCATACGTCGTCCTTTGCATTTTCAATTAGCATTTGCCTGGTTAAAATTTCTGAAGTAATCTTTTTACCTCAACATCCAAGCTAGAAAATTCCTTTGCTAATTGCAGAATCTCACTCGCCGGGATTCTAACCAGACGCCCGAATTTAACAAATTTTATCCTTCGGTCACGAATTAGATTACGGAAGAACTGCTCAGAACAATCAATCAACTTTGCTGCAGATTCAACTGAATAATATTGTTCGAGGAGAGATCCACAAGCCGGGCAATATTTATTATGGTTAATTTGATTCAAGGTAATTTTTTCTGTGATACTATATAATTACGTGGTCGCATTGCATCGATGATTTCAAACCTAGTTATTTTGTCTTAAAATGCAGGATAAAACCAATATTGCCTGATAAAGGTATATTAATTCTATTTTTTAAGAATCCTCTGTACTTAAGTACTTATATTTTTACAGAGGTTAGCGTCGGGACACAATAGATAATTGTAAATGGCATAGCATCGGTTTCGCTTGAGGAGAAATATGGTTTGGGCCGAAGGACTTAAAATCCCTCGCCTTCAAAAGCGTGCCGGTTCAAGTCCGGCCCCGGGTA
>JACKQG010002136.1_pt1 | contig 19042 bp, 17 predicted proteins | sample 8237621 | NCBI WGS metagenome assembly JACKQG01 (sample SAMN15677084, study PRJNA649215) | marine metagenome | biome: marine; feature: Black Sea; material: saline water; isolation source: suspended particulate matter (SPM) from the Black Sea western gyre | collected 2013-06-09/2013-06-10 | depth... | reverse complement strand
GATGCCCATATTCACATCGAGAGTTCCATGTTAATCCCTTCAGAATTTTCCCGGCTGGCAGTGGTTCATGGAATGGTTGCTACGGTGTCGGACCCTCATGAGATTGCAAACGTGTTGGGTATCCCCGGGGTGATGTTTATGATCGAAAATGCGAGAAAAGTCCCGTTCAAATTCAATTTCGGTGCGTCTTCCTGTGTGCCCGCAACAGAATTTGAAACAGCCGGTGCCTCTCTGGGGCCGGATGAGCTCGAGAACCTTCTGGCCATGGATGAGATCCGGTACCTGTCGGAAATGATGAATTACCCCGGGGTTCTGCATGGTGATCCGGTTGTGAACGCGAAACTGCAAGTCGCAAAGCGGGTAGGTAAACCTATCGACGGACATGCCCCGGGATTGCGTGGCGAGGATGCAAAAAGATATATTGAAGCCGGAATCTCCACTGATCATGAATGTTTTACACGGGATGAGGCACTCGACAAACTTAAATACGGTATGAAAATCCTGATCAGGGAGGGGAGTGCGGCCAGGAACTTTGAAGCCCTTTGCGATCTGATCGATGAATATCCGGAAATGACGATGCTCTGCTCGGACGACAAGCATCCGAATGACCTGGCAGTGGGACATATTAACCAACTTGTTGTTCGTGCGTTGAAAAAAGGATATAACTTCATGCATGTGATCAGAAGTTGTACATATCACCCTGTAACTCACTACAACCTTCCGGTAGGGCTTCTGCAACAGGGAGATCCTGCCGATATGATCGTCGTGGATAACCTGGATCAGTTTTCCATCCGGGCAACCTATGTGGATGGACTCATGGTTGCTGAAGATGGAAAAACCCTCATAGAATCTGTCGTTGAAAAGCCGGCAGACAAGTTCTCCACCAATCCGGTCGAAGCAGCCGACTTGAAGATCACTCCTCAGAAAGGTCATATCCGGGTACAGAAAGCACTTGACGGGCAACTGATCACCGATGAGATCCACTGTTCCCCGCTCATCCGCAACGAAAATGTAGTCAGTGATCCCAGTCGTGATATCCTCAAGCTGGTGGTTAAGGACCGGTACCAGGCTGCACCACCGGCAATCGGGTTTACTAACGGTTTTGGGCTGAAACGGGGGGCTATAGCCTCCTGTGTGGCGCATGACAGCCACAATATAGTGGCTGCAGGTGCAGATGATGACTCAATCGCCCGGGCGATCAACCTGATTGTAAAATCAAAAGGTGGAATCTCCATTGTAGAAGGAGACAAAGAGATGATTCTACCCTTGCCGTTCGCCGGGATCATGTCCAACCTGGATGGATATCAGATTGCGGCTACTTATGAAAAGATGGATCAGTGGGCAAAACAATTAGGAAGCCAACTCAGAGCGCCATATATGACACTCTCTTTCATGGCTTTGCTGGTGATCCCGAAACTGAAATTAAGTGATAAAGGAGTGTTTGATGGTCAGAAATTTGCCTTCACATCACTTTTTTGTTAAAAATATATATATATTTAGTTTAATAAAATATTTTTTTTAATTTTGTCCGTAATTATCATTATATATTAAATATAACATGAAAAAGAAAGTGCTTCAATTAGAAAAACTTGAAATGGGAGCGAGTATGCTTAGAGCTATGGCTCACCCGATGCGAATTGCTATTATTGAATTGCTCAATGAGAATAAGCGTTTGTCTGTTACAGCGATTTATGAAAAACTAAAAATTGAACAGGCTTCCGCTTCACATCACTTGAATATCTTAAAGAATAAAGGAATCTTAGGATCAAAAAGAGAAGGAAAGATGATTTTTTATTCCCTGAAGCATGATAAGCTGACGGAAATTATTAACTCTCTGGAGCGCTGCCTGGAGCTTTAATCCAGCTGCTACCTATATACTCCAGTCTTCTTCCACATCCCAATTCCCTCTGAGCTCAATTGTCTTTGAGAAGAAGAAAACTTTTTCGGGCTGAATCTTCTTGATGTAATCGCCTGTATCCCAGTATGTGTTCTTGTTTAAATCAAGAATGGCTTTTAACTTATATTTTCCCGGTTGGATAAAGGCAAATATTATTTGTCCCGATTCATTCAAGTATTGCTCCTCAAGAGTTTTTCCTTTTTCACTCTGAAGTTGGATGATATAATCTCCAGGATTTGAGGATATATCGACATTCACAAGCAGGGATGCCAGGTCACGCGAGTTGGCTGTTTGAAAAGAGTAGACCAATGTATCGTGACTCAAGCCGGTATAAGATATAAAGGATGAGTCAGGGATAAATATCTTATAGGATTTCGCTTCTTTCCATGGATAATCTATATGGAATTTACGTTGGAGGGAATCGGTAAATTCAATGGGTAGATCAACTGTATCCCTTTCAGTGAACAGCCGGATTCTGGAAAGATCATATTCAGCGATAGGGTAAGAAAATATCCCTGAGATAGGATATTTGAAATGGTTAATAGTGCCTCCACGTGGCTGCCAGGAAAGGGTCAGGAATACAGGCTTCTCCTCCTCTTTTTTCTGTTTTTTCCGGGGAATTATTTTCGTTGGTGAAATGATCACGGTATCGAGGATAGTCCCTTCATCACTGATCTTCAACGTAAGAGTGTCGGGAATTTCAGCAACAGTCCACAGGATGACGGTATCTTTATTAAGACTATACTCCTCCATCCACCACACCTGTGTGCTGTCAATGTTCAGAGGAGTGATGACCGGATCCCGTGGCGGAAAAGCAAAGACAATCATGAACTCATCGTTTTTCACAAGATCCGATTTCTTCACGTCCTGGGTTGAATCAATCTCTTCAAACATGCTTAATTCAATTGAAGCAGAGAGGATGGTGTCCTGAGGTTGAATGGAATCAGTTCCCAAGGAATCTATTGTCGTTTTTGGCCCGATCCAGGGGTAGATGAGGGAGTCTGAAAACGCAATTTTCTCAGCTGGCATATTGTACTGAAAATCTCCGCTTTTATCACTCAATACAAACAATTTATACGCATCATAACGAAGATTGGACAGGATAAATCGCCCCTGTTCATTTGTCATAGCAATATAGATCGGTTTTCCTTTATATGGAAGTGAGTCGAACGGGATGGTATCGCTGGAATCGGTATAGAGCAGGGCATAAACATCCGCTTGAGGTTGATTGTCGAATGCATTGATTACCTGCCCGGTAATCATTAAGGAATCAACATAGGTACCGGTTGAAAAGACATACCTGAAGTTGGAAAGGGAATTTCCTTCTGTGATGTCAGTAATGGAGGTTCCAAATGTGATGATATAGGTGGTGTTAGGCGACAGGGTATCATCCAGCTTGATCACCGCTGATTTTCCCCGGAGTTTGTAATCTGGTGGGTTTGAGATAGGTGGGGAAATGAAGATTTCAGAGCCGGAGGACTTCAGGTTGACAAACTCATTGAAGTTGATGCGGATCTCTTTCGAATCAAACTGTATGGAGTAGTTTGCCGGAATACATTCTGTCACCTCAGGTGGGCTGACATCCTTTGGACCTCCTGTTGGTATAAGTGGATTAGCACAGTAAAAAGGTAAGAGTGCAAAGAGACAAAGCAGAAGAGCGATATCAATGAATCTTTTTAGCAATGAGATTGATATTGGCTGTTTGAACCTTCCAAAGTTACCAATCGTTTTCATAAGCAGAAGAAAAAATTGCTAATTTTACATACTAAATTTCTAAAAACCATTTCATGAGTGGGCATAGTAAGTGGTCAACGATCAAACGTAAAAAGGGGGCATTGGATGCCAAACGATCGAAAATTTTCTCAAAAATTATCAAAGATATCACGATTGCGGTCAGGGAAAGCGGTCCGGATTCGACTGGAAATCCTCGTCTGAGAGTTGCGATCGCGAATGCAAAAGGGGCGAGTATGCCCAAGGAAACAATCCAGCGTGCTATCAGTAAAGGCTCGGATAAGAATGCTGCTACCTTGACTGAGATTACATACGAAGGGAAATGCGCTCATGGAATTGCGATCTATATAGAGTGTGCCACCGATAACTCGCAGCGTACGGTTAGTAATATCCGATCCTATTTTAGCAAACATGGTGGTGAGCTGGGGAAAAACGGTATGCTCAATTATCTTTTCGACCGCAAAGGAGTATTTGTAGTTCCAAAAGGGGAGCTGGATCAGGATGAGTTTGAGATGGCTGTGATCGATGCCGGTGCCGAAGATATCGAGGATGAAGATGATGTATTCACCATCATAACTGCCATGGAAGATTTCGGAAATATGGTGAAGAAACTGGAAGAGTTAAAGGTGGAACCCGAAAGTGCTTCACTTCAACGAATTCCAAAATCAACCGAGACACTTGCTGTTGAATCCGCCAGAAAAATCCTGAAATTAATTGAACTCATCGAAGAGGATGAAGATGTGCAGAATGTTTTTCACAACCTCCAGCTCACCGATGAATTGTTAGAAGATTAAATATTGCAGACAAACTGTACAAGGTTTGTTCCCTTTGGCAATTCCAGCTTTTTCCTCAAACGAATACGTGAAATTTCAGTACTGGGTGCAGTGATCTTGAGGATATGCGAGATCTCTTTCGTAGCAAGATTCATACGCAGCAAAGCCGCAAGCTTGTGATCCGTTGGAGTTAGTTGTGGATGTTTCTCTCGCAAACGGTCAAAGAAACCCGGGTAGATCTTCTCGAAGTGTGCTTTAATCCGGTACCAGTCGTTATCAAACTTGACGTTTTCATCGATGGTGTTAAGCACCTCAGCTACCTCTTTTTTGGTGATGGTCTTCCCTTTCTTCAGCAGGCGGTTCAGATCTTTACTGATAAGGCCGATAATCTTGTTTTTCTGTGAGATGAAGATCGAAGAAGTAGCCATGTCACGGTTGATCATGTCGAGTTCCATCTTATACTTCTGCTTCAAGAGCTGGTTGACCTTCTGTTCAGCCTTGATCCTCTCCTGGAGTCGTTGATTTTTCTCTTTTTCTACAGATTTACGATGCTGGATCTCTGTTTTTAGCTCTGAAATAATCCGTTCATTCATCATCTCCAGGTTCCGTTGATAGTTGGCTACCTCAATTGCAGCCCGGATCTGATCGATATCGACCGGCTTAAACAGGTAAGCATAAGGTTTCAAAGAGAAAGATTTGGTAAATACATCGTTCCGATTCAACGATGTTAAGAAAATAATACCACAGTTTGAGTTTTCGGTCAAGATTCTGGCAGCTTTAATGCCGTCCATTGAACCGGCAAGCTTGACATCCATGATCACAATATCAGGTTCCTGGCCTTTCTCTTTCAGGTCAGAGATTGTTTCAACAGCACTTTCTCCTTTTGTATCAACACCCATGATTTCATATCCAAGATCTGTAAGTTTGGTTTTCAAATCATGTGCAAGAATCAATTCATCTTCAACAATAAACAACTTGATCTTTGTCATAACAACTAAATTTGGATTTATAACTTCTACTTTTTTTTCTGTTTGATAATCCGATCCCGTCGATTATTTCTGATTTTCATAGTTGATTAAGAAGTTAGTGATTAATTAGTGTTTTTCAACGATTCAGAAACCGGTTCCAGTATCAAATGTTAGGGTCTGCAAATATAGTATATCTGACTCTGTTTTCAAAATAATAAATAATTTAGATCGCAGTAAACTAGATTTGTTTCAATTTATTGTGACTGTATAACTTCTGTTGGATTTCGCGTATGAAATGTTATGGTAGATGGCATTTCAGCGCTCTGATGCTGGTTGGGGATAATTTATGGTTTTCAATTTCTCCTCAATATTTTACACTATCGATGTATTTTAATTTTAATTGTATTTTTGACATCCTGATTTTCATTAGCTGAACCCATGGAATTCCTCAATACTGTCATATCGTGGTTGATGAAAAAGCGGATTCATCAGATTGAGCTTTTTCTGAAATATCCGCATGAAGTCCAGCGTGAATGGCTGAAGAAGCTTCTGTTAGCAGCCAGAGACACCGAAATAGGCCAGAAATTTGAGTTCAGGTCGATTGCTTCTGCCGATGATTTCCGTCAACGAGTGCCAATTGTGGATTACGACGAGGTAAAACCATACATCGACAGGCTCAAGCGTGGAGAACAAAATATTCTCTGGCCAACAGAGATCAAATGGTTTGCCAAATCTTCCGGTACTACTGCAGATAAGAGTAAATTTATCCCGGTTAGTGAGGAGGCACTGGAGGAGTGTCACTTCAAAGGGGGGAAGGATATGCTCTGTATCTATTGCAATAACACGCCAGACACAAATATGTTTTCAGGCAAATCGATTGGAATGGGTGGCACGCATCAGATTGTTGAGTTGAATAATGAGTCGGTCTATCGCCAGGGTGATTTGTCTGCTATTATCATGCAGAACCTGCCTCTCTGGGTCGAGTTTTTAAGGACACCAAACCTGTCAATCGCCCTGATGGACGATTGGGAATCAAAAATTGAGAAGATGGCTCGTGCTACGATACAACATAATGTGACCAATATTTCGGGTGTCCCCTCCTGGACCATGTTACTCTTCCGTAGGGTTCTTGAAATTACCGGGAAGGAGCATTTACTTGAGGTATGGCCGAACTTTGAGCTTTTTATTCACGGAGGTGTAAGTTTGAGTCCATATAAGAAACAGTTTAAAGGAATACTGCCCTCAGATCAAGTCAACTACGTTGAAACCTACAATGCATCGGAAGGCTTTTTTGCCATTCAGGATCGTGGTGATGAAGATGATATGCTGCTGATGCTGGATTATGGGATCTACTATGAGTTCATTCCAATGGATGAGTTGTCAAGCGAAAGCCCAAAAGCTCTCACACTGGATGAGGTAGAGACAGAGATAAACTATGCGGTGGTGATCACAACCAATGCAGGGTTGTGGAGATATATGGTGGGGGATACCATCCTCTTCACATCCATCGACCCATACCGGATCAAAATCACCGGGCGTACCCGAAGTTTTATCAATGTTTTCGGCGAGGAGTTAATCGTAGATAACGCTAATAAAGCGCTATCGATCGCCTGCGCCAGATGCCGGTGCAATGTCATCGATTTTACTGCTGCCCCGGTTTATATACAGGAAAAGACAAAGGGAGCCCATGAATGGCTGATCGAATTTGATTCCCCTCCTGAGGACATGGCCTTTTTCACTGAAATATTCGACAACGCTCTTAAGTCGTTGAACTCAGATTACGAATCGAAACGATATCACAACATGTTATTACGTGAACCAATCATCCGTGTGGTACCACACAATACATTTTACAAATGGCTTAAATCGAAAGGAAAACTGGGAGGTCAACATAAGGTACCACGGTTGTACAACAACCGGAAATATGTGGATGAAATCCTTAAAATGATTTCATAACTCCAGCTCTTTTTATATCTTTGGTTGAAAATCTACACTATGCATATTGCCATTGCAGGAAACATCGGGTCGGGTAAAACGACACTTACAGAACTGCTAGCCAAACATTTTCAGTGGGAGCCTCATTATGAGAGTGCTGACGATAATCCCTACCTGAACAGTTTCTATGAAGATATGCAAAGGTGGTCGTTCAACCTGCAGATCTACTTCCTGGACAACCGCTTCAAAAAGATCGTCAAGATCAGGAAATCGGGCAAAACTGTCATCCAGGACAGAACGATATACGAAGATGCTTACATCTTCGCACCCAACCTGCATTCGATGAACCTGATGACCACCCGCGATTTCGATAACTATCGCTCACTTTTCGAACTCATCAGCTCGCTGATTCAACCGCCCGACTTATTGATATATCTTCGTTCTACGGTGCCGACCTTAGTCAATCAAATCCAGAAGAGGGGCCGTGAATACGAAAGCGCCATCCGGCTGGATTACCTGAAGAATCTGAATGAAAGGTACGAAGAATGGATCAAAGATTACACGCTTGGCAAGCTGCTGATTGTTGATGTCGACGAGGTGAACTTTCCCGAAGACCCGGAAGATCTTGGAACGGTAATTGAACGTATCAATGCCGAATTACACGGGTTATTCTGATTGAGCCTTATGAATATCCTTGGTGTCATCCCCGCACGGTATGCTTCTTCCCGGTTTCCGGGGAAAGCACTTTGCATCATTGATGGAAAATCAATGATCCAACGTGTTTATGAACAGGCCAGGCAATGCGATCAGCTTACGCGTGTTCTTGTGGCAACTGATCATGAGATGATCAAGAGTCATGTGAGCGAATTTGGAGGCAATGTGGTTATGACATCAGAGGCGCATCAAAGTGGTACGGAACGATGTTGTGAAGCGCTTGAGTTAGCAGATAAGGGTGCCTCCGGAAACGGAACTGATATCGTCATTAATATCCAGGGAGATGAGCCCTTCATCAATCCGCAACAGATTTCGGAAGTCATTAGCTGTTTCGATAACCCATCAGCTGGAATCGCTACACTGGCCGGAAAGATCAACCTGCAGGAAGAGATTTTCAATCCGAATGTTGTCAAAGTGGTTTTTAATGACAATCATTCAGTTCTCTATTTCAGCCGATCGGCTATTCCCACAATCCGGGATGCTGAACCTGGAACCTGGTTGGATCATGGTACATTTTACAAACACATAGGCATTTATGGATATAGAGCCGCTATTCTGAAACAATTGGTTATCCTGCCTGCTACATCTCTGGAAGAAAGCGAGTCCCTTGAACAGCTTCGCTGGCTACAGCATGGATTCCCCATTGCCATTCGGGAAACATCTTTTCGGAGTATCTCAATTGATACCCCTGCTGATTTGAAAAAACTTACCAACAATAGCTTTTAATCTCAGTTGATAATTGGTATCTTAGCTGGTTAATGGACATGGATATGGAGATTCAAAAATACATCTCGGAGTTATTGTCGGAGCATGATTGTGTAATTATTCCTGGCCTTGGCGGATTTGTAGGGAGCTACCTCCCAGCTCAGATCCACCCCGTATATCACACCTTTCAACCTCCATCCAAGAAAATATTATTCAACATCAATCTTCGGCAGAATGATGGTTTGCTTGCAAACCATATTGCTCAAATGGAGAAAATCAGTTTCAGTGAAGCCAATGATAAAATCCGCCTTTTCACTGGAGAGACAATCCGTGTGCTGAAAACCCGAAAATATATAATTTTACTGGATATTGGCAAGATCTATATGGGGAAAGAGGGGAACATTCAATTTGATCAGGACCTTCGTTCCAACCACCTGACTGAATCCTATGGTCTGCAGCCGTTCTTTTCCGCTCCTGTCAAACGCGATTCTTATCAAGTGAAGGCGGAGAATCGCATGCACACAAGACGTGTTACCAAAGAGATAGTAAAACGAGCACTCCCAAAGCCATTGAAATGGGCTGCGATTCTTGCAGTTCCCGTTGCTGTTGGAATTATCCTCAGCCTGGCGGGATATGATTCGATCAAATCAGGATCATGGAATACAGCAGATATTCTCTCATCTCTTTCACCATTTAGCAAAACGGATAAAAAAGAGATAGTTCCACAATCCAAACCAACTTACATCTTGGAAGAGGAGTTGACAACTCCTCAAAAACCGCAGATCAGACAAGAACCGGCTCCTATCGAGGAGAAAGCCACGCCATCCCCTCAAAAAGCTCTAACCGGAGGTGGAACTTTTGCCGTGATCGTCGGCGCTTTCAGAATTGAAAACAATGCCCATCGGTTGGTCAGAAACCTGAACCAAAAAGGGATCAAAGCCAGAATCTTCGACTACTCCTCAGGAGGACTTGCACGTGTTGCAGCTGGTGTTTTCTCGAAAAAGACAGAAGCAATTCGAATGATGCGTTCCATGAAATCAAGCGGTTTTCCGGGAGCCTGGTTATTGGAAAAATAAGCATTGTGGTGGCGAAGAAAAAACTGATCCATTTCACCGAGAATCTTTCTTTCCCTCATCTTTTTCAACCGCGGTATCAGGATATTAAACCCTGTTATCGAATGAAAGGGGTCTGGGGCAAAGAATTCTTCCGGAACGACCACCCGATCACACTGGAGTTGGGTTGCGGTAAAGGAGAGTATACAATCGAATTGGCCCGGCAATATCCGAACAGAAATTTTATCGGTATTGATATTAAAGGGGCGCGGCTCTGGAGGGGATGCAAAACTGTTGAAGAGGATCAGTTGAAGAATGTAGTCTTCATCCGTACCCGGGCCGATCACCTGGAGCAACTTTTTGGACCTGGCGAAGTTTCTGAGATCTGGATTACTTTTCCCGATCCGCAACCGGGAAAAGAGAGGAAAAGATTGACAGCACCGATTTTTCTCAACCGGTATCAAAAAATTCTTATACCCTCCGGAATCGTTCACCTGAAAACCGATGACTTCGATTTTTTTGCATATACCCAAGAGATTATTGAGAAAACGAAAGTGAAAGTTTTGCTCGCTATTGAGGACCTGTATTCAGAAAACACCCAGGATCCGGCTTCTCAGATCCAAACCTATTACGAGAAAATCTGGTTGAAACAGGGGAAGAAAATTTCATATATAAAATTTCAATTATGAAAAAACTAATCACACTTGTGTCTATCTGTTCACTATTCACGTATCACCTCTCGCTATTTGCTGACGAGGGAATGTGGATTCCGATTTTGCTAAATAAAAATATTGAACAGATGCAAAAAATGGGACTGAAACTGACTGCCGAAGATATATACAGCATCAATCAATCGAGCCTGAAAGATGCTATAGTCAGGTTTGGCAGGGGATGTACCGGCGAATTAGTCTCTCCGAAAGGACTCCTCCTGACAAATCATCATTGCGGGTATGGTGTGATACAGAGGCATAGCTCCCTGGAGCATGATTACCTGACAGATGGTTATTGGGCACAATCGCTGGATGAGGAACTTCCAAACCCGGGTTTGAATGTCACCTTCATGATCAGGATGGAAGATGTGACAGATCGGGTACTGGAAGGCGTAACTCCTGATATGTCAGAACAGAGCCGAAGTGCTGTCATCAAAAAAAACAGCAAAGCGGTTGTTGATGAAGCGGAAAAAGATACTCATTACGATGCTTATGTCAGGTCGTTCTATCATGGGAACCAGTATTTCCTGATTGTCACCGAGATATTTAAAGATATCCGGTTTGTTGGTGCTCCACCCTCCGGGATAGGAAAATTTGGTGGCGATACCGACAACTGGATGTGGCCTCGACATACAGGCGACTTCTCCGTATTTCGCGTCTATGCCGACAGCAATAACCAACCAGCAGTGTATTCAAAAGATAATGTTCCTTACAAACCGAAATACTATCTGCCGATCTCCCTGGGTGGATATAATGAAGGGGATTTTACGCTGCTTTTTGGAAACCCGGGGAGAACACATGAATATCTCCCGTCCTTCGCAGTTGAGTTGATTACCATCAAAGAGAATCCGGTCAAGATCGGGTTAAGACAGAAACGATTGGATGTCATCAAAAATGCGACGATGAAGAACAGACTGGTCCGGATTCAATATTCGTCTAAACATGCCCGGATCTCCAACTACTGGAAGAAGATGATCGGAGAGACACGAGGTATTAAACGTGCCGATGGTGTGGTGAAGAAACAGGAGTTTGAAAAGAAATTTCAGGCCTGGGCAGAATCTTTGGATGGCGATCAGGCCGGTTATGCAACAATCCTTCCGCAATTCAAAAAGCTCTATGGAGAACGTTATCCCATCTCGCTGGCTGCAATTTACCTTAGAGAAGCTGGTATGGCTCCTGAACTTTATCGTTTCTCTCGTTCAGCAAATAACCTGATTAAACAGTCCGGGGATAAGAAAACGTCAGATGAGGCATTGGCTGCTGAAACAGAAAATCTCATGAAAACCGCAAGGAGTTTCTATAAAAATTATCAGCCTGCTATCGACCGGGAGATTACAACCCTGATGATGGAAGAGATGTGGAATAACATGTATAAGGAGTACATGCCGGATATTTTTGCCCGGATAGCGAAAAAGCACAAAGGAGATATTCCGGCCTATGTAGATGACTTGTTCCGCAAATCTATCTTTGTGGATTCGACCAGGTTCTACGCATTTCTTGATAATTACAAACGGAATAAAGGGAAAAAGCTTCGTGCCGATCCGGTGTATCAGCTCTTTCTTAGCATAGCTAACAGGTACAATCAGGATATCATTCCGGAAGGTAGAAGAATTACATCAGCGATAGACAGCCTTCAACGCATCTATATGCTTGCACTGATGAAGATGCAACCTGATAAACAGTTCTACCCTGACGCCAACTCTACCATGAGGGTTTGCTACGGTCAGGTTGACGATTTTCATCCGGCTGATGCTGTTACGTATGAGTATTTCACTACAGCTCAGGGCATCCTGGAGAAAGAGGACTCCACCATCTACGATTATGCGGTAGAAAAGCGGTTGAAGGATCTGATCTCTGCATGTAATTATGGCCGCTACGCCGATGATGATGGTCAGCTGCATGTCGGATTCATCTCTACAATCCACTCAACGGGTGGCAACTCCGGCGCACCTGTATTAAACGGTGAAGGCGAGCTGATCGGGATCAATTTCGACCGGAACTGGGAAGGGACGATGAGCGATCTTATGTACGATCCGGATCAATGCCGGAATATCATTCTGGATATCCGCTACCTGTTATTTATTATGGATAAATACGCCGGTGCAACGTGGCTGGTTGAAGAGATGGATATCAGATAGACCCCTGTGAAGGTTGTTTTTTATAGAGATCAACCAGTGCTTTGGTGAGGGTAGGATGTTGAAATTGAAATCCACTTTTGAGGAGCTTCTCCGGGATGACTCGCTGACCATCAATCAGCACCTGTGCTCCTTCGCCATAAATAAGCTTCAGCGCGAACCTGGGAATACTGAAGTAAACCGGTTGTCCGTACATCTTCCCCAGCATCTCTGAAAAATGAAAGTTGTCAGTCGGATTTTCTCCCACCGCATTGAGAATCCCTTGAATCTCAGGATGGTTGATCACAAACAGGAAGATCTCTGTCAGGTCATCGATGTGGATCCAGGATACTCCCTGGTTGCCATTGCCTACTGTTGCCCCGATACCTGATCGAAACGGAGGCATCATCTTTTTAAGCGTACCCTCGTCTTTTGCCAGCACCAGACCTATCCGGAGAATCACAACCCGGCACATCTCATTCGCCATCATCGCTTCAGCTTCCCAGACCTGGCATAACTTGCCTAAAAAATTATCTGCAAACGCCTGGCTATCCTCCGTCTGGGTTTTCTCATCATTATAAATCCCAACGGAAGAGGCGTTGATAAATGTTTTTGGTGGATTGGAAGCATACAGAATAGCCTCTGTGATCTTCCGTGTGGTCAGGATCCGGCTATCGAGAAGCTCCTGTTTATACGTTTCATTCCATCTCTTCGAAAGGGGTGCACCGCAGAGATTAATAACAACATCGTGATAATCGATATATTCTGCGCAAAAATCTGTGACCGGTTTGTTGAATCCCTCCCGAAGGATGAAAGTCAGATCATGATCTGCTGCCCGCAGTGCTCTTTTCAAATACCTGCCAATGAATCCGGATGCCCCAAGCAATGCAATCTTCATCTGTCAAGTTTTTTCAGTAAAGATACAGGGATTCAGTCTATATTGATTATTTTTGTTAATCTTTTTGTTAGCTCTTTGAATGGACTCTTCAGAAGCTAATCTCTTAAAGGAAGGAAATGTAAATGAGATCAGGGGAAAAGAAAAAGTTATTCCGCGAATTTCCACCTGTTTCAACAGAGGCTTGGGAAGAGAGGATCAACAAAGATCTCAACGGAGCTGATTATACCAAAAGTCTGATCTGGAATACACCTGAAGGTTTTTCTGTGAAACCCTACTACAGGCGTTCTGATCTCTCGCAGTTGGAGTACCTGAGATCTCTTCCCGGAGAGTTTCCCTTTGTCAGGGGTGATAAAACTGATAACAATGAATGGTTGGTCCGACAGGATATCCCTTCATCAGAAATATCAGAAGCCAATAGTATTGCCCTGGATGCGATTAAACACGGAGCTCAGGCCGTCGGATTCAATGCCCGGGAGATTACGACACACAAGCAGATTAAGCACCTTCTGAAGGGGATTGACCTGACGAAAATTGCGATACACTATTTTCGCTCCCGGTCATATCCTTTAACGGCAGAGCTTTTTCTCTATGAGGTAAACAACAGGAAGGATGATAACGGGCGGATAACCGGCTCTTTAAACTTTGATCCGATCAGCTTTCTTCTGGTACAAGGCGATTTTTATCTCTCATGGGAGAGCAACCTGGAAGAGGCCACGTACCTTGTAAATACATTGCATAAGCGGCTACCTCAGGTAAAAGTCATAAATATCAATGGATACCGATTCCAGGATGCCGGATCTAACCTGGTCCAGGAGCTTGCTTTTTCATTGGCTTCCGGAAATGAGTATCTGGCTGGCCTGGTTACAAAGGGAGTTGATCCGGATGTTGGCGCTTCCCGGATAGCGTTCACGTTTGCACTTGGTCCCAGCTATTTTATGGAGATAGCCAAACTTAGAGCTGCCCGCCTGCTCTGGGCAAAAATCGTTGAGCAGTATAAGCCTGCCCGGATAGAGTCTTGCGTAATGGATATTCACTGTGTTACTGCCAGGTGGAACAAAACCATCTTCGATCCTTACGTAAATATGTTGAGAACAACAACGGAAGGGATGTCGGGTGCACTGGGTAACACGGATTCCCTCTCTATCTCGCCGTTCGATATTGCTTTTCAGAAACCGAACTCATTTGCCGAGCGAAATGCCCGGAATCAACAGTTGATTTTTAAAGAGGAATCCCACCTTGATAAGGTTGTTGATCCAGCGGCTGGTTCATATTATGTGGAGAATCTGACTGATTCCATCGCTTGTGAAGCCTGGAACCTTTTCAAGCTGGTGGAAGAGAAGGGAGGCATCATCGAGTGTATCAAATCCGGGTTTATACAGGACTCAGTTACAGAGTCACGTCAACAGAAGGAAATGGATATTGCGCAAAGAAAATTTCTGGTGTTAGGAACAAATCAATATCCAAACGTGACGGAGAATATACTCCGCGAGATTCCGATCGAGATAGAGAAGGATGAGGAGAAAACGACAACCTACAAACGGATGCCCCGTTTCAGGGCAGGTGAAGTATTTGAACGACTGAGATTGGCTACTGAGAGGTATGTTGAGGACGGGAATAAGCAGCCTTCGGTTTTTCTTTTTACAATGGGAAACCTTGCTATGATGCGGGTCAGAGCCAGTTTTGCTACCAATTTTTTTGGCTGTGCCGGATACCGTATCATAGATAATCCCGGATTTGCTTCGATCGACGAAGGAGTTGACGCAGCAATAGCATCAAAAACAGAAATAGTGGTCATTTGCAGCTCTGATGATGAGTATGCCGGGATCGTTCCGGAGATAATTCGGAAACTTAAGGAGCATAATTCAAGTATAATGATTATTATTGCAGGATACCCCAAAGAGATGGTGAAAGATCTTCGAGGGGCTGGAGTGGATGATTTTATCCATATCCGGAGTAACTTGCTTCATGAGTTAACAAAATATCAACGCCGTTTAGGCATTCAATAATGGATTCATATGTGTTCAAAGGATCATACTGAACAAGCTGATAAACAGTCGCTTTCTATCTTGGTTGTAGAGGATAATCTGATCAACCTGCGCATGATAACCGCTAGTCTTGAACGGATTGGTCATCAGGTAGAATGCGCTCCTAACGGCCAGGTGGCAGTGGAAAAGTTCACAGCAAACAGCTATGATGTGATCCTGATGGATATCATGATGCCGGTGATGGATGGGATTACTGCCTGTAAGGCAATCCGGGAGCTTGAGAGGGAGCAAAATATAGAGGAAGGAAAACAGATCAAGATCATTGCGATTACTGCCAATGCATTTGAAGATGACCGGGATCGGCTTCTTGAGATAGGAATGGATGAGATGATGAACAAGCCGGTTGACTTCGAGAAACTTCAGCTGCTACTTTTTCAATAAACAATATATTTCATGAAAAGATTTGTACTGCTATCTATATTGATTGTAGTATCTATGTTTACGGTTTTGGCTCAGGAAGAGACAGCCCTGCAGGAGTCGAAACAGGTTGAACCGGGAAAAGTTTTACTGAATATTGGAGCAGATCTGGCAAGCCGATACATCTGGAGAGGACAAAATTTTGGTAAATCGGCAGCGATTCAGCCAACTGCATCTATCAGTGCTTTTGGACTTACATTAGGGGCCTGGGGTTCCTATGCCTTCTCCAGGCATTCGTTACAGCTCGACGACTCTACATCAATAACATACAATTACTCCGAGCTGGATTTGTTTATCTCATATCGGTATAAGTATTTCACCCTGATGCTTTTTGATTACTATGCGCCGGGTCCGATCGATTCCCTTCCGGGGAATGATTATTTCAACTGGAACAATAAGAGTACTTTTCATGCCCTGGAAGCCTCATTTATTTTTGACGGACCGGAAAAATTTCCCATTCAATTTATTGCTGCCGTGATGGTATATGGAGCTGATAAAGGAAAAGACAGTACAGGGATATATGGATTTGGGACAAAGAATAACTACTCGACCTATTTTGAACTCTCTTACCAATTCAATGTCAAAGGATTTGGCATCAAACCGTTTATCGGAGGCATCCCGTTTGGGAGTTTGTGGTACGGACCAAAAGCAGGAATCAACAATGTTGGCATCAATATTTCGAAAGATATTCCTGTGTCAAAGAAGTTCTCTATTCCCATCCAGTCAAATCTGATTGTCAACCCTTTGTCGAAGAAGGTATACCTGGTGTTTATTTTATCTCTTTAATTCAATCATGATATATATCTGATGAGACCCAGTTTCAAAGATATCGATTATAAATCCTCAGAACCTGACCAGACCTCTTTCCAGGCGTGGGAACAACAGAAAGGATCCGAAGAGGAGTGGTTAACTGCCGAGCATATTCCCTTAAAGCCGGTTTATGGAGAATCTGATCTGCAGAAACTTGAGCATCTCGAATATGCGGCCGGATTGCCTCCATTTCTCCGTGGACCTTACTCAACCATGTATGTCATGCGCCCGTGGACCATTCGTCAGTATGCCGGATTTTCAACCGCAGAAGACTCAAATGCTTTTTATCGGAGAAACCTGGCATCCGGACAAAAAGGTCTGTCTGTAGCATTTGATCTCGCCACCCACCGTGGATACGATTCCGATCATGAACGTGTGGTTGGTGATGTTGGGAAAGCCGGTGTAGCAATCGATACTGTTGAAGATATGGAGATGCTGTTTGAACAGATCCCCCTGGATAAAATGTCGGTGTCGATGACAATGAATGGCGCGGTATTGCCTGTTTTATCATTTTATATTGTCGCAGCTGAAAACCAAGGTGTGTCGATGGAAACGTTGATCGGAACCATCCAGAACGATATTTTAAAGGAGTTCATGGTGCGGAATACCTATATCTATCCCCCTGGTCCATCTATGAGAATCATCGCGGATATTTTTGAGTTTACAGCCAAATACATGCCTAAATTCAACTCGATCAGCATCAGTGGTTACCACATGCAGGAGGCAGGGGCCACCTGTGATATTGAACTTGGTTACACCCTGGCTGATGGTCTGGAGTACCTGCGAACAGGTGTCAATTCCGGCATGGATATCGACGCGTTCGCTCCCCGGATCTCTTTCTTCTGGGGGTCGGGCATGAACTTTTTCATGGAGATAGCTAAAATGCGGGCGGCGCGGATACTCTGGGCAAAGATTGTGAAACAATTCAATCCTAAAAATCCCAAGTCGATGGCATTACGTGCACATACCCAAACATCGGGTTGGAGCCTCACCGAGCAGGATCCGTTCAATAACGTAACCAGAACGTGTATTGAAGCGCTTGGTGCCGCTTTGGGTCATACTCAGTCTCTTCATACCAACTCACTCGACGAAGCCATAGCACTGCCTACGGATTTCTCAGCACGAATATCAAGGAATACCCAGTTGTATATCCAGGAGGAAACCAATGTGTGCCGTTCCCTTGATCCATGGGCAGGGTCCTATTTCATCGAAGCGCTCACCGATCAGATCGCAACACAGGCATGGAAGCATATCGAAGAGATTGAAGAGCTTGGTGGTATGGCAAAAGCCATCGAAACAGGGATTCCGAAAATGCGGATCGAAGAGGCAGCTGCTCGTAAACAGGCACGCATCGATACGGGCAAAGATAAAATCATCGGCGTAAACACCTGCCGGCTGGAGAAAGAGGATCCAATCGAGACACTGGAAGTGGATAACTCTGCTGTCAGGGAAGCCCAGATCGGACACATTAAGAAGATTAAAAAAGAGCGAAACAACGAAGAAGTAGAAAAGGCCCTGGAAGCACTGACCAAAGCGGCAAAAACTGGGGAGGGAAACCTGCTTGCCCTGTCGGTTGATGCAGCCCGCAAGATGGCTACTCTGGGAGAGATTTCATATGCACTTGAAAAAGTATACGGGAGGTACAAAGCAGTGATACGATCTATATCAGGCGTTTATTCGTCAGAATCGAAGGATGACGATGCCTTTGCCAGGGCAAAGGAACTTGCCGACAAATTAACAGAGATAGAAGGCCGGCGTCCCCGGATCATGATAGCCAAGATGGGACAGGATGGCCATGACCGAGGAGCCAAAGTGGTAGCAACAGGATATGCGGATATCGGGTTCGATGTCGATATCGGGCCCCTCTTTCAAACCCCGGCGGAAGCTGCCAGGCAGGCCGTGGAAAACGATGTCCACATTCTGGGTGTCTCCAGCCTTGCAGCCGGACACAAAACGCTGGTGCCCCAGGTGATCAATGAGTTGAAGAAGCTGGGACGTGATGATATCATGGTGATCGTTGGCGGTGTAATTCCACCCCAGGACTATGATTTTCTTTACAAAGCCGGAGTTGCTGCCATCTTCGGTCCGGGAACGATCATCCCCGTAGCTGCCATTAAGATACTGGAAATCCTGATTGATAGCAGGAAGTAAGGTTCAAGATTCAAGATTCAAAGTAAATATTCCTACATTCCTGCATTCGTAGATTAATCTTCAAGGGTCGACTTTGTAGTTAAATTTTATATCAGTCAGCTCTTCGTTCGCTTTCACGATCT
>JACKQG010003544.1_pt1 | contig 19043 bp, 7 predicted proteins | sample 8237621 | NCBI WGS metagenome assembly JACKQG01 (sample SAMN15677084, study PRJNA649215) | marine metagenome | biome: marine; feature: Black Sea; material: saline water; isolation source: suspended particulate matter (SPM) from the Black Sea western gyre | collected 2013-06-09/2013-06-10 | depth... | reverse complement strand
AAGCGGTCTTTTTCTCACGGGTTAACCAAGTCAAAAAGTTACTGAATAAAAGATAAGAGTTTTTGTTCGAGTAGCGGAGGAGGGACTTGAACCCCCGACACGCGGATTATGATTCCGCTGCTCTAACCAACTGAGCTACTCCGCCAAAACTGTGGTAGATGTCAAAAAAAGGCGTCGCAAAATTACCATAATAAATGTTAAATGGAAAATGTTAAATGGAAAATGTTGTAGCGATTTATTTCAAATAATGTGTCTGCGGAGTAAAATGATGAACTGTCTACCCGCCTTTGGAGGGTCTACTCTGGCTTGACTGGGTAGTGAATCATTTTCAACTTTGATAATAATTCCCCGACACTTCGTGGTTTCCTCTGGCGTGGACTGAAGACGTGTGTGGCCCGTCTGCTCCGGGCGGGCACTTGAACACATTATCACATGAACACTTTTTTACCCCAAATATATCGTAATATTTGCTTCAAATTGCTTGGGTTTACATTTATTTGTCAATGTAATTTTCGCCGTCTATTTTAGACATATTTATTTCATTACAACAAAATAGGAGATTACTTCTTATGTACAGTTCAGTTGAATCCTTTATGGATGCGGTGAAAGCCAAAAACAAAGGCGAAGTTGAATTTCATCAAGCCGTAGAGGAAGTCGTTGAATCCCTATGGGATTTTCTTCAGGATCACCCGCATTACATGCATGCAAAAATCCTTGAACGGATTGTCGAACCTGAGCGTGTGATCATGTTCCGAGTTCCATGGAGAAATGACCGAGGTGAAGTCGAAGTGAATAGGGGCTTCCGTGTGGAATTTAATTCTGCAATTGGTCCATACAAAGGCGGGTTGCGTTTTCATCCGTCGGTAAATCTTGGAATCTTAAAATTTCTTGGTTTTGAACAGGTCTTCAAAAACAGTTTGACCACTCTCCCCATGGGTGGGGGAAAAGGTGGGTCTGATTTTGATCCAAAAGGTAAATCAGACAATGAAGTCATGAGTTTTTGCCAGTCATTTATGACAGAACTCCAGCGTCATATTGGTCCGGATACGGATGTCCCTGCGGGCGATATCGGTGTTGGCGGACGTGAGATTGGGTTCATGTTCGGTCAGTACAAACGCCTGCGTAACGAATTTACCGGAACGCTTACAGGTAAAGGGTTGAATTGGGGCGGAAGTTTGATTCGTCCGGAAGCGACTGGATACGGAAACGTGTATTTTGCTGCAGAGATGTTAAAAACCCGCGGCGAAAGTTTCGAGGGGAAAACGGTTGCTATTTCCGGCTCCGGGAATGTTGCTCAGTATTCCGTTGAAAAGGTCTTAGATCTTGGTGGTAAACCTGTGACACTTTCTGACTCCTCCGGATATATTTATGATGCGGAAGGTATCGATCGTGAAAAATTGGCATTTGTCATGGATTTGAAAAATGTAAAACGTGGCAGAATTAAAGAATACGCTGATAAATACGGTGCGGAATATCATGAAGGCAAACGTCCTTGGGAAGTGAAATGTGATGTAGCACTTCCGTCAGCAACGCAGAATGAAGTGAGTGGCGAAGAAGCAGAAAAGCTTGTAAAAAATGGCTGCATCTGTGTTTCTGAAGGTGCAAACATGCCTTCAGCTCCGGAAGCCATCAGTGTCTACATAAAGAGCAAAATTCTTTATGGACCTGGAAAAGCTGCAAATGCCGGTGGTGTTGCTGTCTCGGGTCTGGAAATGAGCCAAAACAGTATGCGGTTGAATTGGACGCGGGAAGAAGTGGATGAAAAACTTCAAAATATTATGAAGAGCATTCATGAATCTTGTGTGCAATACGGGACTGAAGGTGAATTCATCAACTATGTTAAAGGTGCAAATGTTGCCGGATTTATCAAAGTTGCCGATTCAATGCTGGACCAAGGTGCTGTTTAATTAATATCCTTTCAGCAGTTATAGAAAAAACCCTCCGTTTGGAGGGTTTTTTCGTATGAATTATCATTGATTTGCATGGAGAATCAAACCTAATCTATCGCGTGAATATTTTAATAAAAAACGGAATACAATCATGAGAGAGCCTTATCCGCCCATTGAACCATTTAACGAATTTTTTCTAAACGTATCTGATTTACACACGATCCACGTAGAAGAAGCCGGAAATCCAAAAGGGAAGCCGGTTGTGTTTTTGCACGGAGGTCCCGGCGGAGGCATCGAACCAATTTATCGACAGTATTTTAATCCTGAAAAGTGGCGAATAATATTATTCGATCAACGTGGATGTGGGCAAAGTACTCCCTTCGCCGAACTCCGGGATAATACTACCTGGGATCTCGTCAGAGATATTGAAATGATTAGAAAATATCTGAATATTGAGAAATGGGTTGTCTTCGGTGGAAGTTGGGGAAGCACCTTATCGATGGCATATGCAGAAACGCATTCGGAACGAGTGAAAGGTTTAATCTTACGGGGGATTTTTATGCTGCGAAATAAAGAACTCCACTGGTTTTATCAGGAAGGAGCTAACTATATTTACCCCGATGCGTGGGAACATTATCTCAAACCAATCCCAAGTGAGGAGCGCGGAGATTTATTGAATGCGTTTTATAAACGGTTAACCAGTAATGATAAACAGACCAGATTAGATGCTGCTCGTGCATGGAGTATTTGGGAGGGAAGTACAAGCAAATTATATCCAAATGACCAGTTAATCGACCGTTTCGGTGAAGAGGCTTTTGCAGAAGCGTTTGCAAGAATTGAATGTCATTACTTTGTAAATCGGGGTTGGTTTAATCCTGAAGATCAACTGCTAAGGAATGCGGGGAAAATACGACACATTCCAACAGCGATTGTACAAGGTCGTTATGATGTCGTTTGCCCAATGACATCTTCTTGGGATCTCCACAAAGCATGGCCGGAAGCTGAATTCCACGTTGTGCCGGATGCCGGGCACTCGATGACCGAACCGGGAATTCGTTCAAAATTGATAGAAATTACAGATCAATTTGCTAAATTATAATCATCGTAATATAGTCGATTACAACTACAAATAATCAATTTAATCTAGCGAATATATTTTCTCATTCGTCAAATTATATTCAATTATATTTCGTAAACTTAACGATGTATTAATAGGGAATTATTCCTTAAAAACCCCGTTTTTAATTGAAGATAATAAGACGGTAAAATCCTTGATAAATGTGATTTAAGTCACGAGGATTTGGAGATAATATGATTAACATGCAAAAAGGAAAAACAGGAAAAAGATGAGTTTGAAAAGTATTCCAAGTATATTCGCAGTAATGGTGACGGTTTTGCTGGCAGAGCCGATTCATCGTTTAGATGCGATTTTATTTTGTCTAAAACCGGAAATTGATGTGATGCGCATAAACAGACAATCATCAGGGATAACCTTAAGCAACCCCGAATTAGATGCGTATTTTCAATCTATGAACGGGATTGATATCGAACCATGGATTCCATTTGCAACAAACATGGATTTTGACGGGGATATATTTTTAAATAGAATTTATAGGGTGATTCTTCCCGAAAAGTATCGTAGTGAAAGGGATAATATCCTTAATGACGTGAAAACATTGAGCCCGGTATTGTCCGCAGAGTTGGAGCCAATTAGAAAACCAACGTATACACCGAATGACCCTTATTATTATCAACAATGGTTTTTAACACAAATCAATGCAAATGATGCCTGGGACAATTGGAATATCTCCGGTGGTGAAATTCCGGGGAATGAAAGTGTATTGTTAGCATCCGTTGATACAGGTGTAGACTGGGACCATGTTGACCTGAGAAACAACCTGTGGCAAAATCTGAACGAGGATGCAGATGGTGACGGGCATACGATTGAATATGTCGGGGGAGAATGGGTGTTAGATCCGGGAGATTTGAACGGCATTGACGACGATGATTGGGATAATAATTCCACGACGTTTGTGGATGATCTAATTGGTTGGGATTTATCCGGATGGAGTGGAACGGATGATAATAATCCAATTCCAAAGACCGGGGTTTCGAGTTATGGTACTTGGGCACACGGAACCCACGTAGCCGGGTTGTTGGCAGCAAGCACTGATAACAGTACAGGAATCGCTTCTACAGCTTTCAATTGTTCTATTATGTCAGTTAAAGTGTCACGAGAAAACCAAACGGATGGTCCATATATCACCGAAGGGTACGCCGGTATACTTTATGCCGCAAAGGCCGGTTATTATGCCGGAACGTTTGCGATTATAAATAACAGCTGGGGCGGCGGTGGATACAGTAGTTACGAACAAGCTAATATCAATGTGGCCCACAATACCTACAATGCGGTTATTTTTGCTGCCGGAGGAAACGGACAAGATTCTTATCCATATGGAGAAGAATATGCGACACACTATCCATCCAGCTATGAAAATGTAATTTCAGTCGCGCCGATTGGAACCGGAAATCAATGGAACCATTGGGCAACGTATCACGAATCCATAGATTTATCTTCACCCGGGGAAAATATTCGAAGTACAGTTATCGGTAATAATTACACAAATTGGGATGGATCCTCCATGGCAACGCCAATTGCTGCCAGTTGTGTTGGGTTATTGAAATCTGCCTATCCAAGTATGACGAATATTCAATTGGAAACAATGATATTAGCAACCGCAGATCCGGTTGTCTATCAGGTTAATCAAGAATCCTATTTGCAGGGACGGTTAGGCCGCGGACGAGTGGACGCACACATGGCAATCGAAACGGGATTGTTTCCACAGTTGGAATTTGTGGAAAGTGATATTTCGATCATCGACGGATCCGGAAGTGAAATTCATCCCGGGGATAATGTGGAATTGAGGATAATCATCCATAATAATGAAACTTGGGGTGATGCAGTAAATATCACAGGAACGCTCACATGTGATGGTGAAAATGTATTGATTCAAAATAACCAAGCCGGTTTTGGATCGATAAGTCCCGGGGGTGCTTCACTCAATGCCGAAGAGCCATTTGTTCTACTGTTTTATGACACGGTTCAAGAAGGAGAAATTGATTTTAGTTTAGAACTAATATCGAACGTGAATGACTATGTTCAGTATAGTACAGAGTTGAATTTTAGTCTGACAGTGGTAGAAAATTCTGAGACGATGATTGAAATCACACAGGACGCAGGCTGGAACCTTGTGGGATTACCAGTGGTCGTTGAGGACCCTTACCACATGAATATCTTTCCGGAAGCAATAGAGGGAACACTTTATGCATATGAAAGTGCATATATCCCCAGTGAGGACCTTACTGCCGGGCAGGGATATTGGCTTCGTTTCGGTGAAACAAGTATTACAAATATCTCTGGGCTGATTATTAATGAAAATACCGTTCAATTGAATGAACATTGGAACTTGATTTCCGGCATTTCGTTTCCGGTGAATATTAATAATATTTTGGATCCTGATAATTTGATCATAAGTGGAACACTTTACGACTATACCAACGGCGGATACCAGGCTTGTCAAGTCTTGGCCCCTGGGAAAGCCTATTGGATTCGTTCTAATGGAATTGGCACTATTATATTAACACAATAGGAAGAACAATGAAGAAGATATACACAAAATCTCCAATTTCCTTTTTTCTGATATTTTTTAGTATCACATGGATTATTGGAAGCCCAATCTCAAAGGAAGTTGCCGGTAATATTTCGGTAAATCTATTTATTGAGCGAAGTAACTTTAACAACGATGAAATAAAAAGCACAGAGATAATTCCTTTATTCGAAAAAGGAGAAATCACGGTTTTTGTGGTAAACATGTCCCCTAAAGGATTTGTTCTGGTTTCGGCAGATGACAGATCGTTCCCTGTCATTGGATATAGTTTTGAAGAAACTTACGATCCCTCAAATTTGCCGGTTCAGTATCAGGAGATAGAGTCAAACTACCGAAGAGAAATATTTCAATCTATTCAAGACGATGTTGAACCAACCGAAGAAATTCAATCAGCCTGGGATAAATATCAATCTGATTCTATACAGCCAACAAGTAATTTAAGAGATGTTCCCATCTTGATTTCTGCACGGTTTAATCAATCATCACCTTGGAACGCTCTTTGTCCTCTTGATTCTCAAGGACCCGGAGGGCGAGCTTTAGTTGGATGTGTGGCTGTCTCTATGGCTCAGGTGATGCATTACTGGTCTTATCCGGTAGTGGGAGCCGGTTCTCATGGCTATACTCATTGGGACTATGGATATCTATTTGCAGATTTTGAAAACACGTATTATGATTTTTCTAACATGCCAAATACGACAGCTACTCTTGCTTCTCAAACACTTTTATATCACTGTGGAGTCGCCATTGATATGGGGTATGGAGCGGATGGCTCCGGTGCATGGGTTGGATGGGGATATCCCTGTGCAATGACAGCGTTAGAAGAACATTTTCTTTACCAAAGTAGCATCCATTTTGAGGAAAAGGACTCCTACTCTGACAATCAATGGAATACCATGATGCAAACGGAATTAGAAAATGGAAGGCCAATGGTTTACCGCGGATATGACACTAGTGGGGGGCATGCGTGGAATATTGACGGCTACCAAGGAGATTACTATCATTGTAACTGGGGATGGGGCGGCTCTGCAGATGGGTACTTTCTACTCAGTAACTTGAATGCAGGCGGATATAATTTTTCAAGCGGTCAAGCTGCAATTATGGGAATTGAACCTGAAGATTTAAATGTACCTAATCTCATTCTGGAAAACACACAGAGTGTCGAAATCTCCGGGGATGGCGACAATGTTATTAATCCGGGAGAAACGGCAAACATATTCGTAAGTATCCGAAATAGGATACCATGGCCGGCTGCTTCGGACGTTCAATTGACATTAAATTCTACAAACGAATATGTCTCAATTATCAATAATTATGCAGAATTTTCATCGATTGACACTGACGAATCTGCCACAAATACGGAGAATCCGTTTGTTGTTTCCTTCTCTCAAGAAGCTCTATTAGGTGATTATACGTTTAATCTGAGTTTAACCGCATCCACAGATGCCGGGCTTCCCTACGAACGAGATTTCACTTTCTCAATTCAATTATCATTAAATCAACTGAATTTTCCGATTGATTTTGGTCAGCAAGTTGTATCAACTCCGATTGTGGTAGATATTGATAACGACGGCAACAAAGAAATTATTGTGGCGGATTATCAGGGGAATGTCCATATGTTGAATAGTGCCGGTGAAGAATTTTCGAACTGGCCGGTTAATCTTGGAGACCAAATATGGGGTTCACCATCTGTTGGAGATATTGATAACGATGGGAATATGGAAATAGTTGTTACATCAAAAACCGGGTACTTAAGTATTTTAGATGCGTTTGGTAATACAGAACTAGATTTTTATGCCGGGCAATATCTGATGGGCTCACCCGCACTTGGAAATTTAGATGACGATGAAGAGCTTGAAATCGTGTTTTGTGGTTACACATCCTCCGGTAAAATATTTGCTTTAAACCATGATGGAACAAATGTCCCGGGGTTTCCTTTGGAAATAAATGAACGAATGCTGAGAGGAGTAGCTTTAGCGGATATTGCTAATAACGGGTTTGACGACATTATTTGTACCACCGAAGGCGGAAATATAATATTAATTGATCACACTGGAGTTACCATAGATGGATTTCCATTTCATGCGAATGATAAATTTAAGACAGCACCCTCTGTTCTTCAACTCCCGGCTCCGGATGAGTATGGTCATACACATATTATTTTTTCAGGGAATCGAGATAACTCACTTTATGCAATAAACGATGACGGAACTCTTCGCTTTGAGATTCAAACCGGAGGAAATATTAATACATCTGTCGGTATTACCAGTTTGTACGGAGGTCACTATGGGATCTTTTTTGGGTCTGATGATGATTATCTATATGGTGTAGATGAAAATGGGAATATGCTTCCCGGATGGCCGAGAAACCTTGGCGGAAATGTTCTCTCTTCGTCCGTGTTCTCAGATCTTGATGGAGACGGAATTTTGGAAATAATAACTGCGGCGGGCAGCAACATATTTGCTTTTCACCTGGACGGAACACTTGTCCAGTCTTTTCCAATTAATGTGGGAGTAAGTATTACAGGGTCTCCTTGTGTAGCAAAATTAGACGAAGATGATGACATTGAAATATTTATTGGTATAAATAGTGGATTATTTGCAATAGATATGAAAACACCGAGTTTTGTGGATGTCCAATGGTCGACGTACCGTGGGAATATTTACAGAAATGGTACATACTTAACAGAGAACAATGTAACGATGATTGGTGTTTCTGTTCAGCAAGGTTGGAATTTAGTTGGATTGCCGGTAACAGTTGCCGATGCATCTTGTTCTGAAGTCTTTCCGTCATCTAGCGAAAATACGTTATATACTTTTGAAAATGATGGATACTCTCAAGAAGAAAGTTTAGTAGAAGGCAGAGGATATTGGTTGCGTTTTCCTGATCAGGGATGGGAAAACATATCCGGGGGAATCATCGAAAGCGTCACACTCAACCTCTCAGAAGGTTGGAATTTAATTTGTGGAATATCTGAGACACTTTCCATCGATGAAATCGTTGACACTGAGAACATTATTGTTCCCAATACACTTTTTTATTATGATAATGGATTTGTCAATTCAAATGAACTTATCCCCGGGAACGCCTACTGGCTTCGATCAAATGGAGAAGGTTTTATTACTATAATCAATCAATAAATCAATTCGCTCAAAAACATCATGACTAAAGCATGAAACAAAATACACAAAGTATGCAAAATAATAAGTATCACTTGCAGAAAAGCAATTGATGTTATACATTATAGAATAGAATAACGAGGAAAATTATGTTAAACGTACCAAAATTATTTGAATGCAATGGAACCCCGGACGTCCGGATATCTGATGTTCTTATTGAATCAGATTATCACTGGATAGAGTTTATCGCACATTTGTCCAGAGTGAAGCACGCTCCGCTCCCAAATACAAAAGAGCAATTGGAGCTTCTTTTACAGGAAAATCACTCACCGCGTAAACGTGCTGTCCTCTACGCGGGTTTGGCACGGTACCATAAGTCAAGAGGGGACTTGTTAAAAGCCACAAAGTTGTTGGGATATGCTTTTTCTTTATTATCCGATTGCCAGGAGGATGATGAATCCAGAGCATTCATTACGATTGAAATGGCCATCATGTTAACCCTAACCGGCAATGTGGATTTATCATCAATTTTACTTGAAAAAGTTATGTCCTATTCTCAGTCTGAATACCTTCAGAGGAATGCCGGTTATCGTCTTTTCGAAAATAGGATGAGACAGAATGACAAAGGTGTTGTGAAGGATCTATTAAATTCACTGACCTATTTTAAGAAGGTGTCTCAACATCATATAGTGGCTTACCATTATAAATCTTTAGGGAATGCTTGTCGGAGAATGAAAGACTATGATCGGGCGATGGAATTTTATCGTTTGGGAATGGATTATGCCAACACCCATGGTTCTCTCCATATTGTTGCAGCCATCATGCATGATATTGGCATGCTCGAATTTCATCGGGGGAATTCACACGAATCTTTACAAAATTTATCCGATGTAATTACTCTAAGTGACAATCATTATGTTAAGAGCGCAGCGTTAGCAAATATGGGTTACGTACATTTTCATTCGGAAAACATCGCAAAAGCAACAGGTTGTTTTCAAAGATCCTTAGATATTGCAACTGAAAATGGTGTGTACCACAGACTGCCGGGACTTTGTTATTATCTTGGAGTGTGCAACGAGAAAAATGATGAATTTGATTCTGCGGAATTTTTCTTTAAAAAAGGATATCAATCTTCAATGGAACTCCTTCAACATCATTTTCCAAGTTCCGGTGATATTTTGTTAGCCATCCGAGGATATTTCGATTTTATCGAGACACATAAAGAATACAGATTCCAGGCAAAAACTAAAAAACGAAATATCTATTCACACACAATTGATAAATCGTTGAAAGAAATTCGGATGGTTTTCCAAAACGCTCTTTTAGAGGAAACGATTTTACGTGCCGGTTCAAAACGCCGAGCTGCAGTGGAATTGGGAATTGCCGAACGATCTTTATTTTCAATCCTAGAACGGGTAAGTTCGGTTAAGGGCTATAAAGTTCCTGAGGAGATTAATCGATTTATCCGAAAGAATAAAACAACTTCATGGAAAGCAGTTAACCAAAAATACGAACAGGAAGTCTTGAGCTATTTGTACAAAGAATACGGCCAAAACAAACGGAGATTGGCTGAAAAATTGGAAGTCAGCTATCCAAGCATTCTTAATTTGACTGCAACTATCGGAAAATCCTTGGTGACGATTTAAGTTCAATAGTTTAATGAAACGCCCATAGAGAAAAATAACCCGGAGAAATATTATCAAGAGCGATCAAATAAAACCAGCATCTCATTTGTTTTTCATCAGAATCATATTTTGGTCTTTCTTAATGATTGGAACAATCTTCTCAGCAGAGTTTGATGGTACGATTACGAACGGAAACAGCGGATTCCCCATAGGTGAAGCAAGAGTTGCGCTGGTAAAATGGTCTGCATCTAATGATTCGTTAATTACGTACGTAGAACAATATACAGATGAAAATGGATTGTTCTTTTTCCCCGAGCTGGAAAATGGTGAGTATAGATTATTTATTGTAGCAGAGAACTATACAATATTTGCCGATTTTAACTTTTTAGTTTCGGTGAACATCAGTAGCAGTTTTCAACTTTCTCCCGAAGAAAATGATGGCGTCGAATGTACCGGGCGAATTTTAGATGACACACAAGAAAACCAGGGGATTCCAGGGACTACAATCAGCCGTTGGGTTGATACACAGAACCAAGGATATTGGGAGATTATTTCCGTATCCGATGAAAATGGAGATTACACATTTTACGCAGAGTCAACGGTTCTTTTTGTGAATGCGCTAGGATTTGCTCCTACGGAATTCACGGTAACCGCTCAAAATGATCAAATCGTCGATATATTTTTAGAGCCATTTTCCTTTAATGGTTCAGTCAATGGATTTATTATAGACAATGCTTTGGGCAGAGATATCTCTGCCGCCGACCTGACAATTTACAGTCTGCCTGCCGATTCAATGAATGCCCCGACAATTTACCACTTAGACAGCGATGAGACCGGATATTATTCAATTGAAAATATTCCGGAAGGTGAAGCGACTATTTTTGTGAATGTCGAAGGATATGAAGGGTATTTCAGTTCGTTGACAATCGAAAATAATACAACACATAATATTAATTTAGATATACTGCCCGGCACAGGAAAGATATCCGGTTATGTCCAATATATTGATAGTGGTGAGGGTGTGTCAACATTTACGGATTATACGTATATTGAGTTTATCCCGGTGTCGAATAGCTACCATTGGGTAAGAGCTGAGATTTGGAGTGACGGAAGATATTGGGCAAACCTTCCTGCCGGTGATTATATTGTTGCGTGTTTTCAAGCATCATCTGAAATGATTGGCGGGGAGAGATTACTCAACAGGGTGCACTTTTATCCTGATGCTGAAACTTTCAATGTGGCAACAATAATTACTGTTGAAGACGGGACGTCCACGGATGAAGTAAATTTCAATATTCCGGATCCAATCATGACTCTTTCAGGTGATTATTATTCTGACATTCTTAATGGAGGGTTAGAAAACTATTTGGAAACCGGATTGGGTAAAATTCACTACCTTCTTGTCACACCGCCACCTGCACCGGAACCTGGAGACATTGGCGATGAAATCGGTGTATTAGACTTTAACGGAATCCCCGATGATGGTGAATGTTCAGGTATGGAAGGACAGATACTCGCAGGAGCCTCTCTTATCGGAGATGGGAACTCTACGATTGTGATTCCGGTGTTTGAACACATTAATGAATGTGCATCATCCGGGACAGTAACATCAGGATTTGTAGAAGGAAACGCGATCAATCTCATGTATTGGGACACCGAAACTCAAACGGAGATTGTAATTGAAGCAGACTATTTTTACGGGTCATTTTCTCCTGACAGCGGCGGAATTTCTAATCCTTCACTTTTTGGGAATCAATACACGTTTGTAAACGTAACTTCATATCCAAATTCAGAACAGCAAACGATGAACCTGGATTACGAGGGAGGATGGAATTTGGTAGGAACACCTCTGATAATGGAGGATATGCACTATATGTCTGTTTTCCCTGATCCGGTCACGGGAACACTGTTTGCATACCAAGCAAACACATATATCCAAAGTGAGTACGTTGAACCGGGGCTTGGCTATTGGCTCCGATTTTCCGAGAATCGTGGGAGCGGTATTACCGGATTGACATTTGACGAAGTGAATATATCTGTTATCAAGGGTTGGAACTTGATTTCGGGTATCACCGAAACCGTTTCGGTTACGTCTGTTTTTGACCCAAGTGGATTGATCGTTCCGAATACCGTTTATGGGTTTTCTCCGGAGGGATATGAAAATACAGATAGTTTTTCCGCAGGAAGTGGATATTGGATTTTATCAACCGGAACCGGTACGATTACCATTTCTGAGAATGGTTCGGGAAAAACGCAAGAAACCACCTGGCGTGAACCAAAAAACGCGAATTGGATACGCATTAACAATAACCCTCTCTACTTTGGATTTGAACTCACTGAAGAACAAAAGCAAAGCTATCGTCTTCCACCTAAACCACCTGCCGGTACATGTGATGTCCGGTTTAAAGGTGGATGGAAATATTCTGAGAATGATGCTGTGATTGAAGTTATGAATCCAACAGAAAATCTAAATATAGAATACCATATCACCAATAATGAACGATGGATTTTATCTGATATTATTGGAAATGAAACCAGTTTATCAGGAGATGGGTATATACAGTTTAATGGTGATAATACACAGTTCTTTCTTAATAAAACAATAGGTGTTCCCACAGAGTTCGCTCTTAGGCAAAATTACCCCAACCCATTCAACCCAATCACAACGATTATGTATGATGTTCCTAAAGAAAGTCATGTAACCTTAACGGTTTACGATTTGATGGGAAGGGTTGTACGGGAATTGGTGAGCAGTAAAAAGCCGGCTGGTACACATCACATCATCTGGAACGGTACAGACGCACATGGTCAACCGGTTGCATCCGGGATGTACTTGTATCAGCTGAAGACCGGTTACAAAACATTAACCAAAAAATTGGTGATGTTGAAGTAATATCCTGATTTTTTATTTCCAATTAATTTACACTAAATGAAGAAGGACGTAGCTGCTATGCTGAAAAAACACGTATGCAAAATATTATTCTTTCTAACACTTCAACTGTTATTTGTCACCGGATTAGGTGCAGTGCCAACGTCGATAACATCTCCGTTAAGAGATCGGATTGAATTTACCGAGGCTGACGAACTCATCAGAATTAATATTCTTTTGACAGAGCAAATTGATACGCAACGCCTGTATTCTGAAGCGAAGAATATGATAAAATCTGCGCGAAGGGCTCATGTTATCAACACGTTAGAGCAGTTCTCCGCCGACAAACAAAAATCTTTGTTGAGTGAATTACAATCATTTTCAAAAAACAATTCAGTCACAAACATTCAACCTCTTTGGATTGCAAATGTTGTCACATGTTCTGCAACACCGTCAGTAATTCAGTCTATTGCAAATCGCCATGATATTTCGCGAATTGATTATGATGAACTTCGTAATATGTTATTATCCAACGAACCGGAAGATTTTGTGCAGTACACTGCTGATCCCAATAATAGAGAAATTACGTGGAATGTCACACTGGTAAATGCGAACGATGTATGGACGATGGGATATACCGGCAGTGGCGTGTTGGTTTCTGTGATTGACACCGGTGTAAATTATAATCATCAGGATCTTCAGGATCATATGTGGAACGGCGGTCTGTTCTATCCCCATCATGGATATAACTTTAATGATGACGATAATGATCCCATGGATGATCACGGGCATGGAACACATTGCTCAGGGACGGTCGCCGGAGATGGTACAGCCGGGTCTCAAACCGGAATGGCACCGGACGCTATGATCATGGCGTGCAAAGTTTTGGATGCAACGGGAAATGGGTATGAATCTGATGTATGGGAAGCCATACAATTTAGTGTCGAACGTGGCGCGGACATTATGAGCATCTCTCTTGGATGGATGCATTCATGGGGGCCGGATCGTACTGCGTGGCGAACGGCAATGAACAATGCTTTATCCGCCGGACTCATCGCTTCGGTTGCAGCTGCAAATTCAGGGAATGACCAAGTGTCATATCCGATTCCTGATAACGTTGCAACACCCGGGGATATTCCTCCTCCCTGGCTCAATCCGGATCAGACACTCACGGGCGGAGTTTCAGCCGTTGTATGCGTGGGTGCCACAAATAGCAGTGATGTCATTGCCTCGTTCTCCAGCCGCGGACCGGTAACATGGAGCAGCATTAGCGGATTTAACGACTATCCGTATGACCCGGAAATGGGTTTGATTCGTCCGGATATCTCCGCACCCGGTGTGGATATTAAATCTCTGTCAGCTTACAGCGATACCGGTTACGAAAGCGGGTGGGACGGAACATCAATGGCAACACCTTGTGTGGCGGGAGTCATGGCGTTGATGTTGTCCAAAGAGCCAACATTAATGCCGGAACAAATCAGTCAATTTATCGAAGAAACCGCCGTTCATTATGGTAGTCCCGGTAAAAATAACAGTTACGGTTCCGGAAGAGTGGATGCTTATGAAGCTGTGAATGCTATATTTACACAACCTATTCCGCCAAATCCGGTGTTGAATCCTAATCCTGAAAATTTTGCACAATTTACAAATATCACAACAAACCTATATTGGTCTAACGGAGGGGGGGCTACATCCTTCAACGTGTATTTCGGGACGGATAATCCGCCGACAAATATCTTCAATGGTGAATATGTTACCTCATCATCGTTTACATCGTTACCCACATTGGATTTTAACACAGAATATTTTTGGAAAGTCGATGCAACCAATGATTACGGGACAACCGAAGGCTTCGTATGGAGTTTCACTACGACTCCTCCTGCGGACGAAGATTTTGAAATGGGGGACTTCAGTGCCTATAACTGGACGTTTGGAGGAAATGCTGATTGGACGATGGAAAATGACAATCCATTCAATGGGGCATTTTGTGTGCGGTCAGGAGATATAAACTCGAACCAAACTTCCTCATTATTTTTGGAATTAAATGTTGTTGAAGACGGAGCAATAAGATTTTGGAAACGTGTATCCTGTGAACAGGATCCAAACGACGACTGGGATTATTTGGCATTTTTCATCGATGATGTGGAGTATGGCCGATGGGATGGCGAAGTTTCATGGAGCGAAGAAGATTACGCTGTTTCACAGGGATTGCATACATTCGAATGGAGATATCGGAAAGACGGTGCTGTTGATTCCGGTGCCGACGCAGCATGGATTGACTTTATCACACTTCCGCCACAGTTTATACAAGTGAGTACAGCTCATATAGCGGATTGGAATATTGTTGGATTACCGTTGGACGTTACGAATGATGCTCCTACTGATGTGTATCCAAATGCAATAGAGAACACGTGTTACGCATACAATTCAGATGGGTATGCATTAGCGGCAGAACTGTCGATGGGCGCGGGATATTGGCTGAGGTTTACCGATGCGGGGAATCGTCAAATTACCGGTGTTTCCACGGATGAACTCACGCTCCAGCTTGAAGAAGGATGGAACTTAATATCCGGCATTCACACTGAAACCAATGTAAATGATATTAATGATCTGAGTGAAATTATTGTGCCGTATACGGTGTATGGATTCAGTCCGTCGGGATATGCAAACTCTGAAACACTTTCTCCGGGGCAGGGATATTGGGTGCGATCCACATCCAATGGAGAAATCACAATTACTTCCGTTTCATCACGATTATCTCGATCGAATATTTCTTCTGTACAGGGACTTAAAAATGCAAATACGCTAACGCTAAATGGGATGACGCTTTATTTTGGGGTGGATATTTCTGAAAAAAGAAAACTCAGTTATAGTTTGCCCCCCAAACCGCCCATGGGTGCGTTTGATGTGCGATTCGAAGGCGGGTGGAAAATAGCGGACTCTTTTGGATTAATTGAAGTGGTGAATCCGTTTGATGCGTTGAACGTTGGTTATAATATCAACAATGGAGAACGATGGGAACTCATTGATAATAAGGGGAATGTTTTTGACATTGCCGGTAATGGCATTGTCGAAATTGAAGGTGATGTAACAACGATTGAACTACGGAAATCTACTCCGATTAATCTTCCTGAAAAGTTTGCTCTCAAACAAAACTACCCCAATCCGTTTAATCCTGTGACAACCATCACCTATCAATTACCTGAAGCATCGTATATTTCACTGGCAATTTACAATCTGATGGGACAACAAATAAAAACACTTCATGCAGGAAATAAAACCGGCGGGACTCATTCCGTAACGTGGAAGGGCAAAAACAATGCCGGTGAATCCATGGCAAGCGGGATGTATTTCTGTATGCTGAAAACAAATAAATTTACGGATATGAAAAAAATAATTTTGATGAAATAATTAACCCAATAAAAGAATACAAATGATGAAAAATCTAAAGATAATCAGCTTCTTTCTTCTCCTTGCAGTCTTTGGCTTAAGTGAAGAAATCAACATAAATGAGAATACATTCAGCACAGATGTGCTGTCCTCAAATCAGCAACAGACAACCATCGCGTATGAATTTGGTAGTTTTGAACGAACGGCAGTAGAGATAGACGGCAATATCTATTACCGTTTGTTTTTACCCGGAGGAGCAGTAACTTTTGAAAAAGGAGCTCCTGAATTACCTAAAATCTCACGGAGTATTATTATTCCGGATGATGCGAAAGTTGAAGTCAATATTATTGAAAAGGACTATACGGAGTATCACTTTCCGATTGCACCGTCCAAAGGAATGATATCTCGTTCCCAAAACCCGGATGATGTCCCTTATACATTTTCTGATGTGTATAAAAATGACTCATTTTATCCGCAGTCAAATTCAGAATTAGGAACTCCCTACATTTTACGTGACTTTCGCGGAATTACCGTTACAGCGTTTCCGTTCCAATATAACCCAAAAACTCAAACGTTGAGGGTGTATCATCGATTGGTGATGCAGGTCAACACGATCGGAACCGATATCGTCAATGTTAAATCAAGATTGTTCGAATCCTATAACACGTATTTTGAGGGATTGTACAGCGGACATTTCCTTAATTTTGACGAAGTTCGGTACGACTCAATAGATGAACATGGTAGAATGATTGTAATCGCTTATGGACCGTTTATGAACGCAATGCAGCCTTTCGTAGATTGGAAGAATCAGAAAGGAATTCCGTGTGATATGTATAATGTCGCTGACATAGGTTCAAATTCCGATGCCATAAAATCCTTTATCGAAGATGAATATCTCGCAAATAATGACCTTACTTTTGTCCAATTGGTTGGAGATGCCGCACAAGTACCCCCAATGAATCATGGTGGAAATGACTCTGATGTTGCTTATGTGTTTATAGACGGAGATGATGTGTATCCGGAATTATTTATCGGGAGGTTTTCCGCTGAGAGCTCAAGCCACGTTGAAACACAGGTCGAACGAACCGTATGGTATGAGCGGGATATTATTGACGGCGAATGGCTGCATAAAGGTATGGGAGTCGCATCAGACCAAGGGACAGGAGATGACGGTGAATATGATGATGCACACGAAGATAATATTCGCGAAAAACTTCTTAACTTTACCTATACTGAGGTTGACCAATTTTATGACAGTAACGGTGGATCAATCTCTGCCTGTGTAGCTGCAATTAACGACGGGCGCGGAATTATTAATTACACCGGTCATGGGTCCGAAACAGCCTGGGGGAATGGGGCACCATTGAGTAACTCTGATGTGAACGGGCTAACCAACGATTATATGCTTCCGTTTATTAATTCAGTTGCTTGTGTCAATGGAAATTTTTCTCCAACGACGTGCTTTGCGGAATCGTGGCTTAGGGCGACTAACTCTAATACCGGTGCACCAACGGGAGCTATCGCAATGTATGCATCCACCATTAACCAAAGCTGGGCACCCCCAATGCGCGGACAGGATCACGCCATTGATTTACTGGTAGGCTGGGATTATTCTAACAACGTTGAGTTAGAACAAAAAAATACGATTGGTGGGTTATGGTTCAATGGCTCTTGCAACATGGTTGATGTGTATGGTGATGACGGAATGATGGCAACGTGGACGATTTTTGGAGACCCTTCAATTCAAGTGCGAACTGATACTCCTGAAGCAATGAATATTACCCATAGCGGTGTATTATTGATCGGAGTTACGGATTTCCCGGTATCTGTTGGTGTAGAGGATGCGTTGGTGTCTCTATCCCGTGATGGTGAAATATTGGCATCAGGGTATACCGATGTGTCAGGACAAATTACGCTTCAGTTGGATGCTCCTCAAACTATTCCCGGTACAGCAGTGTTGACCATCACAGCTTTTAACAAGATTACGTCAGTGGAAGAAGTGACTGTTATCGCACCGGACGGACCGTTTCTGGTCGTTTCAGATTATTCTGTTAATGCCGGTGGTGATGAAGTGATTGAATTTTCTGAACAGGTCTTCATGAATGTTACTATTACAAATGTGGGAGTAGATCCTGCCACAAATGTAACTGCTACATTTGGTACAAATGATGCGTATATAATTCCAAGTTATTGCGCAAGTTTATATGGTACTATCGAACCGGGTCAATCCGTTTTGGTAGAAGGTGACTGTGATTTTCTAGTGACAAATGATGTCCCAAATAATTATCCATTCACAATTTTTGTAAATATAACTGCATCAGAGGATTCCTGGGTAAGTGAAATGCATTTCACGGCATATGCTCCTGTTGTCAATATTGGGAATGTTGCGGTTTCCAACGATGAAAATAGCAACGGTCGTTTAGATCCTGGTGAGACGGCGGATGTGGTTGTAACATTGGTGAATGATGGCGGAGCAGAGGCAGAGA
>JACKQG010003543.1_pt1 | contig 19052 bp, 10 predicted proteins | sample 8237621 | NCBI WGS metagenome assembly JACKQG01 (sample SAMN15677084, study PRJNA649215) | marine metagenome | biome: marine; feature: Black Sea; material: saline water; isolation source: suspended particulate matter (SPM) from the Black Sea western gyre | collected 2013-06-09/2013-06-10 | depth... | reverse complement strand
TCGCTCTAAAAAAAGGTTGGCATACCCTTGAGATAATCGTCACGGATCCCGTATTCTATAAGATTGCCAATCATGACACCATGCCGGTTGAATTAACCATGCGTGGAATCGCTTCGGGTTTCATCGAACCCCAATTTGCACACATTCATTCAGATTTAGAGGCCCTTAATGTGGGGGATACGCCTACAGCCATAGCCCCTCTTTCCATTGAGACGGCATTAGAGTCGGGGGTGGTTCAAAAGGTCTATTCGCAGCCCGGTAAGATGCTCTATGGCTATGTGCCCCCTAAAGACCTCTTGGACATTGATGCGCTCAAGCCCTCCCTTGAGCGACTGAGCAATCACATGTTTGCCAATGAAAGCAATGAGTCTATTTCGGTGTATGAGGGATATTTCAAGGCTCCCACGGATGGGATATATCGCTTTGATACCGATAAACAAGATCCCGATCATGATCTCTACTGCAATCAGCTTCGTCTCAATGACCAGGTGATCGTGCAGCGTGGGGCTCCGGGGCGCACACCGGTATCTGCGGTATTCCTAAAGGCCGGTTATTACAGACTCTCTTTTCGTCTGGGTGCTAGTAGTCCACGGCTTGAGGTGAGTGACCCCAATGGAGTGACACGTGACCTCAAGGCAAATCAGCTCTATCGTATTAGTACCCCACGGCTGTTCCAGGAGGGACTGACCAAGTCTCAAGGCAGCTATGAGATCTATGAGCCAACCCCCTTCACCATGGAGCCCCCGCGAATTAGCGCCCAGGTCGAGGTACGCTATACTCTGGACGGCTCAAAACCAACGCCAGCCTCACCTACTTTCCCTAATACCCTTACCGTTGCCAAGGCAGCTACGGTAACCATGGCCGCCTTTGTGGGCGAGAAACAGGTGAGCGAACAAAGCCGCTACACCATTGATTTGGTGGATGCCCCACGTCTTGGACAGATGATTCATCTTGATATGACATCCATTAGGGATGATCGACGTATCGCTACCCTCGGGGGAACTTTCGCCGCCAAAGCCTTTGCTGGGGGCCATGGATCGGTGGTGCCTGAGGGCATTCGTTTCTCTAAGAAGTCGACGAATGCCACGGGGGAAGCAAATGTGAATAAAGAAAAGAGTGGAGTCGGTATTATTGTGCAGGATCTCGTCTTCAATGACAACGCCATGACATTGGCGATTCGGGCCAAGTTCGACGACCTGAGCGGACAGCTTATGGGTAAGTTCGGATATAACGCCTGGGGTAAGGGCTATACAACCATACAAGCCAGCCTAAACAATGGCTCGCTGCGAGCAAAGGCGCAACCCGCAGATCTGCGCCCCCGCGATAAGATCAAAAAGGATACCTGGCACTCGATTATTTTTACGGGATCGGGTGATCAAACCCGTCTCTATCTTGATGGTAAACTCATTGCTGAGGAGCTGGGTGCGGCAAGCCTGCCTATATCCACCCTCGATTTTTTTACGAATATGGAGGCTACCGTTAGTGATCTACGTATCTACAATCGCCCCCTGCACCCCCACGAAATTGACCGGCTTGTAAAAGTCAGTGATGAATAGGGGGCAAAGGAATAATTATGCATAAATCGAATACACGCTCGAAATTTTCACTCTTTACATTCTGGATCCTCCTCATGAGCGGAATCTGCCACTCCAAGACCTACGAAATCATATCCCCCAATAGCCAAGCCAAGTTATCTGTGATCGAAGCGCAGGGAACCCTGTATTACGAACTCAAGTCATGGCTCAAGAAAACAAATGCGCCTCAGCCCACGCAACTTAACCCTGCCTTTAAACCCTAGACGTTATCATAGATAATTAACAAACGTTATGGAGAAAAAATGAAAATCATTTCACCCTAATCTTATCGGTACTAACACTTGCTCAAGGCCTCATGGCCAGCGATGCTAGCAAGCTCAAAAAAGGCGAAGAAGGATTTATGTACACGCTCGATTCGCTTGATTGGCCGAAAACCGCACATCCCGAAGGGTGGAAGTTCGAAGGCTATGCGTTCGGCACGCGCGACCCCAACCCGAAAGAACGGCAGAAAGCTGCGAAACCGTCTCGTAACCAGCGTCAATATCAGTCGGGCAAAATGACGTCACCGGTGTTTACGATCGATAAAGACTATATGAAAGTCACGTGCTCCGGCGTCTTCCATCCCACGCTCTGCACGATTGCCTTGGTTGTTGACGGTGAAGATGTCCGTAGCTGCTCACCGGAACCGGGGTCAGGATTCCTTGGAGAAGGCGAAGGCGAGGGCCAATACTGGTTTGATCTCCGGCCGCTGAAAGGGAAGAAGGCAAGGATCGAAATCCGGGACTAGCACTCGAATGGTTATTTAAACAAGGTGAATATCGTTGCCACGGATCTGCGCCCGCCGGCAAACATCAAGCCTATTGTGGCTGCTGCCAGTTGGCTTCCTGATCGCTATGAGGCCACCATAAAGGGTGACTATCTTTTGCTTCCAGTTGGTCGGCTTGCGGGGACCCCGCTTCAGCCGGTTACCGTGGAGATAGACGGTGTGACAAAGCTGGTCGTTGATCAATCCCTGGCTTTTGGTTCTATCCCCGTAGCGGGGTATCTTCCTCTTTATGACCTGACAGCTTACCAGGGAAAGAAACTGAGGGTCCTGTTTCACAGTTACGAGGGTTACAAGCCGTCCGAACCCTCCGCCCGAATTCTCATGCAGCGCGATATTCCTGGAAGGGAGACGTCCAACAAGAAGCCGGCATTCCATATCCATAACCGGCTTGGCCTCATCAACGACCCCAATGGATTGTTCTATCTGAACGGCGTCTACCACATCTTTCATCAATACCAATACAACATGACTGGCTGTAGCTGGGCACACTACACAAGTACCGACCTCATGCACTGGGAAGAACGTCCGATTGGACTGTTTCATGATGAGTACGGATCGATGCACTCCGGGTCAGCAGCAGTAGATATGATGAATACCTCCGGTTGGCAGAAGGGGGATATACCCCCGGTGATCGCGGCCTACACCGCCTCACGTGGAATGGGCGGTGAAGACAAGATTTAGATGCAGGGGATCGCCTACAGCGTCGATGGTGGCAAGACCTTTACCAAGTATGACGGTAACCCGGTCCTTGGACAGCAGCAGCTACTGGCCAAGGGCTCCGACCATGCCCGTGATCCGAAGATCTTCTGGTTCTCGCCGACGAAAGGGCGTGATCCTCTCGCGAAAGACGGCTACTGGGTCATGATCCTTTTTGAAGACGACGGAATGACCATCTACACGTCGAAGAATCTCAAACAGTGGGAGAGGCATGGCAGCATAAGCAGATTTTACGAGTGCCCCGAACTCTTCCCCTTGGCCGTCGACGGAAATCCGAACGATGTACGATGGATCATGTACGGGGCAAGCGGTCACTACCACATCGGCGCATTCGACGGCAAACACTTCAAGCCTGAGACGAAGAAGAAATTGCCAATGTACCACGACGGCAGGCTCTATGCGGCGCAGACCTTCAATAACACAGAGAAAGGATTCGGCGGTCAACCACGGCGTATCCAAGTTGGATGGCAAGACGGAAGGAGGGGCCAGCTATCGACGCCCGTGGAGTTGACGCTCAGGACCACACCCTTGGGTCTGCGTGTCTGCACATTGCCGGTGAACGAGATAGAAAACCTTTATACCCGATCAGTGAAGCTGGATGGCCTAAAGCTCAGTCCGGGAGATGCCAACCCCCTGGCCACTCTTAAGAAGGGTCTTTATGACATCAATCTGGTGGCGGACCTTGCCAAGGCCAAAGAGTTTACACTCAACATTCGCGGCACAAAATTGGTCGCTAAAGTCACCGACAAAGGCATTGCCGTTGGCAATATGGTCATCCCAGAAACAAAGGTCCTGTCTCTTCGAATTGTGGTCGACAACAAGTCCATGGACATTTTTCTCGGCGAGAATGGGATCTTCTATTCCGCACGTCTGTACAAGCCCAGTTCAGAAGCCCTGAGTATGGACGTCTCCGGCGGTGAGGCAACTTTCACCGAATTGCAGGTGCATGAATTGAAGTCAATTTGGAATAAGTAAAATGTGGACGAAGCGGTTCATATATTTAGACGCAACGGGAAATATTATTTTGTAGATCAAATTCCCAAGCGGCTACACGTAAAGGACGTGTCTATAAACGCTCATGAAACGACTCAACGTTCTAATGGGCGACCGAATGGTCGGCCAACTGCTTGCTCAAGGGGGTACCCACTACTTCAGTTTTGACGAAGAGTTCCTACAGGCTCCGCTCCCCCTATCTCCTTACAAGTTACCTGCAGTTCCCGGAGTCAGTGAGCACCGCGAAGGTTATTTCTTAACGCTACCCGGTTTAATTTACGATTCACTGCCGGATCGCTTTGGCATGTCCGTTCTTCGAAAAAACTTTCAAGATCAGGGCATACTGAATCCAACTCCACTGCAAATGCTCAGCTATCCTCCTTGATCGCAGCCTTTGAGATGCGTCGATCTTTATACCGACTATGCCCTTGACATCGGATGCCCTTCGTCAACTTTATATTGTTCAATAAAGTTTACCATTATATTCAATGCACCCTCACACATTAGCAAAACTACTTTTCTGCGCCATCATGGTGGCTTTGTGCAACCTCTGCCCCGCGGCGGAATGGCAATGGTCCATCGAGACGGAGGGCAAAAAATCCGGCAAGGCCTTTCTGTGGATCCCGCCGGAGTGCGAAACCGTCCGTGGAGTCGTGTTTGGGCAGCAGGTGATTCTGGAACAGGCGGTGTTTGAAGATCCGCAGATCCGAGCGGCCTGTGCGCGTGAACACCTGGCCATTCTGTTTCTGGTGCCGGGTCAAATTGGCTACGATGATTTCGGCCCGGACGGGCAAGGCGAGAAGACCTATACGGATATCACTGCGAAGCTCGCGGACATCTCGGGCTATGCGGAGCTTGCCACCGCGCCGTTTTTGGGAATTGGGCACAGTGGCGGCGCGCTTCCGGTCTGGCGCATGGGCTACTGGCAGCCACAACGCTGCTTTGGAGTGATCGGCCTGCGGGCGGCACCCATTGGGCCTCCGGCGCATGCTCCAAAAGCCGAACTCAATGGAGTTCCCGTTTTGGTGATCACCGGACAATATGAAACATGGGATCCGCAACTGGGCAGCGAACATCACTGGCGCTGGTGCCGCGGCGACATCCTCGCTTGGCGCGCCAAATGGCCGAATTTCCTAGGCAGTGTGCTGGTTCAACCCGGAGCCACTCATTTTAACTGGGATGAAAAGGTCGCGGCGTACGTAGCCATGTTTATCGAGAAAGCGGCACAGGCACGCTTGCCAGGGATCGGGGATCAGTCATCGGGGATCAGGGATCACTTCCCGAAGCTGAAGTCTCTTCAACTTCGGGACGGCTGGCTCACCGACCACACACTGACGACGCCCGTAAATGTCCCGACCGCGCCCTATGCAGACTACGCAGGCGATCCGACGATGGCCTTCTGGCATCTGGACGAGGAACTGGCGCGGGCAAACGAGGCCTTTGGACAGACGCATGACAAGCAGCTTCAACTGGTCTCCGTGTTGGATGATGCAACGCCCCTGGAAGCCAAATGGATGCAGCATATCGATTTTCAACCGCTGGAGGATGGCATTACGATGCAGGTCGAGGCGGACTTCATCGACCATGCGCCCTCGGTGTTCGCATTCCCCAAGCCACCCTACCCCATTGGCCATGCGCCGGGCCCCATTCGGTATCGCCTCATCGGCAGTTGGGGCGGCGGCGGTGAACAGGTTGCAGCGGATACCTTCCGTATCAAGTTCGACCGCTTTACCTTGGCTAACAAACGTCCAGGCCTAATGTTCATGGCTTACCATCCCGGTAATGAGGAGTATGCCTACGCAGAGCAGCCCTGCTCCATCAACTTCCCAAAGACGAACCAGCAGGGAAAACAACAAACGATTACCTTCGACGAAATCCCCGATCAGCAACTGGGCGCGAGCGCAGTGACAATGAGCGCCCGTAGCGATGCGGGCCTGCCCGTGCACTTCGCTGTGATCGAAGGCCCCGTCAAACTGGAGGGCCACACGCTTATCTTCACCCAAATCCCACCACGCACCAAATTCCCCATCAAAGTAACGGTTGCCGCCTACCAGTGGGGACGAAGCGTCGAGCCGAAAGTCCAATCAGCCAAAACGGTCGAGCGCACTTTTCTAATAAAGGACGCTCCAGATCGGGTCAACCGCGATTGAAAACGATGGACTCTGTATTAACCGCATCACTGTAATACGCATGACAAAAAATCGAACCAAGATCTTATTAGCAATCCTTCTCAGCGGCCTGAGCATCATGACCGCGCGCGCGGATGACAGACCCAACATTGTGGTCATCCTATGTGATGACCTCGGCTATGGAGACCTAGAGGTTTACGGCCATCCGCAGATTAAGACGCCACATCTCAATCAGATGGCAATGGAGGGGGCACGATTCACCGACTGCTACTCCGCCGCACCCGTATGCTCTCCCGCACGTGTGGGACTCATGACAGGACGGAGCCCAAATCGCGCCGGAGTCTACGACTGGATTCCAGACAACAAACACATTCATATGCGCGCTTCTGAAGTGACGATACCGCAACTGTTGAAGCAAGCCGGGTATGCGACCTGTATGTCCGGGAAGTGGCACTGCAATGGCAAATTCAACTCGCCACAACAACCGCAACCTGGCGATGCTGGATTTGACCACTGGTTCGCGACTCAGAACAATGCAGCTCCCTCTCACGAAAACCCCACAAACTTCGTGCGAAACGGCAAGCAGGTAGGCCCTCTCGATGGCTTCAGCTGTCAACTTGTCGTCGACGAAGCACTCACCTGGCTCAAAGGCCAACAGGCAAAGGACCCGGAACAACCGTTCTTCCTCTATATCGCCTTCCACGAACCACACGAACCCATTGCCTCTCCCAAGGATCTAGTTGAGCACTACAAGCCTGTGGCGAAAAACATGCATGAGGCGCAGTATTTCGCCAACGTAGCCAATTTGGATCAAGCTGTTGGCAAGCTTATGGCTGCTCTGGAATCCATGAACATCGACAACAACACACTCGTCGTATTTACCTCGGACAACGGCCCCGAAACCTTGAACCGATACGGTGATCGCGCCAAGCGTTCATACGGCACCGCAGATCCATTGCGCGGAATGAAGCTCTGGACGACCGATGCCGGATTCAGAGTCGCAGGCATCATGCGCTGGCCAGCAAAAATCCTGCCTGGACAGACGCTCAGTCAGCCCGTCTCAGCGCTGGACTTCCTGCCCACTTTTTGTGAATTGGCAAATACTGAGCCACCCTCTGACTTGGCACTGGACGGGATTAGCCTCCTTCCGGCTCTCGAAAACAAATCCCTAGAACGCAAAAAGCCGCTACTATGGGTCTTTTATGACGCGATCAATGAACGCAGAGTCGCCATGCGTGACGGCGACTGGAAACTATTGGCCAAACTGAACCTTGATAAACTTATCAGCGTTCACACTCACAATGCCGCTCAAGTCAAATCCGCAACACTGTCCGACTTCCAGATCTTCAAAATAACAGAGGAAATGAACGCAGATTCAGGAGTTCGGAGGATGTCGCTTGACAAAGACACCCTCAACTTGTTCAACATAGTTTAAGTAAGGTACATTCCATCCACCCAAATGTAGCAATGAAAACAATCCTATCGATACTCATGATGACAGTCGCTTGCAGCGCGCAGGCAGACTTCCCTCGTCCTTCCGTTTTACCTGGCGAAATGCCGGCAGAAGATATCCTGAACGGGAAATACTGGTGGCCGGATTCAGCGCAAGTGGATACTTCGACGCTAGCCAACCCATACTTTGTACCCAATGCATTTGGCACAGCCCCGGCCGCTGGAGTGCATCCGCGTATCTTGCTTTCACCTGAGGACCTGCCTGCACTGCGGGCGCGCATTCAAAACACAATTAGCGGTCGCTACTATTACCACCAGATCACCTTTAATCAGGAGCAGTCGATCCGTAAAGAAGGGACCTTCAGCTACGAGTGGCTCAAGGCGCTGGCAGCAGGCGATGAGCAGCGGGCGATCGGCATTATCAATGGCACAATTGCGCTGCCAATGGGCCAGAAATACAGTCACCGCTACGGTCCCGCGTATGTACTCATGACCGAGGCTTTTGACGCGCTGATCCGCGACGATGAGGCGATGGGCAAAGAAGTCGCTGCCGCCGTCACCACCCTCTCACAAATTTACATGAAGCGCCTGGAAGCAATGGATCATGGTGCGTTGACCGGCGAGCTGGATACCAGCCTCAACAGCCCCGACCGTTACCATGGCTTCAGGATGGATGAGCGGCGCGCACAGTTCAATAGCGATGTCTGGCGCAGCGGGCGACGGGACGCAATTGACGGAGAACCTTGGCTGGCATTTATGTATGACTACGCGCACCCGTTCATGACCGAGGCGCAGCGCGCCACCGTCCGCGCCACGCTCAACAAATACCACTTCGGCAAGACAACCATGGGTTCGCACATGCCGCATCACTTCCGCGACTGGAACTGGGTCGCCATTGGCAGCGGTGGCTTACTACTCACCTCCCTTGCCACCGAAGGCGAGGAAGGCAACGACCCACGCGTCATCAAGCATGCATCTGAACTGCTCCTCGATTTTGTGAAATATGGCTGGTCTAGTATGGGCTCGTCGAACGAGGCCATCGGCTATACTCAATTCGGCCTGCGCTGGGGGGTACCGGGACTCGTCGCACTGGCTCGTCGCGACCAGAATGTGTGGAACTGGAAGCGCTGGCGCGGTCAAGTCGACTGGTACGCCCACTCCAGTCAGCCCAACGCCCTGAACCAGCCAGCTGACAAAGCCCTGCGCTTCCTCAGTCATGGCGACGGCGGACAGGGCGGGCCCGCCGAGATGACGATGCAAGCCTTTAAGCGCTTCTATCCCAATGACCCGCAAGTAGACTTCGTCGCTCAAATGGCTGGCGTACCGTTCAAAGAAATCGCCGACGAAAACGGCGCGTACCAAATTCCTGGACGCGGTTTCTATAATACCTACCCAGTAGAAGGCTTGATGATGCATGGTCAGGATACCTCTACCCAGAATCACAATGAAGGCACAGAGATGGACTATCCCCTCTCCTTCTTTGACCCCGAGCGTAACTCCTTAATTACCCGCAGTGAGTGGGGACCCGAACAGCTGCAACTGCAGTTCGAGGCGCGCAACGACAGCTTCTCCCCTAACCATCAGCATGCCGATCGCGGCGCCTTTACCCTCTCCGGTGCAGGCCGCATCTGGGCCGATGAACGTTTCCGCGGTATCGAAAGCCGCCACCACAGCATGGTGACCATCGACGGCAAGGGACAAGGCTACTTCACCCCTCCGGCCGACTGGCTTGGGCTGGTCGATAACGAAGACATCACTATCGGCGCAGTCGATACCGCCTACGCCTACGCATGGGCTTGGCCTGGACACCTCTGCGGTTTTGCAGATCCGCAGGACCCTCGACGCCAATTTAATCGCTGGCAAAGCTTTGCAGAAAAAGCGGACGCCTTCATGGCCGAGCATCCGGATTTTGACGACGAAGCCGCGATCGATCGCCACCCCACAGTCGAGGCATTCTATAAGGGCTTTGAACAGGGCGATCCACGCATCTGGGACGAGTATGGCCGCCCCCGCCGGATCGAGCATAACCCTGTGGAGAAAGCCTTCCGTACCGCGATGCTGGTCCGCGGCGAACATCCCTATGTCGTCATCACGGATGACATTAAAAAGGACGAACAGGAACGCCTCTACGAATGGATAATGATGCTGCCTGCAGACATCGGACTGCACTCCATCGATACCGACCGCATCCTACTCTATGAGTTGGATCATCCTGGGGTTGAGGGCAATGATGCGAATAATCCCGAGCGCATTTCCTTCTATGGATTGACCCCGAATCTGGAAAATGGCGTGCCCATGTGCCTCGTGCAGGTCTTGGAACGCACCATCCCCGAGGATGTGTACACCAACCCACAGATCCGGCTTGAAGAATTCGAGCTGAAGGACGCCCGTGACTGGCCTAAGGGCCGTGGGTTCAAACTGCAGAAACGCTTAGTGGTTCCCAGCCGTGCCGTGGAACCTAAGTTCAAGATGCTCCTCTACCCACACTATAAAGGCGACGAGTTACCGGAGATCACCTGGAACAAAGACCGTACAGCAGTGAGCGTGGCCTTCCCGAATCAGGTGGATGAGATCCATTTCACCGCGGAGGACACTGGCCGAAAGAGTATCAAGGTCACCAGAGACGGCCAGGTGCTGGGGGAACGATAACACAATATGAGCGAACAAACAGACGGCCAGGCGGCCGAACAACAAGCTCTGTTGGGCAGCATCTCGATGCAATCCACGCCCAACCTTCATCCGGAGGCCCAATGGTTTCCTGAGGCGGGTCTGGGGCTGTTCATCCACTGGGGCATTGCCTCCGTACACGGCGATCTGGATTTGTCTTGGAGCATGATGGCGCACACGACTTGGGATGCCTCCGCCGGGGGCCGAAACAAGATCACGCCCAACGACTACTGGAAACTGGCGGAGCGCTTCAAACCGGACGCCTACGATCCGGACAAGTGGATCGCTGCCGCCGCCAAGGCCGGTTTCAAATATGCGGTTCTAACCACCATGCACCACGACGGCTACACCCTGTGGCCGAGTGAGGTGGGAAATTTTGGCGTCCAACGCTTCTTGCCCGGCGTCGATCTCGTCGGGCCGTTCATTGAGGCCTGCCGCAAGCATGGCCTCAAGGTCGGACTCTATTATTCGCCACCCGAATGGTATTTTGACCGGGAGTGGATGAGCTTCAGCTACAAGAGCTTCAATCTGGATCCCACGAATCCCAGTAACGTGTCGGACGAACCCTGCTTCGATCAGGATCACCTCCCCGTCGAGAGGCGCACACCCCCACCCGGGCATGCGCAAGCGAAGCGACGGCGCTTCCACGCCCGAGTGGAGGAACTGCTCACCCGCTATGGCAAAATTGACCTGCTCTGGTTTGATGGCGGTGCCTACGATAATGAGATTCGTGACCGGGCCCGGGAACTTCAGCCCGGCATCGTCCTCAACACCCGCAGTTGCGACGGGGATTTTGACCATAGCGAGTGTGAATTACCGGAAGGCAAAACGGAGGGCTGGTTTGAAACCTGCCATTGCTGGCAGGACAGCGACATCCTCTACCCGAATGGTAACAAGGTCGACGTCTGGGGCTACCTGGACAGCGAGCAATATAAATCGGCAGACTGGATGCTAGAGACCTACCGTGAGCTTCAAAGCAAAGGAGCCAATTTCCTCCTCAACGTCGGCCCACGGCCCAATGGCGAACTGCCCGATGTGGTCTATCAGCGCTTTCAGGAAAGCACAGACCTGTTCGCACAAATGTGATCACTGCCCCCACGAGAAAGGCAGCATCATGATCACAAATGAAAAAAGAATATATGACTCAGTTTTCCATAACTTCTTTACGCTGTGAGCATCTTTTAAATCCTTCAGGGATTGATTCAACTCATCCTCGTTTTAGTTGGCAAATTGTTGCAAATGAGATGCAAAGAGGTGTTGTTCAAAAGGCCTATCAGATTTTAGTCGCAAGTTCTGAGGAGTCACTTTTGGAAGGTAAAGCAGACTATTGGGATTCGGGTAAAATTCATTCAAATCAATCTGTTTTAGTTCCGTATGAAGGCAAGGAGCTTCAATCCAATGACATGTGCTATTGGAGAGTTAAAGTTTGGACGGGAGATGGTGAAGAGAGCTTTTGGAGTGCGAGTGCTCACTTCTCGATCGGTCTGTTGCACAAAACAGATTGGAAAGGTGAGTGGATTCAGCATCCCAGAGCACAGCCCTGCCAGCACGAGGATCAACTCGATGAAACACAACATCTTTGGTTTAAGAACGAGGTTGTTTTGGACAAGCGGCTTGCACATGCATTTTTATACCTCGCATCGTCCGGCTACCATGAGCTTTACGTAAATGGGACTAAAGTGGATGACCGCGTTCTAGCACCGAATGCAAGTCGGTTGGATAAACGGGTTTATTACGTGACGTACGATCTTAAAGATATTTTGAAAACAGGTAAGAACGATATCTTTATTCATTACGGTCCCGGTTGGTCGAGATTTCCATACTACAAAAATAATGGCGCGATAAGCGCCATTAAAGTGCAGTTTTGCGGGAAGGATCACGCAGAAGAAAAACACAGTTTTCACAGTGGAGACGATTGGCTTTGCTCTGAAAGTTTTAGCAGAAATATCAATGGGTGTAGGTTTGAGGACAACGGAGGAGAAGCTATTGATGGACGTCTGATTCAAAAAAGATGGATAGATAATATTCCAAGTGAAGACTGGATCTCAGCGAAGAGTGCAGACTGGAGTGTAGCGTTGTCTCCCCAGAAGATTCAGCCAACGAAAATCGTAGAAACGATACGTCCTGTCTCTATCGAGAAAATAGGAGAAGGATACCGTGTCGATTTTGGAAAAAATTTCACCGGATTTTTGCGTTTGCGGTTTGATGGTCAAAATGAAGGAGATCAAATCAAACTTACACTATTAGAGGCGCTTGATGGTCAAGAACGTAACTATCAACAACACTCAAGTTATATATGTCGGGGCAAGGGAGAAGAAGAGACCTTTGCACACCGTTTCAATTACTGCTGCGGACGTTATCTTGATGTTACAGGTTTAAACAATCCACCTGAACCTGACAATATTTGCGGTCTGGCTATTTCGAATGACCTTCGGCGTACGGGGAAGTTTGAATGTTCCAATGCCTTGATGAATAAAATTTACGAAACGGATCTTTGGACCTTTACTGCAAATACCAGCGAAGGGTTCACGGCAGACTGTCCTCATCGTGAACGTCAGGGGTATGGCGAAGAACATGTGGCTACGAGCTGGGGAATTGGCCTGCCTAATTTTGAATCGATGGCCTTTTATTCGAATCTCGTTGGGTTGTGGTCTGATGTACAGATGGAGAATGGTTGGTTTCATCACACCGCGCCACAAATAAACGAGCATTTTGGCGGCCCCATGTGGAGCAGTGCTGGAATCTCGGTTGCCATGAGGATGTACGAGCATTGCAAAGACCGTGCCGTCATCGAAACGATCTTCGATGCAGGGGTGAAGTGGATTGATTTCTTAGAATCTAATGAAGACGGAGGACTGTTAAAAAACTATTTTAATACTGGAGACAGCTGGGATTGGGGACGTTTTTTGGGAGACTGGGCTGCTCCAGGTGAGAGAAATGAGCGTGGCGACAGTATTGAGGCTGAGTACTTTAATAACTGCGTGTATGTCATGAATCTGATCGATTTGTCTACGATGGCAACGATACTGGGTCGTGATGAAGACTTGGAAAGGTTAAAGCAAAAAATCGAGCAGCTGAGGGGAAAGATTCATTCCACTTTTTTTGATAACGAGAACCTTACATATGGTGGAGATACACAAGTTCACTTAGCATTTTCTCTTCTTGTTGGAATTGTCCCCCTTCAACTGCGAGATCAGATCAAGAACAGGCTTGAAACGCGCTTAAACAAACAGGGCTACTTGGATATGGGCAGCTCAGGGCTACCTATTCTATTGAAGTACCTCGTTGATCACTCTGACGGTGCCCGATGGCTGTACGATCCTTTAAACAAGAAAACGGAGCCTGGCTACGGATATTTTTTAGAGCAAGGAGAAACCACCTGGCCGGAACATTGGTCATCCAATTTGCAAAGTAAAATTCATACCTGCTACACTGGAATTGCTTCTTGGTTCATAAAATCCTTGGGAGGGATCCGTCCCGATCCGAAACATCCTGGCTTTCAGAAGTTCTACATTGAACCATTGATTGTTCCTGAATTAGATTTTGTTTGTACTCATACGGAATCACCTTTTGGAAAGATTGCCAGTGAGTGGAAGCGTGAAGGCTATACGATCACGATGAACATTGGCATTCCGGCCAACTCGACAGCCACCGTGGTGGTGCCCGCCGCCGATGCAGGCAACGTGACCGTAAGCGGTAAAGCCCTTGACTCAAACCCTCAGATTGAAGTCTTCCAGGTCGAAGACGGACAGGTACGATTGCAGGTCATGTCTGGCCACTACGAAATCAGGACAGAGGATCCCCACGCTGCAAGAATCAAAAACAAGAACCACTAGAACCAAGGACACGGGACGCATGCATTCGAAATCAACGATCTCCGCAAACCGGGATCTCCCCGCCACCGATTGGACCGCAAAATGGATCGGCTTCGACCATCCTGTACGGCTTGCGTTACAGCAGACGGATGAGGATGGGCTGATCCTCCCGCAGCCAAAATACCTACGGAAAGAGTTCAGCCTGCAACCCGGGGTCAGAAAAGCCACCTTGCGCGCTTCGGCTCTGGGTCTATACGTGATCCATTTGAACGGACAACAAGTCGGGCAGGATTCCTTCACCCCGGGATGGACCGACTACAACAAGCGGGTGTATTACAACACCTACGATGTCACCGATCAGCTTTGCACAGGCCTCAACGCCATCGGGGCCATTCTCGCCGACGGCTGGTACTGTGGGTATGTGGGTTGGGGGAAAGAGCGTGAACGCTTTGGCAAACATCCGCGGGTCCTGGCACAACTGGACATTGTCTACGATGACGGGTCCAGCCTGCGTATTGTGACGGATGAGTCGTGGCAGGCGTCCACCGGAGCACTCCAGGAGGCCGACTTACTGATGGGTGAAGTGTATGACGCCAGACAGGAACTTCCCGGTTGGGACGTACCGGGCGCTGATATAAAAGCATGGCGCCCGGTTGACATTAGCACCGAGATCAACGCGAGGGTCGAACCCTACCCCAGCGAAACCGTGCAGGTCTTTCAAGAGATCGCTCCTTTGTCGCTAACGGAACCCACACCGGGCACATTCGTCTTTGATCTGGGCACCAACTTTGCCGGCGTCGCACGATTGACGGTGACGGCTCCGAAGGGTACCCGGATTACCCTGACCTTTGGCGAACGACTGCTGGCGGACGGGAATATCCTCAAGGCTAATTTGCGTGATGCCCGCGCCGAGGACACCTACATCTGCAAGGGAGAGCCGTCTTCGTCTACGGCTACGCCGAGCCAAGGGGGGGATGAAATCTGGCAGCCGCAATTCACCTTCCACGGCTTTCAGTATGTCAGCCTGACGGGCTATCCCGGCACCCCGGATCTAGACACGATTACCGGAATCGAACTGACCTCGGCAACGCCGGTGGTCGGTGCGTTCTCCTGCTCGGATGAACGCCTCAATCAGCTGTACCACAACATCTGCCAAACCCAGCGCGCGAACTTTATCGACATCCCCACAGACTGCCCGCAACGCGACGAACGCCTGGGGTGGACCGGCGATGCGCAGGCCTACATCCGAGCCGCGGCTTTCAATACAGACGTGCAGGACTTCTTCCGCAAATGGCTGGTCGACCTGTCTGATGCACAGCAGCCCAATGGAGACTTCCCCCCGGTGGCGCCCTTGATTCACTTGGTCAACAACTCAGGAGGTCCCGCGTGGTCGGATGCAGGCATCATCTGTCCCTGGGCGCTGTATGAGATCTACGGTGACAAAGAGGTGCTAGAGAAACACTACGACGCCATGGCTCGCTTCATGGCGTTTCGCGAGAACAGCATGACCGACACCCTGCCGCCTGAGGAGTACCACTGTTTTGGCGATTGGCTCAATATCGATGCGAAGACACCGCATGATGTCATCTATTCCGCCTACACGGCAGGCGACGCGCAGATCATGGCCAAGGTGGCGGGTGTGCTGGGCAAACCGGAGGATGCCGCTTCCTATGAGCGGCTGTTTACGAACATCAAAGCTGCATTCAATCAGGCCTATGTCGCCTCAGACGGGACCATCAAAGGCAACACGCAGACCGCGTACGCGCTGGCATTGTGGTTCGATCTGGTCGATGGCGAAATCAAGCAACAAGCGCAGGCTCACCTGATCGAGCGGATCAGGGAACGCGACTGGCACCTGTCCACTGGCTTTGTCGGGACCCGGGACCTAATGCACGTGCTGACAAAAATTGGCAGGACGGATGTCGCCTACCGCCTGCTCTTCAACGACACGTTTCCGTCCTGGCTGTTTCCGGTAAAGAACGGCGCGACCAGCATCTGGGAGCGCTGGGATAGTTGGACACCGGAAAAAGGATTTCAGGACGAGGGCATGAACTCCTTCTCTCACTACGCCTATGGTGCCGTTGGACAATGGATGTTCGAGAACATCGGCGGGATCCAAAGCCTGGCTCCCGGATATAGCAAAATTGCGATCCAACCCAACATTCCCGAGCAACTGACCTGGGCCAAGGTGGCCTACAATTCACCAAGCGGCCAGATCCGGATAGCCTGGCAACGCACGGGCAAAAACCTCACCTTTGAGGTGGACATCCCCGAAGGCATCACTGCGGAGATTCGGGTCCCTGGCAGCAATGAAATCGAGTCCGTCCAAGCAGGCCAATATACTTTTAATAAGGGCACCCAATGTACTCGAATGTCAGACTAGTCCCGATGAAATGCCAATTGGCATTCCTTTGCCTGCTCACAGGTATGACCCTGCCCAGGTCAGGCTCCGCGGCGCTAATGAATGATCCCGGCTTGAACAGCGCCGCTTCGGTCACCACCCATACGGAGGGCGACAACACCGGCTTAACAGCACGAAACACCGGCATCGTTCGCAGTAACGGAGTCGCCATTGGGGTCGGCTTTGATCAATGGCAATACGCTGGTGGAGCTCCGCTTTATGTTTATAGCGCGAGCGGAGGCACCGAAGACGGCGGCTCCCTACTACGAGTCGCCACGAACGGGCAGTATCGTCGCGCCACCCAACTCGCCACCGACGATGATCGAACCACCACTGGTTTGGTCGAAATCAAGGTGGATATAAATCCGTCCACCTTGAATACAGACACCGACTGGCGTTTCATTTTAATCGGCTACGATGATGACGACACAAACTGGCCCACATTCAGCAATCGAGGGTTTATTGCTTCGGGCGATGGAACCATGCTACTTGATAAAACCCTCACTCAGGCGGACCTCACCGAAGGAGCCGGCAATTTCACCACTGTGCCCCTCGCCAACGATCTCTCGCTGGCTGATGCTGACACTGATAACGACGGCGATGGTAACGGTTTTCAAAATTACCTGTGGATCATCGAGGGGGAAGCCGGTGCGAATGAAGCGACCTACTTTGACAATTTTCTTGTGTTAACCACGGTGTCGCCGAATCCGCCCACGGTATCCATCGCCGCAGAGGATGCCACCGCCCTTGAACGCGGGGTCTATCCGGGCACTTTCCGCATCACGCGCACCGGAGCCACGACCGGGGACCTCATTGTCAATCTGAGCTACAGCGGAAACGCTGTATTCTGGGATGACTATGAGCCGCTACCCGACACCGTCACCATCCCCAATGGTTCCAGCTACGTCGATCTCACGGTCGACCCCGTCAACGACTCCATCGATGAACTCGACAAGAGTGAAGCGGTCATCGCCACCGTGAGTGGAGGTGCCAGCTACAGCGTCGGATCACCGGCCTCGGCCACCGTGGAAATCACCGATGATGAAACCTTCGAAACCACCGGTCCCCTGATCACGGAGCTCACGGTCGATTCCGGAACGGCCATCACCGTCCATTGGATGGATAACCATGAGGACGAGGACTTTTTCACCATCAACTATACCGGCGGCTCCGTGACCAACATCCCAGCCAACAGCACCCACACACAGGTGACCGGGCTGACCCCCGGAAGCAAATACTCCTTTACCATCAAGGCTGAAAAAGACGGGGGCTCAACCGAATCTTGGACTATCAATGGATGCAGTGCAGTGCCGCTTGATTGGCCTAGCCTTCCACCGCCCTACCGAACCTTTGAGCAATACCGCCGACAGTCAGGTCTCGATGCTAGCAACCGCCTGGTAGGCGGAATTTTCGATAACCCGGATGGCGATGATAAAATCAACCTCATGGAATACCTATTTGGTTCGGATCCTCTCGTGCCCGATGCCACGGAAGGAATTGATCTCAGCCCGAATGCTAGCGTGATCGACCTCAGCTGGCCGGAAAACCACGAGCTCTCGGATGCCTCGTTCCAATTGATGGAATCCAACGAACTTTCGAGCTGGGTCCCCAGCCCGCTGGCTTCCAGCTACGCCAATGGTGCCCGTTCCGCCTCCGACACCCGGGACGCCGATCGCCGCTTCTACCGATTGCAGGCAGTCGTGAATGCGCCGCAAGATTCCACAGCAACCCTCATCGGCTGGGGCGACAGCCTGACCGGCAATCCGAATACCTGGATCGAGAAGCTCGGCGAAGCGCCCTACGACCAGACCATAAGCAACGACGGAATCGGTGGGGAAACCTCGCCACAAATCCGCAACCGTATGATCGGGCTGGACATCACTGCCCCCTTCCCGGCAGTGGATACAACTAACCTCACAGCCGAAACCCCAGTCACCATTGTGGCCGACCGCACCCGTGTTCCACGCATCATGGAGAACGCGGGCCACGCCTACTTGTATTCCTTTTCGATCGCTAATCCTTCCAAGGTCGAGTTCTTCAACTTCGGCCAGAAGATTGGCGAAAGTTCGACGCCGCTCGAGATTGAGGTCACCTCGAATATCGCCACCGATGCCACCCGCTGCCTCGCCCCCGGACACCCCTTCAACGATGGCGACCTTGTCCATTTCACTGACGCTGCCCTGCCCGCCCCACTCGACCGCTACCGCCCCTACATCGTCCGCGATGCCAATAGCGGGGGCTTTTCACTGTCAGATGAAGACCTCGTCTATACGATCGATCAGGCCACGGATATCTTTAGCCCCCCGAGTGGCTACCCGGCCCACACATTCTCCAACGGGGATGTCATCCGCTTTACCCCGGCCGGAGGGCCGGTCGGCTTTGATCCCGATGGCAACCTTCCTTACTATGTCGTCAATGCCACCGCAGGCGGATTCCAACTCGCCCTCTCGCCGGGCGACTCAGCCTTGACCACCGCCTACACACGAACCGTCCGCATGCAACCGATCGGCGGCACCG
>JACKQG010003542.1_pt1 | contig 19053 bp, 13 predicted proteins | sample 8237621 | NCBI WGS metagenome assembly JACKQG01 (sample SAMN15677084, study PRJNA649215) | marine metagenome | biome: marine; feature: Black Sea; material: saline water; isolation source: suspended particulate matter (SPM) from the Black Sea western gyre | collected 2013-06-09/2013-06-10 | depth... | reverse complement strand
ACTCTCCTCTCAACCCTTTCTAACCCTTCGGTGTCCTTTTTTATGAGTCAACACGACGGCGTGAATGGCTGGCTGTTCAGCGCGGCTCGGCAGCTTCACCACCATTACGAGCAGCCCACCATCGTGGATTTGCTTCATGAGTGCACCCAAGATTGTGGCCGGACGGTGCCGCGACGTGAAGTTGAGCGGGCAGTGAAAAACAGCGCACGTTGGGCTTGGCGACCGACACATGGTGCTTCAAAGCCCGTATCGCTCTCCAGACGCGCTAGTTCCCCCACCCCATCCGATCAGTGGCCCATGTGTGATAACACGCTTCAAGCCTCTGTTCTGAGCAAATACTCCCCACTCAGCGGGCTGGCAGAGCTACTGGAGCGCTCTGACCCCAGACCAATGGACAGTCCCGACAACGAAATGGAGTCAATCATCGCTACTCTATTCCCGGGCAACCCGTGGGTGTGTTGTGGGAATCCATACAGATATTGCGGAGAGAAAAAATTAAACAGCGAAACACAGCGCCTCGAAGACTGGCTTGGCGATCTGGACAATAAGTCACTGATTGTTCCAAGCCCCATGCGCAAGAAGTACGGGCTGACTCAAGACGGTAAGAAGAGCGAGCGAACGCTTGCAAATGTCGGTCAACGCCGTTTTCTGGTGGCCGAGTTTGATCGGCACTCAATAGACGACCAAAGCGCTTTTCATCTGCACTTGAGTGAGCTTTGCCCGCTTGTTTGTGTGGTTCACAGCGGCGGCAAGTCCCTTCACGGCTGGTACTACGTTTCCTGGCAACCCGAAAGCAAAGTCCGCAAGTTCTTTGAGTATGCCGTCCGGCTTGGGGCTGATCCCAAAACTTGGAACCGGGTTCAATTTGTACGGATGCCCGGGGGGGTGCGAAAAGACGGTCGTGATAAACCCGATAAACCGCAAACGATCTACTACTTGAACTTTAACCCATTAAATAACGAATTATGAATACATTGATCGAATCAAAAAACAGTCCAGGAATTGACATGTCTAAAATCGTATCAATCGAAAAAAAAGCGGCAGCCCAAAACGAGCCGCCGCCCAGTGAAAACACTGTAATCAACAAACAAGATAATACACCAGAACCGGTGTCGGCGCAAACGGCCCGACGTGAAATGTTCAAGTTCTACAGCCCAAGTGATTGTCGTGGTTTTGTTCCACCAGACGGCCACATCTTGATCGGTGATTGCCACATCCAGCGCGGACATATGACATTCATTGGCGGCGCCCCCGGCGTTGGAAAAAGCCGAGCGGCAACAGCGCTGGCAATAGCAGGTGCTACGGGCAAGAGTTGGTTTGGGCTTCCCGTGCACAAGAAGTTCAAGACTGCAATTCTCCAAGCAGAAAACGGTCTCTATCGTCTAAAAACAGAGTTTAAAGAACTCAACGATCCTGCTTTGGATGAGTTTATTCGGATCAGTGAACCACCGGCATATGGAATGGCTTTTGATGATCCCGATTTCCAGAAGCAATTGACCGATTGGTTGACTGGTTTTGCCCCGGATTTGGTGGTGCTGGACCCGTGGAACTCAATTGTCCGGGATGACAACCAAAGAGCTTACAGAGCTGGATTGGATTCCATTCATAATTCGTTCCCGAAAGGTGATAAAAAACCCGCAATCGTCATTGTCTGCCACACGCGAAAAACTAATGAGCGAAAGTCGGGGCGCGACTTACTCCAAGAGCTATCCGGCTCGCATGTCATTGCTAGCGCCGCACGGTGTGTGTTCGTCATGCAAACAGTGAGTAATGACAGCAAGGACAATCGTGTGATCTGGGAATGCACCAAGAACAACGACGGCCTCCACGGAGAGCGAAGTGTCTGGTACCGCTGCAATGGACTGTTCAAACCGTGCACCGATATTGGATTAAGCGAACTGGATACCCCCACGGGTAACCGTAACAAGCGCATATCAGAAGACGATATGGACCGCTTGTTCGAAAACGGATCACGTAAGTTGAAAAGAGCGGATGCTGTTAATGAATTGCAAGAACTTACAGGCAAGAGCCAAAGCAGTTGCTATGCTGCACTTTCAATTGGTGGCCAGTTCAGTGGGAAACTGGCTGAATCAGACGGATTGCTGGTATGGAACCCATAATTTCCAATTTCCAATTCCAATAAAACCCGGAAAGAAGTTGGAATGGAAAATTCCAGAATAATTCCAATTGGAATTCCAATGGAAATTAATTGGAAATAATTATGTTAATATTACTAACAATACCCCCCCCCGTGTTTCCATTCCAACAAACCCCCGGAATATCTTGGAATTGGAATTTGGAAAATTACCCCCCCCGGGTTACCGACTAAACAAGTGCCCAATGGGCAGTCAAAAAGTAGCAGAAAGTTACGCGCTGTAAGATGCAGATGGGTTGGGATATTTGCGGATGGGTTTGTGGAATTATCCCCCACCAGCCAGCTAACCCGCAGCACTGATAATGTTACTCACTTCGGGGCTTGGCTTCATGGCAAACCATTCTTCCCCCGCTTTCGGGGTTACCAGCTCGCGGTAGTGCCGATGAACGACGACGGCGCTGTTGCCCAGTTCACCCGCCACTCGCCCAGCGTCCATTGTCTGGGCAAAGCGATAGCTGGCATAGCTGTGGCGCAGCCCGTTGCGCTTCCAGTCGATTCCAGCTTCTTTGGCTGCGCGTTTCTGCTCGTCGTAGAACCGGGAATAGCCGCGACCCCACACAGCCCCTGCGTGCCCGGCGTACGGAGCGAGCCAAGCGGCGCAGTTCTCCCAGATGGGAACGATCCGGCGGCTTGCCGTCTTGGCTTTCTCTTTTCCCACAACGATATGCCGATCAGCCAGCCGGATGTCGTCCCAAGTGAGCCGCTTGATCTCTGCACTGCGCAGCCCAGCGAACGCGCCCAAGACGATGCACGGCAGAAACTCAGCGGATGCATCGGCGAGAAGCTTGCGCATTTCGGTGGGGGTGAAGATTTGGATGGCAAACTTATCCGCTTTGACGGCTTGCGTGGCTTTGACGGGGTTATCGACGGCAAATCCACGGGCCACCGCAAACTCGAATAGAACATGCAATGCTCTCCGGTAGTTGCCGTAGCTACAGTTCGAAAGCCCCAAGCAATCCAGCCAGTCTTGAATCTCCGGCGTGGTGACGTCGCATATGTGTAGGGGAAAGTCAGCGGCAAAACGGCCCAAGCGAAGTCGTAAATCTTTCAAATAACGCTCGGATGCACTGATACCGTTTTTGAACGCTAGCAGCTTTTCGACGACTTCCCCCACACCCCCCCGGGTTACCACTCTGTTACGAGCCGCCCAGAATGCTGTTGCTTCGATCAGCTTGGCCAGTGTGCCCGTTGTTTGCAGACATTGGACCAGAGTGTCAGCAGCAGCCGTAAGAGGCACTGAGTGCGGCTCCAGACTCTGCACGGCAGCGGCGTATCCGGCGGCTTCGCTGTTCGTCATGTTGGCCGCTACATGCTGGCGTTCGCTCAACTTCCGGGCCAGACGCGTTGCCGCTTCGATCGCTCCGGCTTCGTCGGGATGACAGTCAAAGCGGCGCTTGCCCGAGCTGTAGTTGGGGATGCGGTAGCCCCAGTTGCCGGACGGCATTTTGCGGCGGTAGATTTTGACAGTGGTGCGGCCGATTTTGATGAGACGCGGCCACGGAGTACGTTTTGGGGCTTCGTATTTTTTCATGTGAACTGTGCCATTTGTGTTGCGCGAATTGCGCCATGACATGTTCTACGAAGCTAGGGATGGGTATCTTACCCAATGCTTAAAGTGGTACCAGTGGAGGGACTCGAACCCACACTCTCGTGAAAGAAGCGGATTTTGAATCCGCCGCGTCTACCAATTCCGCCACACTGGCATTTTTGCGGGTTTGCTCCGCAACCGACGACTTTGTGCCTGAACCCCAATGGGTTGGCAAGCATTTTGTCCGCCGCTTGAGTGGTCACCCGGGGACAGGAGCAGACTGCCATTCCCAGCAGGTGGTGGGCAAATGGTGTGTAAATTTGAGATTCTTTTTTTTGTAATCCATCCACAACCGGGGGCGGTTCGGGGCCAAAAAAGACCCCCGAACGGGGGAGGACGGCTGGAGAATCACAAAGCGGATCGCCCCGGGGAGACCGGGCTGGATGCTGAGGCGGCAACTGCCCAAGCGAAGCGCGACATCATCAACGATTTCATCGGTGTTGCGGAAAAGGACGCCAACCCGATCACCGAGGCGCGGAAAGCGACCAAGCGCAGCGGCAAAGCACGGCAGGTCGAGAACCTGATCCGATCCCGTCGTTTTGATCGCATCAACCGCATCGAGAAGAACCGGGTGACCCAGTACGGGGCCGGGACACCGCTCCCGATGAAGACCCAGTCGGAGGCATACCGCAAGTGGAAGAAAAACCTCATGCCGGGGGATGAGGCCAGATACATGCCGGGAGAAGAGTTGACACCGGGCGAGACGGGTGTACGGTCTCCCGTTGATGGGCAACGAACGCCTCAGACAGATTTACGCTCAAGCGGCTTCCGCGTTGACTCTCCAGCCGGAGGCGCAGGATTCCACGCCGCAATCAGCGATGCCGCCCAGCGACACAAGTTCGGTGCAGCAGTCGAGATCAAGCAGCCCGAGTTCTACACCGACCCCGAGACCAAACTCTTCCTCGAACCGGACGAGTCTGCAGGTTTAGCCATCACGCCTGGCCGGGATTTGGTCAGCGTCTTCAAGAAGCCTGAGTCCCAGGCGAACATCCGACAACTTTTAGCTGAAGCGGCACCATACGCATCCACGCTTGATGCGTTTGATGTGGGGGGCTTCCTGCCGAATCTCTACGCAGAGAACGGATTCCGCCCGGCAGCCCGGGTGCCGTGGAACCCCGAGTACGCCCCCCCGAATTGGCCGAAGGAGATGGGTGAACCGGATGTCGTGCTGATGGTGCGCGATCCTGAGAACGTCCTCGGGTTGCCGGAGGTCGATTACAATCAGATGCGCGACCAGGTGCCGCTGTTCAACGATTACGATGCGGCGATGGCAGTGCAACAGGCCGCCCGGGCGAAAGTCGATGAGGTCGGTGTGAGCGATGCGAAGTACATGCCGGCCGGCGAACCGGTCACCCATCGGGGGCGCGAGGTGGCCGACTGGTCGCCCGAGGATTTCGCCGATTTTGGCAAGCAGTTTGGGGTTGACAATTTCGGCCCGCAATCCAAGATTGTTCCGGTTGAAGACCAAGATGGCAGATCGGTTAGCCTACCGGGAGGTCTGGACGGAGAATTCACATTCTACGATCTACTTTGGCTCAAAGCCAACCCGATTGATCCATCGACTCTCTCTAAGAGTCTGACGAGTAAACTTCAGCAGAAGTTGGTACGCTCAGTGACTCCGAAACCCGGCGACAGAGTCGAGGTCTTCAATCGCTTTCTTTTTGGGATGTTAAGTCCCAACCAGCCGCTCACCCCCAACGAATTCGAGTTCGCCGTCATGCGGGTGCGAACCTCCGAAGACATCGACAAGTTGGCTTCGTTCATCGACTGGGAACCTGGCGAGAAAGTTGACCGGGTGCATCGGAAAGAAGCCGAGCAGCAGATGACCGAGTTTTACGAGACCCAGGCGGCGGGTGCCGGTGGAATGGGTCTTAAAGGATCGGCGGACTACACCAACCTGGCGGAGTTCGCGAAGTTGTATAAGAAAGATCCGGATTTCTTCACCAAGAAACCGGACGAGAGTTGGGATCAGTTCGTCGAGAAAGTGATGACCCAGACGCGGGGGTTGTCTGCGAAGGTCGCCAGTTTCTCGGTGGTCTGGCAAGACCCGGTACATGCGGCGATCAGTGCCTTCGACAGGCACATGGCGAGGAACTTTCTGCCGAAACTATTCCCGACGAAGAAGTCGCGCCAGCAGTTTGAGCGTAGTGTGGTCAAGCGTTGGAACACGCTTGTCGATGCGCGGCGGAAGCTGGACAGCAAATTTCAAAAGACCATCACCAAGTACAACCGCACCAAACCGGCCAACCGGAGTGACGAACTAAAAGCGGAGTACAAGAAATACAAAGACGAGTTGCTGAAACTTCCGAAGGCACCGAAAAGCGAATTGAAGAAAATTCGCAACATGGACGAGGTGTTTCGAGTTCAAGGTGGCGATGCGGCTTTCATGGATCGGGTGATGAGTGTCCTGAGCAGCAACGAGCGCAAGTTCGAGACTCACGGTCAGCGTAACCCGATGGTGCCGGATTATCTGCACGACGTTGACTGGATCAATCGCCCGGACAAAGCATCGGTGATTGGGGATGCCTACCGGCAAGCGTTGGCTGAGAATGATCGACGGGCGCAGCAATCGGGGTTGCACCTGTTCGCTAGTCAGTGGCATTTGTGGGATCGGATTCGGCGCAGGCTGGAACCGCATGAGGTGATGTTCCCCGGGTTACACAAGATTCCGAAGATGAACCGGGCGCAGTTGGAGAAAGCGATGAACGCCCACAAAGAAGCGGGCTACTGGTCATCGGTGAAAGAAGCGTACCGGGAACCGACAACCGGCGAAGTCGAGATGCGGATGAAACCGACTCGACCGATGCCAGGTGGCCCAGCATCAGCGGCCTACTTCATGCCGGCCACCCCCGGTCCCCGCACCCCGGCCCGGGCGGCCCAGCTTACCCCGGAAGCCACCCGCAGCCTGCTCGAGCGGGTGGCGCGGTTTACGCCCGGGGAGATGGAGAGGCGCAAAGACCGGGCGCAGGAGTTGCTCGAGCGAGCCGGGAACAAGCGCAGCGGGGATGCGGTGCGGTATATGCCGGCGCCGGACGCTCCTGCCCGCGATGTGGTGCCCCACCCGGACGGCGCCAAAGAATGGGGCGCCATCACGCCTGAGACCGCAAAGAAGGCCGGCATCCCGTCCGCACCCATCCGGTTGCTGAACGGGAAGCACTTCAGCAGACATCGCGGGTTTGGTTTGCGACATATCATTGCCGAACATGCAGAAGACTTCGCGGCGATGGGGATTGATCCGTTGGTTTTCATCAAAAACACCATCGGCAACTTCGACCAGATTTGGATGCAGGACAACGGACGATTGCTTCTGGTGAAGCAGTACCGCGGCAGTAGAAATATTGCATCAGTCGAGCTGCGACAGGAGGTTGATGGGCACTACTCGGTGGATTGTATGAACTGTATATCGTTGATCAACCCTTATTTGCAAAAAAAAACAGGCCGCCGGTTGCGGCGTACATACACCTGTGCTAGGTTCACCTAGCTGTGGCGGTAAAAAAACAGAACCGAACCCCTATTGGCATCCGGCTGGGGGATGATGTGTTGGAACTGCTCAGGGAGGTTGCCGAGGCGTCCGGGGTCAGCCGAACCGAGATTATTGAGGCGTGCGTCAAAGCCCACGCTTCCGACTATGTTCGGTACGTTTTCGAGAAAAGGCAGGCCGCCTTGGATGACTTTCTAAAAACCTCGAAAGGCAAAAAGCAATAACCTCCTCCCGGCTGCTTCCGGTTTCTCTGGCTAGACGCTCGACCTCCCGGGCAGCCCACGGGGTTAACCTAATCCCCGCATTCATCCGGGCCACCTTAACGGCTTCACTGGGACATTGCCTGTCCCACCCCCCCCCCACAAAAAAAATTAATTTTAAAAAATGTTTATTGTGTTGAACTTGTATCTCTTTGTATGTACTGCATCCCTGTGCCCCGTAATGGGCGGGGCTGAGACGGGACAGAACAATGAACAAGAAAAAAAAGGAGCCCAAGTCGCTCCACCTCCGCCCGGCCTACCACGGCCCGGCGAGCGAGGCGTAGCGAGAGGCGAGGCGCAGGGCCAAAATGGGCTGGTTCCTGCACAAGCGCGACCAGCAAAAGGACTGGGGATGAAAACGCCCCGACACACAACACACGTTCGCCTCGACACCCAGCTCGGGGGAACACCCCGCACGGCCCTGCTCGCCGTGAAAGACATGGACTGCATGGCGGGGGTGGCCGTGGAAGTCACCTACCTCCAGCTACTCAGGGGCAAGGACAACTACAGGGAACTCGGCTCGTTTGCCTTCGACGGCAAGTGGCCAATCCGGGAACAGGAACCATGATTATGATTCACAAACTGAAGCATAACCCGCGCAAGGTGAAGAACACCTTCTGCGGCCCCGCTGTGCTGGCGATGCTCACGGGGCTCAGTCCAGAGGATGCGGCAACCCACATCCGCACACACCAACACCTCCGAGTCCCCTTGCGGGGCGAGACGGTCAAACGTCAGGGCCGAGGGGTAAAGGGCACCTACTTCTCCGACCTCAAACCGGTGCTCGACCTGTTCAAGTTCCAGACGAGGACACTTTTCTATCAGCCGTTCAGGAGCAAGGCTAGACCGACACTGACCCAGTGGTTCAATGAGGTGAGGGGCCTCGGGGATCACCCGCTGATAGAGAATGACCACGCCCACCTCCTCAGTGTGGGGGGGCACTGGCTGCTCGAGCACAAGGGGGTGCTCTTCGATTCATTCTTCCCAGAGGGCACCTCGCTAAAGGACTGCGAGTACAGGCGGCGCAAGGTCAGCGAGGTCTACTCAATTTTCTGTGGCGGCGCAGATTACGAAATCGTTCGAAGTAGTATAACCAAACGATAAACAGAAAGGACAGAACAATGACATTATACACACGATCCCCAAAGGCCGGGGCGACATGGTACGCCGAGGAACGAGTAAACGGGGTGCGGGAAAAATTCTGCACCAAAACCAGCAACAAGGCTGAGGCCCGAAAAACAGCCGAGAAACACTTCGCAAGTGTGCTGTTGGGGGTTGCCCCCACCGGGCCGAAAAACCCTCAGCGGCTCGACATGACCCAACTGGAGGCATCCTACAAGGTATTCGCTGCCGACTGCGAGCCGAGCACCCGCGAGGGGAACATCAACTCGCTCAAGGCAGCTCGCCGTGAGGCGGGAGTCGATGATCCCTCCATCATGTCCCCCGAGACTTGGGCGCTCTACAAGGCGTCAAAGCTCGAGGGCAAGCAGGGTGCCGAGAAGGCCAGCGCCCTGCGCTCCCTGCGTTCCTGTGAGACCAAGATTCGCAGCCTGTTCCGCAAGGACATCCGGCCCCTGTACGGGAACCTTCCCGAGAAGCTAGTGCAGTTCCTTTCTCAGTCCAAGACCAAGGCACCCCCGGTCAACTACACGCTACCCCCTAAGCCCTTGATAGACCGCACGTGGGAACTGTCAAGGGAGCTGGCCGCGCTGGCCCCCAAGGCGCACGCCGCCTTCATCATGGCCGCCACGGGGGGGCTGAGAGTCGGGGAGATTCTTGGCTACAAGAAGGGCTGGGTGAACGGCAGCGAATCCCTGCCCGAGCTCACCATCCCCGGCAGCGAGAACCTGTTCCAGACCAAGTCCCGCAAGAGCCGCACGATCCCGCTGGGCAAGGCGTTCCTCGCCGTCGCCTGCGAGGGCATCACCGAGAGCGACATCGCCACGCTAAACACTTGGATGAAGTCGAAGGTGGGCTGGACAACCCAGAAGGGTGCCCACGAGCTCCGCAAGCTCTACGGGGCACAAGTGGCTACAGGCTACGGCCTCTATGTTGCCCAGCGACTACTCGGCCACAGCGACCCCAGCGTCACCGCAGCCTACTATGCCGATCTCTGCGAGGTGCCCCGGGTTGAGGTGAGGGAGGGTTGATCCCCACCCCCTCTTGGGGGCGCTGGGGGGGGGCGCTAAAGTGTGATTTTTACACCCAATTGATTGTAAAAACACAATTGGGGGTTACACCCAATCGCACACCCAATTTACACCCAAGTGCCTTTTTTAGGCGAAAACATTAGGAAAACTGGTACCCCGGGTAGGACTCGAACCTACAACCAATTGATTAACAGTCAACTGCTCTACCATTGAGCTACCGAGGCACTGCGGTCGCCGACGCCGACGCGTCGAGAGCGGCGTTTTGTAATCAGCAAACCGTCGCCGCGCAAGGTTTTTGTTGAACCCACACCGATGGAAATTGGTTTGGACGACGGGGAGCCGATGCCCATACTGCGCCGCCTCGTGGGCTGCGTTTCCGATCAACCCGATGCCAAGGTAAACCGGCTTGGCACCTTAGTCAGCCGCTATTGGTTCCTGGCGATGCTGGTGCTGATGATCCCGGCGGGGCTGTGGCTGCCGGAAGGCGGCCGGGCCATCAAGGAAGCCGACTGGGTGACGCCGGTGCTGGTGGGCGTGATGATGGCCGTCTCCGGCTTCACGCTGGACACCGGCAAGCTGCACCGGCAGGCGGCCAACCTCGGCGCGATCGCATTGGTGCTCCTCTCGACCTATTGCGTCGCCCCGGCGGCGGCGTACGGGTTGGCGCTTGGGTTGCAACCAGCAGACAACCCGCATTTCCTGACGGCGGTGATGATCCTGGCGGCGCAGGCGAGCAGCCTCGCCTCGGCGCTGGCGTTGACGGTGCTGTCGCGTGGCAACCAGGAGCTGGCGCTCATCTTTACGCTGCTGTCGAGTTCGCTGACCGTGGTGCTGACGCCGCTGGTGCTGCAGTTGAGCATCGGCTCCTCGGTGGCTTTTCCGCTTGGCCAAATGATCCTCAAAATGCTGCTCGTGGTCGTGGTGCCGGTCGCGCTTGGCCAAGCGTTGCGCCGGTTCTTGTGGGTGCAGGCCAAGCCGCTTCTCCGGGGCATTCGGCTGGTGCCGCAGTGGCTTATCCTTGTATTCGTCTACTCCGGTTTCTCGGTGGCCACCGGACAAATCAATGGCAACTCCGACGTCGTGCTGCGCGTGGTCGTTGTCTCCGCGCTGCTGCACGCGATCCTGCTGGCATGGAACTTCGGCGTGTCGGTCCTGCTGCGGATGGACAGCGGCACCGGCACCGCGCTCGTCTTTTGCGGTTCGCAAAAAACGCTGCCAAACGGCATCTACCTTTGGCAGCGCTTTTTCAGCGACAACCCGATCGGCGCGCTGCCGCTGGCGCTGTATCACCTGATCCAGTTGATCGCCGACACGCTGCTCGTGCCGTTCTTCGAGCGGCGCAATCAGTCGCGCATCCAGTAGCGCAGCGGCGAGTGGCGAATGAGGTCGATGAGGAACTCGTTCAGCCGGGCGGCCTTCGGTTCCTCCAGTCGCACCGTGGCCAAGGCCGTGAGCAGCAGCACCCCCGCCACCCCGGCGAAGTAAACGGTGTATTCGTTCCACTCTATCCCAAGCCAGACCACGTCCCTCCCGGAAAGGAGGTCAATCATCAGCCCCCAGAGCGTCGGCGACATTCCCATCGCGAGGTTGCCGACCACGGCGAACACGGCGAAATAATGGCTACTGCCTAGCCGAGGCACCGTCGCCATGGCCAGGCGCGTCATCGACATGGTCACGCTCGCCAGCACAAAGCCAAAGCAGAAGTAGAGGCCGGCTACGGCGAAAAAGTTCAGTGGCACCACCCCGCCGGCGATCAGCCCGAACACCGCCACGCAAGCCAAGCCGATGGCCAAGCCGAAGAAAATGACCGGCCGGCTGCCCATCCGGTCGAGGCGCGCCTTCAGGAACCAAAGCGTGCCCAGCGCGCCGACGAACTTGGCCGCCGAGGCGAGCATGATGTGGTTGTCCTGCATCCCAGCCTCAGCCTTGAGGTACTTGACCGTGAACGCAGCCAAGCCGCCGAGCGCGATCGCCATGAATAGCTCCACCCACAGCAATTTGCGAAACAGCCGGTTGCCGAAAATCTCCGCCCACGGCGCCACCTGTTTTTTGCCGGCCTCCTCGCTGGGCGGCGCGACCGCCGGCACGCGCAGGATGAAAAAGATGCTCCCGGCTCCGGCCACGACACTGAACGCGAACAGGACGCTGAACTGCCCGCTTGTCGGCGCTTGGCCAAGGTATGCCGCCACCATCAGGAACGCCATCAGGCTGCCGGTGTTGACGAAGGCGCCCTCAAACGTCAGGTACCGGCCGCGGATGTTCTCCGGGATCAACCCGCGAATCCACGGATACCACGCGCAACTGGCGATGCCGCGCACGACATTGAAGGCAAACAGCAGCACGAGCACCAGCGCGAGCTGGCTTTGCTGGTTGATCACGCCGTCGAGCAGCGGCACAAACACCAGCCCGAACGCAAAAACCAGCCGCAACGACCAGCCGGTCGCGATAAACACCTTGTACCCCCAGCGCCCAACGTGGGCGGCGGCCGGGATTTGAAAGATCACCATCAGCGGCGTCATCCCGGCGATGAGCCCCATGACGGTGGCGCTGGCCCCGAGGCTCTCCGCGTACAGGAAGATCGGGCTGTCCATGATGATCTGGCATGACAGGAAGTTGAGGAAAAAAAACCAGAAAAGGCTTTGCGTGCCCTCGGGGAAAGTTGGCCTGGCGGCGTGGTCGCTCAAGGCCGGTCAGTGGGCCACAGTTGCCGGCCGCGGGTCAAGCGGGGGGTCAGTACCCGCGGTTTGACTTTCCGGAGGAGGCACCTGGCCCCTGGCGGAGCAGCCCGCTGCGCGTGGACGGCTGTTGGCGGTTCCTCGACTGGAACAGCAGCGGCGTCTCCCGACGCACGGCCGGCGGCGGCCCGCCGAAAACAGGCGACACCGGGCGGTTCGCCGATGCCGGGGCGGCGAGACCGGCGGGCAGCTTGAAGGCGGACGGCGACCCGCCCGCCCCCACTCCGGTCACCGGCGTGGACGGTTTCGAGGCCAAGCCGCCGCCAAAACTCATCGGGTCGAGGCCAAGCACGCGCTTGGCCGCCCCCCCCGTCCCGGCGTTGAAGAAGTTTTTGCCGTTGATTATGCCGCCCGCGTTGTTGTTCTGCTGCTGAAAAAAACCGGGGCGGGGCGGGGCTCCCGCTTGGCCAAGCGCTTGGCTGGCCACCGGGCGGCCACCGTTCCGGCCGGCGCGATTCTGCAACGCCTCGAACGGGTTCGCCGACTTGGAACGCGATTGCGTAAACGGTGAAAAATCGGCCAGCGCCGTCTTGGCCGCAAACGGCGAGTGGGCAAGGATTAGCGACGCCTCCTTTTTTTTGCCGCCTTCCTTGAATTTATCCGGGTTCAGCTCGAAATCCGGTTCGTCCAGTTTTTCCTCTTCCTCCCCCGGCAACGGCTCTGTCCTGTTGCGCCGCTTGTTGGCTTTGCGGGGGCGTTTTTCGTTGTCGCCCGGCCGGAGGAAATCCTGCACCACGCCGCGTGACTTGCCGTAGGGGTTGCGGCGGGCGGTTTCGGCGCGGCCGAGCAGGCTGCCCTCCCGCGACCACTCCTCCACCGAGTCTCCGGATTCATTCTCTTGGCCCAAGTCCTGAAACATCCAGTTTTTCTTTTTGTCAAACAACTCGAGCAGTTTTTTGGAGGTCGCCCGGTCGAGGGCCGGGGCGCTGCCAGGGTAACGAACGGTGCCGACCCCGCTCAACGACTTGGCCCGGCTCAGGCTGCTCTGCCCGGCGCCGGGGCGAATTTCCTCCGTGCGGCTCTTGATCGAGGCCCAACCGTTCGACGAGAAAAACCGCGCCTTCTCTGCCAAGCCGGCCGGGGCACAGACCCACCCTGCCAGCAGGCAGGCGGACAGGGCGACGGCAGTTTTGGCGTTGTTTTTCAATGTTGGAACGAGCCGGGAGGCAGGATACCCGCGATTGGGACAGGCAGCGGCAGACGGTTGTTCAATTTTTAGCCACCGCCCCGGACAAGAGATTGATTGGGTTGGTGAACAGGAGCGAGTTGGGCACGAGGATGGTTTCGCCGTCCCGCTCCAGCCGTGTGTAACGCAGGTCGATGGCCGTCACCCGCCCCTCGAACGTCTTGACCTTGATCGAGTCGCCCACGTTGAACGGCCGGTGGATCAGGATCAGCACCCCGGACAACAGGTTGCTGATCGAGTCCTTCAGCGCAAACCCGACCGCGAAACCGGTCAACCCGAGGCTCGCCACGATGGCGGAGACATCGATGCCCAGCGTACCCAGCGACGTCACCAGCCCGACCACCAGCAACACGATGTGCGCGGACCGGGCCAGCAGGTTGATCACGCTCGTGTCGATCCCGGCAACCGTGCCGGCTTGGCGAACCACCTTCCGCGCCGCGATGGCCACCAGCCAAAAGACGAACAGAACCAGCAGCGCCGAACCGACCTTCGGCAGCCACTCGGCAACCATCTGCGGCAACGCTTCTGTCAGCAGCTCATTCACGGCTCAGGAGAGTGTTCGAGTTCCCCCGAGCGTGCAAGCCCCGCTTGACAACCCAACTGGCTTGGGCAGCATCTTCCCGTGCAACTCTCTTCATCTCCCTGGCGCATTTTTTTTGTCGCCGTGCTGTCGCTTGGCTGCTCGCTCGGTGCAGTTGGCCAAGCCGAAGAGACCGCTCCGGCGACGACCGCGATGAAAGCCGTGGCCGACCAGGTCGAGGGGGACTGGACGGACGGTCGCTGGAACCGGGTCGATGTCGGGCCGATCATGAGCGGGGCCATCCACACACCGCACGGGCGCACGCTCAAGGGCATCGCGATCAAGGTCGGCGACCCGTCGCAGGCCACGGTTTGCTTCAACACCGAGCTGCTCGGCTACAGCGCGGCGTGGACGGGCGGCTTCCTCGAGTTCGACCCGAAGCGATACGGCCTGATCGGCGGCCCGAGACCAAAGGGCCGCACGCTGTTTGCCAACGGCATCTCGCCCGGCTGGGCGCACAACGGCAAATGGGACGATCCGCGCCCGGGCAAACTCGGCCCGCTCCCCCGCAGCCGCGCCAAGTACCGAGGCTTGTACCGGCACGGCAAACGCGTGGCATTGAGCTACACCGTCGGCGAGACAACGGTACTCGAGTCGCCGTGGGCCGGCCAAGCCGGCGGCCGGCTGTTTCTCACCCGCACGTTCGAACTGGGCCAAGCGGCCACGCCGATGACCGCCCTGATCGCCACGAAGCGCGGCGCGAAAGCAGCGCTGCGCGAGATCGACGGCTTGGCCGTGGCCCGCCTCCCGGCCGGTGACGAGACGATTTGGGTCGTCGCGCTTGGCCAAGGCACCGGCTTGGCGGTGAAAAACGACCGCGTGCTGCTGACGGTACAGCCCGGCGCTGGCCAGCGCTTGGCCAAGGTGTTCCTCCTGCAGGCACCGCTTGGCCAGGCGGAGTCGATCTTGGCGCTGGCCAGGGCGAACGCCGCGATCGAGCCGCCGTCGCGCTTGGCCAAGGGCGGCCCCGGCCTGTGGCCACCGCTCACCACGCGGGGCGTCATTGGAAAGCCGCTCGGCGCGTTTGCGATCGACACGATCCGGCTGCCGTTCGACAACCCGTGGAACGCACTGCTGTTCACGGCCGGCCACGATTTTTTGCCGGACGGCTCGGCGCTGGTCTGCACCGCGCACGGCGACGTGTGGCGACTGACCGGCCTCAATGCCACGCTCGAAAAGGTGACGTGGCGCCGCTACGCCACCGGCCTGTTTCAGCCGCTTGGGCTGAAGGTGGTCGGCGGGCGTGGTTACGTCATCGGGCGCGACCAAATCACGCGGCTGCACGACCTCAACGCCGACGGCGAGGCCGACTTTTACGAGAACTTCAACAACGACCTCCTCTCCGCCGGCGGCGGGCACGCCTACGCAACCAGCCTCGAGACCGACTCGCGCGGCAACTTTTATTTCACCAAGTGCGCCGAGGGCACGGCGCACGGCGGATCGCTGATCCGCGTCAGCGCCGACGGCAGCCGACTCGACGTGTTCGCGACCGGCTTCCGCAACCCGAACGGCTTGGGCATCGGCCCCGGCGATGGGATCACCGTGGGCGACCAACAGGGCGGCTGGGTGCCGGAAACGCGGGTGGACGTGATGCGCCGAGGCGGTTTTTACGGCTACATGCCGATGCACCATCGCGCCGATAAACCGGAGACGTACGACCCGCCGTTTGCGTTCGTGCCGCGCGTGTTCGACAACTCCGCCGGCGGCCAGGTGTGGGTGCCGCCCGGGCAATGGGGCGCGCTGGGCGGGCGGATGATCCACCTGTCATACGGCCGCTGCACCGCACTTCTGGCCCTGCCAGACGAGGCGCATCCCGGGCAAGGCGCGATGTGGCAGCTCCCCGGCCGCTACCTCTCGGGCGCGATGCGCGGGCGGTTCAACCCGCACGACGGCCACCTGTACGTCAGCGGCCTCCGCGGCTGGCAAACGGCAGCGGTGCACGACGGTTGTTTCCAGCGGCTGCGTTTTGTCGATGGAGCGCTCAGACAGCCGACCCGGTTTGCCACGCGGCCGGGAGAACTGGAACTGGGTTTCGACGTGACGCTCGACCGTGACCTGGCCGAAGATCCGCAGAGCTACAGCCTCGAGCAGTGGAACTATTTCTGGAGCAGCCAGTACGGCTCGAAGGATTGGTCGATCCGCGACCCGAAGATGAACGGCCGTGACCCGGTCGCCATCCGAAAAGCGGCGTTGCAGCCGGACGGCAGGACGGTATTGTTGAGTGTGCCCGGCTTGACCAAAGCGATGCAGTTCCAGTTGAAGTACGACATGGACGCCGCTGACGGCCAACTCGTCCGGGGCACGATGGCCGGAACAATCAATGAGTTATGACCGACGAAAGATCCACCCCCAATCCCCCGCTTTGGCTGGCAACGCTGGCCGCGGCGATGGCCGGCGGCATGGGCTGGGGTATTCGCGGACAGTACGGTCACGAGACCGGCGCGATGATCGCCGGCGTGCTGGTGAGTCTCGTGCTGGTATTTCTGTTCTGCCCGGGAAAGACGTCGATACACATGATCCGGGCCGCCGCGCTGGGCACGATCGCAATGGGGTTTGGCGGCTCAATGACCTACGGCCAAACGATCGGCCTGACCCATGACACGGCATTGATCGGCAACTGGGCGGCCCTGCGCTGGGGGATGCTCGGCCTCGCTATTAAAGCCGGCGTCTGGATCGGCTTCGCCGGGCTGTTCCTCGGCATCGGGTTGGGAGGCAAGCGGTACCGCCCGTTCGAGATGTTCCTGCTGGTTCTCGGCATGCTTATGGCGGTCGTGGCGGGATGGTGGCTGTTCAACTCACCGCACGACCCGGAAAACAAGCGCCTGCCATTTTTCTACTTCTCCGACCATTGGCATTGGGAGCCGGGCGTCGAGTTGAAACACCGCCCTGAAATCTGGGGCGGCCTGTTCTGCGCGCTGCTCACCGGCATCCTGTACGCCACCTTGGCCAAGCGCGACCGGCTCGCCCGCAACCTCGCGCTCTGGGGCATGCTCGGGGGAGCGCTGGGCTTCCCGCTTGGCCAAGCGCTGCAGGCCACCAATGCGTGGAACCCGGAGTTTTTCCGCGAGAGTTTCGTCGGGGGATTCACACAATATTTCAACTGGTGGAACATCATGGAGACGACCTTCGGCGCAACGATGGGCGCGGTGCTGGGCCTTGGCCTGTGGCTGAACCGCCGCCGCGTCGCCGTCTCGTCCGAGCCGGATGTCAGCCCGCTGCCCGGCTGGCTGGTCGGGCTGCTCCTGGCGGTGCATGTGACCCTGATTGGACTGGTTGAGTTCAGCAAAATCGACTGGATCGACGGAGTCTACGACCTCGGGATAATGATGGGACTGATCCCGCTGGTGCTCTGCGTGCAGGGCCGGTGGGGACCGTACCTGATGCTGCTGCCGATCACCCTCCTGCCGATCGCCGGCAAGACACTCCGTGCGTTGGTCGACCCGGCCGCCTACAGCGTCACCTGGCTGGCCTACCTGTTCCTGCCAATGCTGATTGCGACCACGATTGCGGTCTGGTTTGCGCGCCAGGCCAAGCCGAACGGCGAGCACCCGCTGTTCCTCCGCGTCGCGCTGCTGTTCTGCGTTTGGGTCTATCACGACCTGAACTTTGCCTTCTTCGGCTTCCCCTGGCCGTGGGAGGTCTGGGGCGGCCGCCACCCGAACGCATTGATGTTCTTCATCTGCATGCTGGGCCTGAGCGCGGTGGCACTGTTCTACAATCCCACCGAACGACGTTGGCAATGGGACGCCTGGCCCGGCGACAAGGATTGACCCCGCTTGGCCAAAGGCACACCCTGCGCCGCGTGAAAATCTGCCGTTACCTAACAGCGGACAACGAGGTTCGCATCGGCTTGGCCAAGGGCGATGACGCCCTGCTTGACCTGTCGCCGGCCGGCATCGAGTCGATCACCGCGCTGCTCGAGAGCGGCGACGCGACCCAGCGCCTGGCCCAATTGAACGAACTGCCCGTGACGCCGCTCGCCGACGTGACGCTGCTCAGCCCAATCGAGGTGCAGGAGGTCTGGGCCGCCGGCGTGACGTACCTGCGGAGCAAGGACGCGCGGATGGAGGAATCCGACTTCAGCGCCGCGGCGTACGACCGCGTGTACGACGCGGCACGGCCGGAACTGTTTTTCAAGTCGCTCCCCGAGAAGGTGGTCGCCTGTGGCGAGCCGGTCGGCATCCGCGCCGACGCCAAATGGAGCGTGCCGGAGCCGGAACTGGTGCTGCTGATGAACTCGCGCGGCGAGATCGCCGGTTATGCCGTTGGCAACGACATGAGTTCCCGAGACATTGAGGGCGAAAACCTGCTCTACCTCCCGCAAGCGAAGGTGTATCACCGCTCCTGCGCCGTCGGCCCGTGGGTGCGCGTCGGCGCCACCGAGAAGGAGGCCCGCGAGTGGAAGATCGATATTCAGATCGAGCGCGGCGGTGAAACCGTCTTCTCCGGTGCCGTCAGCGTGAACCAGATTAAGCGCAGCCTCGGCGAGTTGCGGGACTTCCTGTTTGAGTCGCAACTGTTTCCATTCGGCTGCGCGCTGCTCACCGGCACCGGCATCGTGCCGGACGACGACTTCACGCTCGAGGAAGGCGACACGGTCCGCATCCGCATCTCCGGAATCGGCTGTTTGGAAAACAGCGTTGTCCGGGTTTGAAGCGCACGATGTGAAGCCACCATGCCCCGAAGGGGCAACATGCGAAAGCCCGGGGTAACACCCCGGGAAAACCCCGCCCAAAAAAGGTTAAGCCCTGAATGGGCGAAACAAAACACAACGAAGTGCCGCCCATTCAAGGCTTGTCTTTTTTGGGGAATCACATCCCCGGCGCGTTGCGCCGGGCTATCACCTTTCGCCCCGTTGGGGCTTAGCCTGCATTATTCATCAAAAAAGGTTTTCGGCGACTTAACTTATTGTGTATAAGTT
>JACKQG010001138.1_pt1 | contig 19054 bp, 17 predicted proteins | sample 8237621 | NCBI WGS metagenome assembly JACKQG01 (sample SAMN15677084, study PRJNA649215) | marine metagenome | biome: marine; feature: Black Sea; material: saline water; isolation source: suspended particulate matter (SPM) from the Black Sea western gyre | collected 2013-06-09/2013-06-10 | depth... | reverse complement strand
AAATAAAATTAAGGTGTTTTATGAAAAGTTTAGTGAATTTCATCTCTGTGGATTCTGTAGAGAAGTCAACAATTTTTGAACATTTAAAGTGTTCCAAAGTAGAAGCCGCAATCCTTCAATACTTAGCAAAGAAGTACATGAACGGTGAAGATGATGTCTTGATTTTAGAAATTTTACAAGACTTGTTCACCCGTGATAATTATGAATATCTAGATCATTTGTTTGAGATAAAAGAGCTTTTAGAATTAGGATGGCTGCATCAGCAAAGTTTCACCCCTATAAAAATTTCTGAAGTGGCTTCTTTAGAGCTTTTAAACTCTGCAGTGGGACTTTCTCCATCGTTTTTAAAGTTGCTTGAGATGGGTACGCTAGAGTCTGATTTACCTGATATTAAACCTTATGGCGATCATCTTGAATATCTTCAAGATCAGTTTTTTCGCATAGAACTGTACCAAAAAATGAGTGCAATCCGTCAAAATGTTCATGAGCATTCTTTAGGTATTGACAGAATTCAAAATAAACTCAATTTACTCGAAAAACGCATAGAAGAGCGAGTTGCACAAACAGCAGAAAAATTGGTTTTAGATAAGTTTTTTAAACAAAAAAAGATGGATGTCAAAGAGCAGGTGATATTTATCGCACTTTTACGTGAAGAGTATAGTGCAACTGAGACTTCTTTACGCGAGATGAATGCACTTATAGAACTCATCTCTTTAGATGAGTATGAAAGAATTAAGAACCGCTCACTCCTTGAGGATGGTTCAAACCTTATCAGTGCAGGGATTATTGATTATGAAGAGATGCTAAATCCTTTTGGCGGGATTTCACGTGCATTTTATATTGTTGATGAGGTTCTCCAAAGTATAATGCATCCTCATAAAAATAAAAAGGTGAGACGATTAAAGCTAAATGCCCTTATAGATGAACAAGATATCTTTGAGTTGATTGAACCTGAGACATCACTTGATGATGTGGTGCTGAGTGAAAAAACGCAAGAAACCCTTCAAAATTTAATGAGACAAGTGAATAAAGAAGTTGTAGCCCGCTTAGTCGCATGGGGAATCAAGGATAAAAAAAGCGGAATAGACGCACGGATAATCTTTTATGGGGCGGCTGGAACAGGAAAAACAATGACAGCATATTCTCTTGCAAAGTCACTCAAACGTCAGGTTTTAGCCTTTGATTGTTCGAAAATTCTTTCTATGTATGTTGGTGAAAGTGAAAAGAATGTACGTAAGATTTTTGACACCTTTTATGACTTAAGCGAGAAAACCAAATCTGAACCGATATTGCTTTTAAATGAAGCCGATCAATTTTTAGGTGCTCGATCTAGCGGGAATATAACAGGTTCAGACCAAATGCATAACCAAATGCAAAATATCTTTTTAGAACAGATTGAAAAATTCAGAGGGGTGTTGATTGCAACAACAAACCTGCTGGAAAACATAGACAAAGCCTTTTCCAGAAGATTTGATTATAAGATAGAATTTAAAAAACCGGATGAAAAACAAAGGCTGGAGCTTTGGAAAATGATGCTTCCCACAGATGCACCTTATTCAAAAGATGTAGATGTGAAAGAATTAGCCAAGTATTCTCTAACAGGCGGTCAGATTAATTTGATTGTTAAAAACACAGCATATAAAATTGCGGTGCAAGAAGAGCCTTTGTTTAGTCAAAAAGATTTTATAGACGAAATAAACAGGGAAAAAGATGCAAATTTTGATAGTGAAAAATCTATGGGGTTTTTAAGTAGGTGAACCCAATGTTATAATTGATTAAAATTTATACAAAAAAAGATAGAACTATTTGCTATAATTTTAAGAAAAAATTTGCAAGGATTAGAATGCTCAAGTATATTGTGTTAGCTCTCACACTTTCAAGCCTACATGCTGAAACATCAAGTGAAAAATATACCTCTTATGAAGAAAACCTTCAAAAAGAGAGAGATTTTCTTTCTGAATCAAGAGATTTAAAAGCAGAGGCCCGCAGATATAGCAATGATATAGACACATCAATAGACAGACGGGATTTGATTGATAAAGCCCGAGAACTTAAGTCAGCAGTTCGGGAGAGTAAAGAGGATAAATAAGAAGGATATTTTAGACATAATCCTATAATATTCTTGATAAATTGTTACCATTTTACTCACATATATTCCTCAATAAAAAACAGTGTTGCGATTTGTGACATGCTTAAGCTGTTTTACCACCCAATAACTTTTTTATAAGACACATTTCGTTATAGTGCAAGTAACTGTTTTTTCTTATATACCCTAAAACAGGTTTAGACCTGAATATGTAGGAAAACAAATATAAAAGAACTGGATTTCAAGGGGTTCAGTTCTATAAATAAAGGTAGGTTATATGGAGCATATTGCTACAGCAAATCCGTATTTTGGTGTATTTGTACTATTTGTGGTCACATTCGGTGCATTTACAGCAACAACAATAATCGCTCGTTTAGCTTCTCGCGCATTAGCTGCAAAAGATAGCGAAAAAATTAAATTATCGGTTTACGAATGTGGACCGGAAGTCACAAGACAACCAAATAGAATTTCACCGCAGTTTTATTTGTTTGCACTTCTATTTTTACTATTTGATGTTGAAATCGTGTTTATGTTTCCATGGGCGGTTGATTTTAAACTTCTAGGATGGTTTGGCTTTGCTGAGATGTTAATGTTTATTTTCTTATTAACGATCGGTTTTGTATATGCATGGAAAAAAGGAGCACTTGAATGGCACAACATAAAGTAAATTATACACAAGACGGTGGACTTCCGGTTGCCCTGACAAGTATAGATAAGATTGTAAACTGGGGTCGTTCAAATTCACTTTGGGCACTTACCTATGGTCTTGCTTGCTGCGGTATTGAGATGATGGCCTCTGGAGCTTCAAGATTTGACTTTGACCGTTTTGGTACGATATTCCGTGCTTCACCGCGTCAGGCAGATGTTATGATTGTTGCGGGAACACTTACGAAAAAACACGCAGAGTTTATCAAAAGACTTTATGACCAAATGACAGAACCTAGATGGGTTATCTCTATGGGTTCATGCGCAAACACCGGTGGAATGTTCAACACCTACGCGACTGTTCAAGGTTGTGACAGAATCATTCCTGTTGATTTATATCTTCCTGGTTGTGCTCCTCGTCCTGAGACACTTCAGTATGGTGTGATGTTGTTACAGAAAAAGATTCGTGCCAACCATGCTTCTAAAGCACAAAAAGCAAAAAGGCTAATGTAATGAGAGCATATACTCCTAAAGACAATGTGCAGGCAAAAGCTTATTATACGGATAGATTTTATGTATCACCTCAAGTTCCTCGTCATGATGTTTCAAGTGATGAAGTGTTTGCTGCAGATTTAGAAACCATATCTTCCAAATTCACAGTGAATGAGTCTTATATAGAAGTGGGGCAGATGGTCGTTTATATCAATGCAAGTGATATTTATGGCGTCTTAGAACTTGTGAGAGACGAACTTTCTTACACGCAACTCACCGAGATGAGTGCAATTGATTGGTTGGCAAAAGATAACACTTTTGAAATTTTCTATCAAATGTTAAGCATGACTAAACGTAAACGTATCCGTATTAAATACTCCATACAAAATGGTCAGGCAGTGGATTCGGTGAATAAACTTTTCCGCTCAGCAGATTGGTCTGAGAGAGAGATGTTTGATATGTTCGGTATTGAAGCGAATAATCATCCATTTATGAAAAGAATCCTTATGCCATATGATTGGCAAGGGCATCCTCTTCTTAAGACTTATCCACTCCAAGGTGATGAGTTCGCTGCTTGGTATGAGGTGGATAAGATTTATGGAAAAGAAGCAAGAGATATAATCGGGCCTGAAATTCGTGACACTGCAAATATTGACAGATATGACTCTGAGCGTTTCGCACGTTTAGGATTTGAGCAGCCCAAGGGTACTAAGATCACCGGTGATGAAGAACCGACAGTACAAACATATCAAGAAGACGGTGGTGTTTTCTTGATAACAAAATTCGATAAAGATGCATCAAAAATTGTTGATGATCCTCAAAGGTAAGGTGGTAATAATATGGCACAAATAAAAAATAGATTAACACCGTTCTTTGAGAATATTACATTTGACAGAGAAGATAATGAATTGGTGCTGAACTTCGGTCCTCAACATCCATCTGCTCACGGACAGTTACGTTTAATGCTTCATTTGCAACAAGAACAAATTGTAAAAGCACATCCAGATGTTGGATATCTTCACCGCGGTATGGAGAAAATGGCTGAAAACATGATTTATAATGAATTCATGCCAACAACAGACCGTATGGATTATATCGCTTCATCTTCAAACAATTATGGTTTTGCATTGGCAGTTGAGAGACTTATCGGTTTAGAAGTCCCACGTCGTGCGAAAGTTATCCGTATGATGCTTTTAGAAATCAACCGTTTAATGTCTCACCTTTTCTGGTTGGCTACAACGGCTCTTGATATTGGGGCTATGACAGTTTTTCTTTACGCATTCCGTGAAAGAGAATACCTGATGGATATTATAGAAGGTTATTGTGGTGCACGTCTTACACATGCTGCAATTCGTATAGGCGGTGTTCCTTTAGATATTCAAGATGATTTTTTACATCAACTAAGATCATTCTTAAATAAACTGCCTCAAAATATTAAAGATTATGAAGACTTACTTGATTCAAACCGTATTTGGTTAATGAGAATGGAAGAGGTTGGCACTGTCTCAACAGAGATGGCACTTTCATGGGGTTGTACAGGCCCAATGCTTAGAGCTTCAGGTGTGGCTTGGGATCTTCGTAAAGAAGAACCGTATGAGTTATATGATGAAGTGGAGTTCAATGTGCCTTGGTCTGACAAAGGTGATAACTTTGCGCGTTACCGTATTTATATGGAAGAGATGAGAGAGTCTGCAAAGATTCTTTATCAAACTATAGAGATGTACGAGAGATGTGTGAAAGATGGACAAACTGATTTAATGGCGCATGCTCCAAAATATATTTCAGCTCCAAAGCTTGATATTATGACGCAGAATTATTCACTTATGCAACACTTTGTTTTAGTGACGCAAGGTATGAGACCACCGGTTGGTGAAGTGTATGTGGCAACTGAATCACCAAAAGGTGAGCTAGGTTTCTTTATTAACTCTCAAGGCGGACCATATCCATATAGATTAAAACTTCGTGCTCCGTCATTTTGGCATACAGGAATTTTAACAGACCTTTTACCAGGTCACTACATTCCGGATGTTGTTTCTATTATTGGGACAACCAACATAGTATTTGGGGAGGTTGACCGCTAATGAAAAGATATGACCTTAGACATTTAAAAGAAAATTTTGAACCTCGTATGAAAGAGATTTTAGGCGAGCATAAAGCTGGTGAAGTTGCGATTTTTTTATTTGAAATCGGTGACTTCACTCCTGTTCAAAAATCAGCAGATTTGGTGAAAGAGTGTGGATATGAGTTACTTAACTCTTTAAAATTTAACGAAGTCGATTGGACTCTCGTAACAAGAAGATAGGGATTTAGTATGGCTAAAGTCTATTTTTCCACGTGGAATGGTGAACTGATAAATAACGCAGGTAAACCTGAAGAAGAGTGGGAAGAATCAGCATACAATTTACCGGCAACATATGATGACCACAGAGATTCCAAAGCTTTTATAGGTTGGGACGGTGTTTCTTTATTTAATGAAGATGTGGATGTTATCCGTCTGGCGATGGAATATGCTGCGCAGTATCAAGTTTATTCTGAAGCATGTGGAAGATGTGCACCTGGGAGATGGGGTGGACAGATTCTTTATGATCAACTGGATAAAATTGCTCGCGGCGAAGGTGCTGTAGCTGATTTGGATCATTTAAAAGAGATTGGTAAAAGTATGCAAATCACTTCAAAGTGTGAGATTGGAAAAACTGTTCCCAATCCTATACTTGATTTAATGACACACTTTGAAGATGTGTTTATGGATTGTATCGAGAATCAAAAACCATCAAAGCATTATAATCAAGATGCAAGTTATATAGCAAAAATCACGGCACCATGTACAGATGCTTGTCCTGCTCATGTTGATATTCCTGGATATATTGAGGGTGTGAGAGATTTACGTTTTGATGATTCTCTAGAAGCTACACGTCAAACTATGCCTCTTGCGCACACTTGCGGCCGTGTTTGTCCACATCCATGTGAAGATGCATGCCGTCGTACAAATCTTGATGAGCCGATTTCAATCATGGCGCTTAAGCGTCTTGGTGCTGATTGGGAAACTGATCATGATTATAACTTTTTTCACCCCTTGGAGAAAAAGCCTGCAAATGGTAAAAAAGTGGCTATTGTCGGTGCAGGTCCCGCAGGACTCACTGCAGCATATTATCTTGCTGCTGATGGTGTTGAAGTTGATTGTTATGAAGAGCTTTCAGTGCTCGGCGGTGAAGTCACTGTCGGTGTTCCAGAATATCGTATGCCATGGGATAAGTATCAAAAAGATATCGAGTGTGTAGGTGATATGGGTGTGAACTTTATCATGAATCACAAAGTCTCTGCAGATGATATGAGAAGGTTTGAAAAAGAGTATGACGCAACAATGATTGCTTCTGGAACACGTTTATCAAAGAAAGTAAGATGTGATAATGAGCGTCCAGAGATACAGGGTTACTGGGGAGCAATTGATTTTCTTGACTGGGTGAATCTTTATGAGAAGTTTGATATCAAGACACCTAAGGCAACACAAGAACAGCAAATGCTTCCTGGAGACTTTGTTGATTTAACCGGTAAAACAGTGGCTTGTGTCGGTGGTGGATTCACATCTATGGATGTTGTTCGCTGTTCTATCCGTGCAGGCGCTAAGCGCGTGATTATGATTTATCGCCGTGATGAGAAAACAATTATCCGTAACACGACGTATGAAGAATACCACGAAGCTGTTGAAGAGGGTGTGGAATTTATTTTCCATTCAGCTGTTAACACAATGATTGATGAGGATAATGTTCTTAAAGCACTTGATGTGGATAAGTTTGAACTTGTTCCGGATCCAGATGGCGGTCGTCCTCAGCTTGTGAAAATTGAAGGTGCGACTGAGAGAATAGAAGTTGATTACCTTATACCTGCAGTTTCTCAAAGTGCTGATTTCTCTCACCTGCCAGAAGAATGGGAACTAGAGATGACATCTTGGGCATCACTTAAAACAAATGGTAAAGACTATATGACATCACGTAAAGGTGTGTTTGCGGCAGGCGATTGTGAATATGGTCCGATGACAATTGTAAATGCAGTCGGTCAGGCAAAACGCGGTGCTTCAGTAATGAGCAGATATGTTCACACCGGTGAAGTCACTTTAACTGATGATGAGATTATGGAAGACCACTTAACGAAGCTCAAAGTGTATGATAAGAAAGAAAAAATCACTGGTTGGTTACCTGGTCTTGCTCGTCAACAAAGTGAAATAGTTGACGTAGACATCAGAAAATTCAACAATGTTGAAGTGAATATGGGCTTTACGCAAGAAGAAGCTTTAGCTGAGGCTGACCGCTGTATGCGTTGTTATTACATCGCTATGGTTCAGGCATAGGAGGTGGATATGAGTAAAACAATCAACTTTACTATTGATGGCGTATCTGTTGAAGGTGCAAGAGGCGAAACAATTTTACAAGTGGCTCGTAAAAATGACATATATATACCTACTATGTGTTATATCTCTAAAACCACACCCTGTGCGTCATGCCGTATGTGTGTTGTTGAAGCCCAAGGGCTTGATGGTTTTGTGCTTTCATGCAACACTCCACCAACTGAAGGTTTAGAGATTACAACAAATTCAACTGAACTTGAGCGTGAGAGAACAAACATCATGAAACTTTATGATGTGAATCATCCTTTAGAGTGCGGTGTATGTGATAAGTCCGGTGAATGTGATTTACAAAATAAAACTTTAGAGTTTAATGTGGGGCAACAAAATTTTGCTGCAAAAGACATTCCACGTAAAATTGAGAATTGGGGATTGATTAATTATGATCCGGCTCTTTGTATCTTATGTGAAAAATGTGTGCACGTTTGTAATGAGGTGATTGGTGATGATGCTATTGATGTTAAATTTGGCGGATACAGTTCAACAATCATTCCAAAAAACAATGACAAACTAGATTGTACGTATTGTGGTGAATGTATCGCAGTTTGTCCAGTTGGAGCACTTATAAGTTCTGATTTTCAGTACACTGCAAATGCTTGGGAATTATCCCGTGTTCCAGCTACTTGTGCACACTGTTCAGCAGGATGTTCATTGGAGTATGAGGTCAAAGGTGTCGGTATCAGCAGAGATGCAAGTATCTATAGAGTGAAAAACAACTTTGAGTATACGAATCTTTGCGGAGCAGGACGTTTTGGTTTTGACTTTGATAATAAGGCTGAAAAAAATCCGGCAGACTTTCACAAAGCAGTTGAAGCTATAAGTTCAGCAAAAGCTATCCGTTTTTCTTCAATGATCACCAATGAAGAAGCATATATGCTAGGCGAACTCAAAAGTAAGTTCGGTCTAAAGCTATTTAACGAAGATGCCCGTCTTTATGCAGAATTCATGAAAGCATATAGCAGTGTGAGCGGTAAAAAGCATCATAGCGGTTCACAAGACGCTATTAGACAGGCTGACGCTGTTATTGTTATAGGGGGTAGAATTGCAACAGACAATCCCGGTGTGAGATATGCTCTAACAACTGCATCCCGTCATAATGGTGCGAAAATCGTTTATGCACATCCAATAGAAGACGCATTGATGAAAAATACAATAACACAGTTTTTAAAATATGAAGCAGCAAGTGAAGAGGGCGTTATGGCTCTTTTAGCAAATGCTATTTTAAAAGATGCTGACCTATCCGATGAAGAAAGAGCTTTCTTTAATGACTTAGATTTAGGTTATTTATGTGCTGAAAGTAATATCGGTGAAGAAGAGATAGCTTTAATGATGCAGTCATTCACCCGCGCTAAGAATCGTGTTCTTGTTGTTGGCTCAGATATGATGGCGCATTCCCGTGCGAAAAATATTGCAAAATTGTGTGCCATGATTGAAAAATACAGTGAATTTTCTTTAGTGGTTGTACCTTCACAGGTGAATACATTAGGGGTATCTTTAATTAATGAGTTGGATATAGATGAGGAATTGGCAGATAATGTTGTAGGTTACAATGCTTCTGGCAACTTTGTGATTTCTTCTTTAGAATTTGCAAATCTAGCTATTCCATCACTCAATCAGCAAGAAGGTACATTCGTAAATATTGACAACAAAGTCCTTCCAACAAATGTTGCTTTGGCTTTTGATGGTTACACACTTCTTGATATCGTTCAAGCATGCGGTGTTAAGAGAGAAAATACAATTGACTGTACAAAAGTGCTTGATACAAAAGCTGGTTTTAAAGCAGTGGCATTTGATGATTTAGAAAACTTTTTATCAGCTCACGGAGATGACAATAGAGGTTATATTCTTGATGAAGTTGCATGTGAAATGAACGGAACACTTGATTCTATAGATGATTTAGCAGAGTTTAACGGCCCTGTGATTTATCATTCAAATCCAGTTTTACAGTTTAATGCATACACAAACACCACCTCGCAGCTTGAACGTGATACAAGTTTAAGAGGTTCAGCACAGTTTGCGTCTATAGCAAAAATTTCTGATGGTGAAAAAATAGAGATCAGTTTCGGATCACGTACTATTGTAAGAGAATTTAAATTAGATGAAGAACTTAAAGGGACTATCGCTTTAAATCCAACATTTGATATTGCTGTGGATTCCAGTAGGTACAGATTTGAAAAATCCAAGATAATGAGAGTGACAAATGAGTAATATTACTATAAATATCGATGGTAAAGAGATTCAGACGCAAGAGGGTGAATTTGTTTTAAATGCAGCCCGTGCGAATGATATTTTTATTCCAGCGATATGTTATTTATCAAGATGTAGTCCGACACTTGCTTGTCGTATATGTCTTGTTGAAGTTGATGGAAAGCAAGCGTATGCTTGTAATGCAAAAAGTAAAGACGGTATGAGCATCACCACATCAACTGAGAACATTGAAAAAGAAAGACGCGCGATTATGGAAGTGTATGATGTGAATCATCCTCTTCAATGTGGTGTGTGTGATCAATCCGGTGAATGTGAACTGCAAAACTATACTTTAGAGATGGGTGTTGATTCCCAAAGCTATACGGTGAAAGATGTAGATAGAAGTTCACACGATTGGGGACATTTACACTACGATCCGGGTCTTTGTATCGTTTGTGAGCGTTGTGTGACTGCGTGTAAAGATATGATTGGTGATAACTCACTTACAACTATCGCTCGTGGTTCAGATCCTTTAGAAGCTGTATATAAAGAAGAGATGCCTAAAGATGCATATGCAATGTGGAACAAGTTAAACAAATCGGTGATTGGTTTGACAAACGGCACTGATGTACTTGATTGCACCTCTTGTGGAGAATGTGCATCAGTTTGTCCTGTCGGAGCACTTGTGGATACAGAATTTATGTATAAGTCAAATGCTTGGGAATTAAAACAAGTTCCTGCCACATGTGGTCACTGTTCTGCCGGTTGTCAGATCAGCTATGAGACGAAACATACAAGTGTTGATAATCCAGAAGATAAAATCTACCGCGTGATGAATGAATGGAATTATGTTTCACTTTGCGGTGCCGGTAGATATGGTTATGATTATCAAAATGCTGATGTTGCTAAAGATGAAACTGCATTTAACAATGCTGTTGAAGCATTCAAAAAAGCGGACACTATCAAGTTCACTTCAACTATTACAAATGAAGAAGCATTGATTTTAGAAAAACTAAAAGAGAAGTTTGGATATAAACTGGTGAATAATGAAGCAAAATCTTTTCAAACATTTTTAGCTAACTATGCGACTTTAAGCGGTACTCGTTTGTATTCAAGTGACTTAAAAGAGGTGGCAAACTCCAACTTTATAGTTTCTATCGGTGCAGCGCTTAAAACAGATAATCCAAATGCAAGATATGCATTAAATAATTCATTAACAGTGAATAAAGGTGCAGGTTTGTACTTCCATCCGGTTAATGATCCAATCATTAACGGACTAAGTAAGAATCTTATGAGTATCGCTCATAAACCGCTTCAAGAAGAGGCAGCTTTATACTTACTCCTTGATTTATTTGCAGATAAAGAAGCACTTCCATCTGATATTGTAGATTATTTAGCATCGTTTCACTCGACTAAGACTATAACAGTTGAAGAGACTGTTAAAGAAAAAGTGATTGAGATTGTTAAAGAGATGAAACTCAATGAAGAAACTGGTCTTGAAGAAGAAGTTGAAGTGGAAAAATCTAAAATGGTACCAAAGAAAGTGAGCAAAGAAGTTGAAGTGGATGACAACAGACTTCTTTCACTTTTAGGTGCAGAAGATTCTTTTACTGAAACTCTTGAGAAGTTCTTAAAGAAAAAAGAGACTTTCTCTTTAATGGTTGGAGCAGATTTATATAATCATCCAAATGCTAAAAACTGTGCAAGATTAGTGGCTTTAATAGAAAAATATTCAGCGTTTAAGATCGTAATGATTCCAACACTTACAAATACACTTGGTGTATCACTTATTAACACATTAAGTGATGATGAAGCTTCTTCATATTCAATAGGTTATAATATTAAAGGAGACTTCACGTTGTCTGCTTTAGGTGATGGCGATTTAGATATGCCGGCAATCAATCAGCAGGAGGGGACATTGACTTCTATTAATAAAAGAGTCAACCCGACAAATGTTGCTATTGGGTATGGTGGATATGTTCTTAATGATATAGCTAATGCTCTTGGTTTAAACGCTGAACTTACGGTTGATTATACAAAAGAGTTACCGACTTCTAAAGGTTTTAAAGCTGAGTCTTTTGATGATTTACCAAATCATTATACAAATGCGGGTGTTGAGATGCGTGGGTATGAGCTTAAAAATATGGGTAGAAAATCTTCAACAGATGAAAGTGTCTCTAAGATAGATGAAGAACTTGCATTAAATGAAAACCTAATCTACTTTGCAAATCCTGTAAGACAGTTTAGTGAATTCACTAACAAAACCACAGACCTTGATGAAGTGAGCGGTATCTACATGAGTGAAGAGTTCTTAAGCAACTCAGAGCTTAATGCAGGTGATAGTGTAAGAGTCAAAAGTGACAATGGTGAAGTGACTGCAACTATCGTGAGTGATAATAAAATCGCTGGTGATATTGTTCTCATTCCATCATTTGATTCTAAATTAAATTTAGAGGCTCTGTTTAGCGGTTACCGCTTTGCTACAGCTTCGATTGAAAAGGTGTAATATATGGAAGTGGCATATTTAATAGAAACGATTATAAAAGTCGTTGTTGTTTTAACTATATTTTCTGCATTAGCGGGTATTGGAACATATTTTGAGCGTAAGATTCTTGCGTTCATGCAACGTCGTCTTGGGCCAATGAATGTCGGTCCTTATGGATTATTACAAGTTGCAGCAGATGGTATAAAACTTTTTACAAAAGAGGATATTATTCCTACAAATGTTGTTACAAATGTATTTAAAATAGCGCCGGTTATTACAGCATCCACTGCGTTTATGGCAGCGGCGGCAATTCCATTTTTACCGTCATTTGATATCTTTGGTTATACAGTGAATCCTATTATCGCTGATATCAATGTAGGTATTTTATACATTCTTGGAATCATGGGAGTAGGTCTGTATGGTCCACTCCTTGGCGGTATGGCTTCAGCTAATAAGTTTTCACTTCTTTCAGCTGCTCGTGGTGCTGCTGTATTTATCTCTTATGAGGTGGTTACCGGTTTATCAATTTTAGCTCCGATTATGATGGTTGGTTCATTATCACTTATTGATTTTAATAACTATCAGATTGAAAACGGTTGGATTGTGTTTAATCTTTATGGTGTCGGATTTGTAGCATTTATTTTATTTTGGATTGCTGCATTTGCTGAAACCGGTCGTACACCGTTTCACTTAATCGCAAATGATCATGAGATTATCGATGGTTTCGGTACTGAGTATTCTGGTATGAGATGGGGTCTTTTCTTCATTGGTGAATATGCAAATATGTTCTTTATCTCTTTTGTCATCCCTCTGCTTTTCTTGGGTGGATATGGAGATGGAAGCCTTTTAGGTGCTTTGGCATTATTAGGTAAAGTGGCATTTTTCTTTTTCTTTTTCTTATGGACAAGAGCTGCCTGGCCAGATGTGAGACCGGATCAATTGATGTGGTTATGTTGGAAAGTTCTAATGCCAATAGCTGTAGTTAATATTCTTATTGCTGCAATAATAATGATATAAGGTGGTGAAGATGGAAGCATTTAACGACAGAAACGTAAGTAATGGCTACTATAAGCTAGACATCGAGGATTATCCCACCACTGCTTGGGGTAAATTCAAACGTGTGGTGAGAAGAACTTTCAGAGGCGAGCTTTTTGTTGGTCTTTGGGTTGTTATGAGAGAGATGATTAAATTTGACGTGCATACAGTTCAATATCCTCTTGAAAAGATGCCGATTGGTCCTAGATACCGTGCAGTTCATGAGATGAAGAGGTTATGGGAATCTGAGGCTGAGAGATGTATCGGTTGTGGACTTTGTGAGAAGATTTGTATATCTAACTGTATTCAAATGGATACGAAGATAGATGAAAATTCTCGTAAAGAAGTAAGTGAGTATACGATTAACTTGGGTCGCTGTATTTTTTGTGGATACTGTGCTGAAGTTTGTCCGGAACTTGCAATCACACACGGCGGTGAATATGAAAATGGAAGTGAACAAAGAGAACACTACATTGATTATGCAGGAATGTTAACGCCATTAGAGATGATGACTCAAGGTAAACAACAAGAGTTTGAAGGTTTTGGTGCTATCACACCACATGAAGATGCAGGTGTTAAGAAAACACCTCTATCGTATTAAGGAGTAGGAATGTTTGAAGCTATAGCTTTTTATCTGTTTGCGTTTTTAACAACTTTGATGTTTTTTATCACGGTGACAACATCACAGGCCTTACACGCATTAACTGCATTGGCAGCTGGGATGATATTTATATCAGCATTTTTCTTTATTCTAGGTGCTGACTTTTTAGGTGCGATTCAAATCGTTGTTTACTCTGGTGCTGTTATGGCTCTTTACGCTTTTGGTATGATGTTTTTTGATACGACAAGAGAAGTTAAAGAAAAGCAAGGAAATCAGTATATAATTGCCGGACTTAGTGTTGTGGCAGCTGTTTTAGTTGTAATCATTTTTGCAGCTCCAATGGTGACGGACAATATCACAGCTTTATATCCAATGACTGAAGGTGTTGGAAACACTCAAGATGTTGGTATGGTTCTTTTCACTAAGTATCTTGTTCCTTTTGAAGTGGCTGCGATAATGTTACTTGTAGCTATGATTGCGGGTATTGTTTTAGCCGGTAAAAAAATGGATGATTCTTTAACTGCAATGAATGAGTCAGAGATTGAAGAAAGCAATGCAAGGAGACTTTCATGATGGAAATTGGATTAAACCATTATCTGGTGCTATCAACTATTCTTTTTTCAATAGGCTTGATAGGTGTAATGAAAAGAAAGAATCTTCTTTTACTATTTTTCGCAACTGAGATAATGTTGAACTCTGTAAACATTGCATTTGCCGCGATTTCACACTACTACGGAGACTTGACAGGTCAGATGTTTGCATTTTTTGTAATTGCAATCGCTGCATCTGAAGTTGCTGTGGGGCTTGGTCTATTGATTTTATGGCATAAACGTCATAGCAGTATCGATCTAGATAAAATGTCAACGATGAAAGGATAATAGATGGAAATATATTTATATCTAGCACTATTTTCACCATTTGTAGGTTCAATGTTTGCAGCACTTTTTGGGGCTTCTCCAAGAACTATGATAGCTGGAATAGTTCCAAGTTTATTACTGTTTGTATCATTTGTGTCAAGTACTATCTTACTTCAGCATATATTAGCAGGTGGTGAAGTGGTTCATGTTGAGATGATGACATGGATGGAAACTGGTAACCTTTACATACCTTTTGGTTTTGTTGTTGATCAAATATCTGTGACTATGATGATGGTTGTGACTTTGGTTTCAACAATTGTACACGTATATGCGATTGGGTATATGGATCATGATAAAGCATTTAACCGTTTCTTCGCATGGTTGTCAGCTTTCGTTTTCTCTATGATGATACTTGTAATGAGTGATAACTTCGCTGGTCTTTTCATCGGATGGGAAGGTGTTGGTCTTTGTTCATGGGCTCTAATCGGTTTTTGGTATCACAAAGAAAGTGCCACTTGGGCAGCTAATGAAGCGTTTATTATGAATCGTATTGCTGACCTTGGAATGTTAATCGGTATATTCTTAGTGTTTTGGAACACTGGAACACTTCAATATGATGGTGCGTTTGCAGCGATGCAAGGGCTTGATATTGAAACATTGACTTGGATCGGTATCTTCTTATTCATAGGTGCGATGGGTAAATCTGCGCAGTTTCCACTTCATACGTGGCTTGCTGATGCGATGGAAGGTCCTACTCCGGTTTCTGCACTTATCCACGCAGCGACAATGGTTACAGCCGGTGTATACTTAGTTGTACGTTCAAATGAGTTATATGCATTGATTCCTAATGTAGGTTTATTTATAGCTTCCCTTGGTGCTTTTGTTGCAATTTTTGCAGCAACCATGGCACTTGTTAATCGTGATATTAAAAGAGTTATTGCATATTCCACACTTTCTCAGTTGGGGTATATGTTCGCTGCTGCCGGTCTTGGTGCATACTGGGTTGCATTATTTCACCTAATGGCTCACGCATTCTTTAAAGCACTGCTTTTTCTTGGCGGTGGTAATGTTATGCACGCGATGAGTAATGAGCTTGATCCATTTAAGATGGGTGCACTCGGAAAGACAATGAAAGGAACAATGATAATGATGACATTAGCATCAGTTGCTCTTGCCGGTATCTTTCCACTTGCAGGATTCTTTTCCAAAGATTTAATATTAGAAGTTGCATTTATTGACGCACACTATATTATCTATACTGTGTTGCTATTAACTGCCGGTTTAACTGCATTCTATTCATTTAGAATTATTGCACTTATTTTTCATGGTGAAGACAGACATACTGCTTTAGGATTCCATCCTCATGAAGCATATAAATTTATGTTAGTTGCTATGAGTCCGCTTTTGATTCTTGCAATCATTGCAGGGTTTATGTTTAAAATGCCTTATTTTGAAATGGTTACACAGCTTTTACCGGCTACAGAGTATCATGTTCATTCAGCGACTACATATTGGATTATGACTATCGGCACACAACTGTTTGTTATGCTTGCTATCTTTTTTGCATATAAAAAATATATGGCACCTGGAATCAAGGTTCCAGACGGCACATCTGCAATGGAAAACAGTTTTAAATATAAGCTACTGATCAACCAATATTATATTCCTTATTTTTATGAAGAGTATTTGGTCAAACCTTATAGAGAGTTATCAACTGTTTTATGGAAACAGGTGGATATGAAAGTTGTAGATGCGACGGTTGATGGAATAGCGAATATGCTTGTTTCAACTGGTGAAAACACTAGAACAATGCAAAGTGGTAATCTCTCCACTATGCTTAAATGGATGGTGACAGGTCTTGTGGCTCTATTATCATTGGCTGTGGTTTTTGGACTTGCAGTAAAATATCTTGATGAGATTAAAACGTGCTTATCAAGTTTAGGAGTTTAATAGATGTTAGATAATATTTTATCGATTTTAATTTTCTTTCCAGCAGTGGCAGGTATCTTTGGATTTATGATTCACAAAGATAGTATGCGTGCTTATGGTGTGTCTGTAGCTACGATAGAGTTTGCTTTATCATTATGGTTATGGTACTCATTTGATTCAAATGTATCCGGTATGCAGTTTATGGAGCAGCTTCCTTTAGTTGAATCTTTTGGAATTAATTATCTTTTAGGTGTTGATGGTATTTCTCTTTTCATTGTTGTTTTAGCATCGTTCTTCACGATGATCGGTATAGCTTCACTTACTGATACAAAAAATGTTAAGAATATGATTATCACCCTCTTAATGCTTCAAATGACAATGGTCGGTGTATTTGTTGCACTTGATGCTATTTTATTTTATGTATTCTGGGAACTTTCACTTGTGCCAATGTTATATATCATCGGTGCATGGGGTGGACCTTTACGTATTTATGCATCAGTTAAATTCTTTTTATATACATTTGCCGGTTCACTTGTGATGTTGGTAGGTATGTTGTTTATGGCATATTTTTACTACCAAGCAACAGGTGTGTGGTCTTTTGCAATCTTAGACTGGTATAGACTTATATTGCCTGAGAGTTTTCAGTTATGGTTATTTGGAGCATTCTTTATCGGTTTTGCTATTAAAGTTCCAATGTTTCCATTCCATACCTGGTTGCCGTATGCGCATGGTCAAGCACCGACTATCGGTTCTGTGATACTGGCGGCGATTTTATTAAAAATGGGTACATATGCATTTATCCGTTTTTCTTTGCCTCTTTTCCCAGATGCGTCAACATTTTTTATGTTCCCGATAGCAATTATAGCAATCATCATGATTGTGTATACAGCTATGGTTGCATATGCTCAAGAAGATGTTAAACAAGTTGTTGCATATTCTTCAGTTTCACATATGGGTGTTATTATCTTAGGTACTTTTGCATTGAATGTTGAAGGTATCACAGGTTCAATCTTTTTAATGATTGCGCATGGTGTTGTCTCAGGTGCTCTGTTCTTACTTGTCGGTGTTATCTATGACAGACGTCATACGAAGATGATGTCAGAGTTTGGCGGACTTGCATCAGTGATGCCGAGATACGCAACTATATTTGGTTTAATGTTAATGGCTTCAGTGGGTATGCCGCTGACTATTAACTTTGTTGGAGAGTTTTTATCTTTACTTGGATTTTACCAACAGTCTCATATCTTAACACTTTTAGCTGGAACAGCGATTATCGTTGGTGCTATTTACATGTTGGCAGCATATAAAAAGATGTTTTTTGGTGAAGTTACAAATGAGAAAAACAAAAACTTGCCAGATGTTAGCAAAAGAGAGTTGGTGGCTTTAATTCCATTGTCAATTATTACAATATGGTTAGGTGTTTATCCTAAACCGGTTTTAGAACCTATTAACAACTCAGTGGAATCAATCGTACAGTTAATGCATGATAAATCTATAACACAAGAAGCTAAGAGTAGAATTCCTAACCTTGTACAAGAGAGAGCTACTTCAGCAGAGGAGGCAAACTAATGTTAGAGCCAGTAAATATTTCATTAGAGTCATTAAACTTAGTGACTCTTTATCCAATGTTAATACCAGTGATTGGTGCACTTTTAATTATCTGTATTGATATTTTTAAAGGTGGACTTGATAAATCATTATATGTAGTGATGAGTATTCTTTTCTTGTTTATCGATTTTTCAGTTCTTTTAACTGCATCAGAAGTATTTGCAAGTGATGGCACTGCAATGGGTGTGTTTGATATGATGCTTATTGATGGCTTAGCGATTCTTTCGCAGTTTATCATTGTCGGTGCATCTATCTTTTTTATTCCATTGGCAATGTCGGGTAAAAAGTTTCACGAATCTTCATATCCTGAATTTTTTGCGATGTTCTTATTCACCATCGCAGCATTACAGTTTATGGTTTCTACTGATTCTTTAATCCTTATCTTTGTAGCATTAGAGACATCATCATTAGCCGTGTACACAATGATAGCTATGCATAACCGTGACAAATCATTTGAAGCAGCGGTGAAGTACTTCACTATGGGTGCTTTGGCTGCAGGTTTTTATTCATTTGGTGCAATGGTGTTTTATGCACTCACCGGATCAGTTGAGATTAACCAAATCGCCACTATTCTTGCTGCAAACGGATATGCGGATATGGGATATGTTCTTGTAGGAACTGTGTTTATGTTAGCTGCTATTGGATTTAAAGTGGCTCTTATACCATTTCATACATGGGCACCGGATATCTATGAAGGTGCATCCGCTTCAATGGCAGGTTTCCTTTCTAT